>Ga0209628_10004544_pt1 | contig 10063 bp, 7 predicted proteins | sample TergutCu122P4_FD_187285 | JGI IMG/M metagenome (GOLD analysis project Ga0209628, IMG submission 187285) | Cubitermes ugandensis P4 segment gut microbial communities from Kakamega Forest, Kenya - Cu122 P4 (SPAdes) (version 2) | ecosystem: Host-associated > Arthropoda: Insects > Digestive system >... | reverse complement strand
GCAGCGCTCGTCGCTCCACGACAGGTGACGTTTTCGCGTGGATGAGCAGTGCTCGTTGCTCCATGCTGAAGGGTTAAAGGTTAACATAAAGCATTTGCAGCTGTCATTTGGAGACAAGGAAAATATTATTCCATACTGCATTGCAACTGTGGTTCATATTTAATGTGTAATAATCTTTTTCACATGGGTTCAGACAGTGATTTTAGTGTATAATTTCAGGTACCAAGATGCATTTGTCTTATTAGCACAAGAGATTTTAGTAAAAATGCAGTTCAAACATAATCAGGCCCAACTGGAAGAGTTGGATGATGAATCATTGGATGATGATGTAAGTCATGAATCTACTCTACAGTGTTGCTGTGATTTATTTCCTTCCCTTGGCCTCTCTGTCTTCTTTATTTCAATGTGTGTCTTGTACAAAGTAAATAAAATACTAAAATGGAAGTGTTTCATTTAAGATTCTATTACTGTCTAAAATTATATCGCGCTGAACAAGACAGAAGTCTGGCCCTATTGTATGCTTCCTTGCTACTTTCCCTCCTCCCTCCCATCCTCCCTTCCTTCATCTCTGCAGTCCTCTCTCCCTGCCTCCTTCCATCCATCCCTTCTGTCCTTCCATCTGTCCATCCATCCATCCATGCATCCAGGAGTAGTTTCCCTTTTTAGGGCCTCTGGTTCCCATTATCCCCATATGTATAAGGTTTTATCATACTTACTTTTTATTTCTTTCCTGCAAACCTAACAACAAGCAGCATTTAACAGCCTTCCCCCTTTTTATACATTGAATAATCTAAATGAAGAATGAGGGAATGTGATATTATGTGTTGCTGCCTGAGATCTCAAGATGCAACCCATTTTGAGTTAACAGACTCAATTATTGTATGTGTTTTATGAGAAATGGCATTTTAGAGTAAAGTTCAATGAAACCATTTTTGCTGATTTGTCATAATGTACCATATACATCAGTAAATTTTCACACGAAGAGTTAATATGAATTGTCCTTATTTTTCTTCTGAGATAATAGCACACTGTAGTCTGTTTCCTCAGGAACAAACAGAATGGCAGATGTACTTGAGACAATGCATTGAGATTCTAGCCAAGATTGCAGAGCTTGCCCCATTGGAGACTTATGATCTAGTGGTAAGTTAATCCTTTATGATTAGTATGTGTATATATCCACTAAGCATTCCCTGACAAGGAGTACTTGTCAGTTAAAATTTGCCACTATGTTTTATGCTGAAGATGCTAATTTGTATCACATTTTATTAGTGATTGTGTGCTACTAATGATAGCCTTTAGGTATGTCAATGGTGGCTCATTAAGAATTTTAATCATAATTTTTTACTTTAAACATAAAATCTTTATACAGTGGGATAATTTTATGATTAAGAATTCCACCTTTCATTATTGTGGGTTAAACCCCATACAAGATATTTTAAAGATATCACTGATCAGAGCTGTGTTATAATAATTATTATCCATTCACAGTCAGGCTGTGTTTCTAGAGGCCATAATAGTCTGATGGCAGTGACTCTTGTTTCGTTTGTGTCATTTATGATTGTTAACTTTATCCTTGACTATCAAACTGATGATATAACTGACTCCCTGCAAAGTCCTTCTTGGGAAGCTGACAGTTCCTCAGCTAGTCAAGAAATTCCCCTCCTTTTATGGACCCATCATGCTCCATTACTGTGTTCACAGCATTCTTCCAGTGCTGTCCATCCTGCAACAGGTAAGTCCAATCCTCACTTACCCATTCTGTTTTTTTAATATTCATTCAGTTGTAATTCTCCCATCTACTTCAGCTGTCTCCTTTCTTCAGGTTATGCCATGAAATCCTGTAGAGTCTATGCAGAAAGCGATATCACACACCCTTTTGCAGATTTATATAATACTATCTTGATTCTGAAATGCACCATTTGATGAGGATTAATGCCTTGGTTTCAGTTACTTTGTTTTGGTTTTACAGCATGATCCATGGAAGGAAGCATCTGCAGTTTACTTACATCTGGAACGAGCTGTAGAGTGTTGTGAAAGTATTGACAATAGTAGTCATTTTAGGCGTTTGGCAGTCACTGATACACACGAGTGTTTGAGGCTCCACTGTCTTCTGAGAGATCTGTCATCTCTCACACAGGCAGTGGGCAGAATGTACCCACACTTTATAGGTGTGTATATCTGAGTCTAATATTTTGGTTATTTGCCCACTGGTTCAGTTTTGTATTTGGTTTTATCATGTCCATTTTACCATTTTTACTGGCATAATTTAAGTACTTGTCTATGGTAGAGAAGGAATATTTCTGGAAAATATGTCTATGAGGAAACCTATTTTCCTGTTGACCCTCATGTAAGTGGAATTGCCTTCCTATGGAAGTTTCCTCCATGCACAGTTGTAGTTGTCATTGGCCGTCGGCATATCCTATTATGTCACCACTGCCCATGCATATATAATCAGAATTTATTAACAATTCATTATTTCTTAAAAATAGTTGATGCTGAATTTTTGTTATGTTGCATTTTATGTTTTAAAAAATGCTTATCTCAGATTTATGTGAAAGTGGAATTATGGTCTGAATCATGAGTTTTGTGGTTGTGTTTTATAATTTTTGTAAGAGCAAAATTCCATGACGAAAACATCCATAAACCAGAGTGCACTATAGTTCACACACCCATTCTCTGTAGTGGCCAAGTTTGTTATTGTCATTCAAGGTGAGAGTCATGCCTTATATTAATCAGGATAGCTCACTGGACTTGCATGGTTGCCTATCTGCATAACAGTGAATGGAAATTAAACACCTGATGCAGTTACCAGTGATAGTTCACTATATTTAATCCCATTGAGAGATACCAGTCCATGTGAGCTTTATATTTCAAAAAATGCATGCAGTGATTTCAGAGCCAAGTTCTGTGTGTGGATACTTACTCAGACCTGTTTCCAAGGTAGTAGTCAGACTTCTAACATCACTGGTAAAGTCTTAGTGCTTAGGCATGTGTCAGGATGGAGGGAACTATGCCATACCTAAGGCAGTTGGTTGCTCATTTCTAACCCTGTGGAGGCTTTGGTTGAGTCCCATGTCTATTCATGTTGGATTTGTGATGGACAAAGTTTTTCTCCATGCACTTAGGGTTTTCCCTGTCATTTTCATTATAAAAATGGCCCATGCTTATTTATCTATAATTGACATTGTATAATCAGTAACTGACAGCAGCTTTCAATAACACAATTAAAAACAACTTGAAGGTATGTGTTGTGTTGGGATGTGTAGCCCCATTGCATTCTTCATTTTACTACTGGATGGGGCAGTGGTCAGCTTCATGCCCTGGCTGCTTTTTAAATATGTTTGTATTTCTTGGCTTGCAGAGCACAATACTTGAGACGTGTTAATGTGTGTAGTAATGTGGCCAGGATAGCTTAGTCGGTATAGAAACTGGCTACAGAATGGATGATTCAGGGTTTGGAACCTGGTTGGGGTAAGATTGGCCAGACCTATCTAGGCTGGCACCGATACCCACCCACCCCCTGCACAATTAGTGTTGGGTCTCTTCCCCAGGGCTAAAACAGCTGGGGCATGGCATTGACCACCCATTGCCTTATAGCTCCAAGGTTTAATGTGGGTGGAGGTATACCTCTGCCACCCCTGAATGCCCAATTGGCATGTTATGAGACAGCCTTTAATGTTTATAGTCTCTACCAGCTTTCACATTCCTGGCTCCTGTGTTACAGTAATTTAGTAATCAGACTGAGAGCTAAAGAACATTTTTGTATGGCTACCATGTTCTAGAAAAAAATGGAAGCACTGTGACAAAAGTTTCATGTTGCTGAAGATATGTTGTATCAATTGAATTACAATATAGAAAAAATTCACTGTCATCTGCCAACAAGTTTAAATTTTTTTTGGAAGTAAATTTTATTACACTGACACTCATTATAGAATGATTCTAGTATATGCATATAATCAGTTTTTGACAAATACATGCTAATTTTAATACAGGACAGCCATTCAGTACCCGTTTTCCGCATGCTCAGCAGCTGATGTCAAGATTGTCTACCATGGCCACATATGGAACCCAACAAAGGCTGTATAATCTACACATAACGAACCCAGTGCTTAATACTGATCTTATTGAGGTGTAAGTGTACGTTTCACTTGTTACTTTTGAAGTCCCACTGCAGTTCTTTAATCTCTTATATCAGCTGTCAGTGCTGCATGCCTCAAAATAATGCTGGCCAGCAACCATGTTGATAGGTAATGTCTTGTTTGTGAACACATGTCATTAGCACCACACTGCGTATTGTTATGTACTGCGACCCCTGAAAGCTTTTATATTTGGACTTGCAGTGAAGAGCTGACAACTGCTGCAGTTTTCTGCTCCAAGTAGGGCTTGCTGTGTTACACACATGCAGGGTTAGGAATTTTTCAATAGCACCAGGACTGTTAAGTATTGTCAGCCATAGATATTGAACCTTATTTTCACTTCAAGTGTTTTGAAATTGCGGTGTGAAATTAATGATGAAGATTACTGCATTGTGAGATGCAATATTTAATCAGGTTGAAAGGTGCCTACATTTTGGGGGACCTGCTGCCTCTATCTCCAGTGTACAAGATTGTTCTTCTACCCTGAGATTGAGACAGCAAGTCTCTCCAAGATGATGAACTGTATCAACAAAATTACACAGCATCATATTCCAGGGGATTCACTGCCACGAGAACTAAAAATCTCAGGAATATAATTGCTGCATTGTGGTCTGTAGAGAATTTTTAATGGAATATTGTAGCAATACAGTATGTGTTTAATATTCCAGCCATGCACAGATCCTAGCTGCTCTGAAAGCTTGGTGTCATTGGCTTGCACAGCTTCATACAGAGGACACATTGAAACCACTGTATGATCACCTTGTGTTGGATATGGTAAATTCTGCTGTCCCTTTACTGGCAAGAAGAGACGAGCCTACCAAGTTGTACCATTCTGCTGCTCATCTTCTAGTCACTCTGACCGGAACTGTACGCCCTGCACAGATTTGGGAACTGCAGCCAATCAGGAACATGTACCACATGGCTGCATCCTTTACATATCTGTTACCTGAGGTATGCAATACTTCATGTCACAATTCAGTTTCAATTATACAAGTTACTTGAATATCAGAATAAGGCACAATACTCATTGAACAGGAGCTTCATTTACATTTTGTGTGTTTCACATTTCACAATGGTAAGTTCATGTGGCTGTCCTTGATTTTATTTTGTTTTCATGATTCTCTCTAGTAAGCTAATGATTGTAATTTGAATTATTGTAAGTTTGCATGTACACTTCTTTCTACATGACATACAGTAAACCATCCATTTAATGTTTCTTTATTTGAGATTTTGTGTCATATATATTATTTATTGTCACTCACGACAAGCCCCAAATCTGTGTTAAATTACTTACATCTGCCATTTTCCTGACTTTAATTTTCAAATCCTCTGCTCCTGTAACAAACCACAAGTAAGGGTTTCACATTAGTATACATGTCTTTTTTGTATTACTTTTTGTTTGTACAAAATGAAATGTTCTTTCTCACAAACTTTGAATGTTCACAGAGTGAGTATTAAAACTGCATTTTTCTGGGACAGTGTAGAGTGTAGACTGTAGGTAGTTACCATCATTTCAAGGAAAACTGCTGCCCGCAGATGGTATAGTCTTCTGAAACAGTGGTTAACCATCTAACAAACTGATGACATCACATCCAGGAAGATGACATTCCTCTCACATATGTTTTGAAATGCGGTGGTTGGATCGTGAATTACTTTATGACACTGCATCAGCTGCAGTTGTTATAGATGTTTTTGTATTCTACATAGGAAGGAAGAATTGTAGCCAATTTCCAGATAATGTCTTGGAATTTGCATGGAAAAATTATTGACAACCAGAAAAAAAAAAATCTGAATATTTGGTTCCCCAGCAAAGGAACTGCCTGAACACAAGTCTGAAATGTCTGGTTACAGGTTTCTGAAATTCTGTATGTGGGAATTAGGTGGAAGTCAGCAATACTTAACACATTATAGGACAAGTTGTTTGGCATCAGCTTGTATGGAGTGTATGTTTTTCTTTTGCAAAAGTCAGTGGTTATGTAGCAGTGGAGTACATGGGGAAGAGATGTACATATTACTGTACACACTAGACCCACATGCACATTAAAATTCTATAACATAAGCTGCACAACAACAGTGTTTAGATAGTGTCAGTATATGTTGGTAAGGACAATCACAGCATCTTCACATACCCACGATTTTGGTGCAGTTTGGTGATTTATTGATGGAAGAGGGATGTGACATCTTATAGTTACTTGTGTCATTATCGTTTCATCATCTTTAGTGTTTTGGTTTTTTCCAAGATAAACATTGATTTTATGTCATATAAAAAATCATTAATATTGGTCTCAGAATGTTTATGCCTTACATGTGTGTACTGTCTGAAAAGTACCCAATGTTTAAATTTCATAGTATCTTCATCCACTATGACACATTCCAGATCGTCGTAAAATGTTGCAAGCAAATCATTCCTGACAGAAATTTTTCTCAACTTGCTGTAGTTTGTCACAGTTTTTATTAGTCATGTTATATGTCTTGATATTCTCAGTGAAAGGTAGGGAATTCAGTATGTAAAGGTATCAGTCAATTTTCACTACGTGGCATTACTGTAAAACAGCATGCAGAAATGTTCAGATGCAGCCATGTAGTCCAGATGTTCTCTTGTATCACATACCATTTGTATACTTACAGCCATGAACAGAGCATTGCAAACATTGTCACATTAGGAAGAGCAAAAGATGAGGATGGTCAAAGTACTGTCAGTAATACGGGTGCCTTTTCCACTACAGGTTGGATAGCTTGTGTGAAATACAGCATGAACACACTGAGAAGACTTTTTTCTTTGTTCAACAACAGTCTTTGTTTCTTTTCACAACCTAAGAGCTCAAGTAAATGGGTGGGCAGCCCCAATGACAACCTCCCCCAGCACTTGTCCCAGGTTGTGGCTCTTCTTCATCTTCTGCAGATACCCCCATTTCCACGTTCCTCAGCCACGTGCTGTATCTGTTAGAATAACCGATTTTGCTATGATTTTGACCTACCATTGGGAGCAGTTACTGCCTTAACACTGCTGATATGTTCAGCTTAATCATAAAAGCCCCAGCACCTCTACATTGTAGAATGAAAGAAGAAAGAGAAATACTGAGCCAATATTTTGTGTGTGTGGGTATACAAGTCTAGTGCATAAGAGAGAGGCGGGGTAAGGTTTAGCCACTATTATAGTTCTTGAACCTGAAATAGCATAGCAAAACTCTTTTAACTCATATGTAGTACAATGTAGGTTAGTCTGCCACACACAATATACGTAACCCTCCTACACAAATGCGTACTGTTAATATTCAGTGATACATCCATCTTCAGAACATCAGCTTACAGTGTCCAGCTTTACCATCTTCACCATCAAGTGACCCAAATATCACAGCAGGTGTCCTGAATTTATCATAACCTTATGGTAATGCATGTCCAAATGACAGTTACATTTGATGTTGTCATATGGGTGCACACAAAAAAAAATGTTGAAGTGTGCATGTGAAGGAATTTTAGTTACGTTTTATGAAGTTTACATCTCCATAATTGTGAAATTAAGTTGTGAAATAAGGATTTTTGAAAAATAAATTTTTCTAAATATATATAATCTTCATTGAATTAATTCAGAAACATTAAGAAAATGCACATTGTAATTTGGTGTATTATCTACTGATTTTATGACTGTTTTGTTATTTATCAAATTTGTTAGTAATTCTTGATCTGTACGTTTCTCCACAACTAATTATTGTTAACTGTAACTTTCGGTCAAGTCATTCACCTACACTCTTAGGACCAATTTATAATGTACATTAGAATTTCAGCATTAGGGATGGAAGGAAGAAGTGAATGTACAGGATTTCCACATTTCACATCTTGTTCAAGAAACTGTCTAATTCTGAATGTGTGTTGTAGGTACAATGAGAATTTGTTACAGTTGTGATTTATTTTGGTGTGATTAACTTCTGCAAAAGCTGCATCTTGTTGTATACAAATGGATGGATGGTTGGTTGGTTGCTTGGTTGCTTTGGTTGGTTGGTTGGTTGGTTGGTTTGTCAGTCGCTTGGTGGGGTAGTTGGTTGGTTGGTCGGTTGGTGGGGTGGTGGTTCTGTCGGTTCGTGGATGGATCTGTTGGTTGGTCAGTCAGTCGGTTGGTTGGTAGGTAGGTAGGTAAATAAAATAACTATTGAAAACTAAAAGTATCTACTTCCGAGGTTGAAAGCACGTGGCATTTATACCTTCAGTCTCCCATGTATCTTTATGGCATGATTCTTAATTAACCAAAAGGCAATTTTGCCATTTACGTTTTCATGAGTTGTGCTACTGATGTATTAGACTGTAATGTGATCTCATGAAAGTGCCACATGTGACTGTGAAAGGTAAGTTTGCATGGTACTTACTTCCTCTTTTCTCATGCAGCTTATGATAAATCATGTTGTGTTCTGTGAAGGCTCAGCGCCTGGTGCAGTTGGCTTTGTGTAATACGTTGCTACTACCCAGCCCAGGCATGACTGACCAGTTATGGGATTTGCGTCACAAGCTGCTAGTCACCCTCATGAACTCTTTAACATCAGACTTCCGAAACCTGGGACATCTGTCAACCCAACCTCCAGAACAACAGGCTTATCCCATAATTACATCGACACTCAAATTTCTTGGTGATTTGGTAAAGCATATGCAGTCAGAGAATTCTCACACCAAGAAGCTCCTGCATTCAGTGATACAGGTTTGTATTAGGTATTGCCACATGTTGCATTCCATAGCACTGTCTGTACGTACCACTGGAACTTAATGCCAGTGATTGCCTGAGTATGTATATATAGACACACACACACATTGCTTTTGTATGTCTGCAGTTTTTATTCGGTTGACATAATGTGTGCTACCATGACACCCCCATTTAATGTTCCTCACTTTGATGTTGGATCCACTGCTCCTGAAAGAACATTAGACAGGGGTTTTACTGTATGTGTAAATATTCATGGCATATTGTGCTGTCAGTTTACGAGATGAGAAAGAGACCAATATATTTCAAAGTCAGCATCTCCTAGCTACCACATGGGAACTGCAGACACTGCATCTGAGAAAGAATGTAGGAATGGTGACAAATGACTGATTGAAGGAACTGAACAAAGGCTGGTGACTTCAAGGATATAAAACAAGTAAACAGATTTCATAAATGTAATATATAACATTGTTTTCAACTGTATATATTATCTTTCACTTGTCTGCATAAGTCATCTTCCTTTAAGGTGAATATGATAACCTGAAACTATATGTTTGCATTAAGTGAAAACAAACATCATTGAAGTTTGCAGAATCACAAAGATTGTATCTTTCTCTTCACACTTGTTCTGCCTAGTATGTTTGCCACATGTGAACTTCAATTTTACATAGAATTGTTTTCAGGGAGTGTTTCTTGGTGAGTCACAATATAGCTCTTCTCAGGGTGTTTAAAGTTACATGAATGTAGTTTAAAGTACCCAAAAGGTTTAGTTTGAACAAAATCTTTGTAAAAATCTATTTAGCAACAGCTGAGCTATGAAATAAAATGCACCTCCCTCACCCTCCCCACAGACACACACACTCACTCACTTAAGTGCTTGCTTGCTGGCTTGCTCACTTGCTCACCTTCTTACTTACTTTCACCCTTTAAGGACACAAGAGCAGTTTCACAAATTTTAACACATGCTCTGAATACCATGAAGTTAATAGTGGTTTACACTAAAATATGAAATTTGCATTTATTCAAATTTTGATTGTTTATTGAAACGAACTTCATGCTGCTCTGTCTGCCGTGTAAAGTTTGATGGTATACAGTCTGAATTAGTGATAGCAACCTGAATTCCCACCTCCCAAGAAAATAACTAAAGTTTGACCAGGACCATCCTGATTTGATATTGCAGGGTAATGTACACCAAACATTATCAATGTTCCCTCTGTATGTGCGGTCTCCTGGTGTGTGT
>Ga0209628_10004543_pt1 | contig 10063 bp, 10 predicted proteins | sample TergutCu122P4_FD_187285 | JGI IMG/M metagenome (GOLD analysis project Ga0209628, IMG submission 187285) | Cubitermes ugandensis P4 segment gut microbial communities from Kakamega Forest, Kenya - Cu122 P4 (SPAdes) (version 2) | ecosystem: Host-associated > Arthropoda: Insects > Digestive system... | reverse complement strand
GTGCTGCTGTGCGTTAGACTAACGTCTAACGCACCTGCTACACGTTTTGCTGCCACAACACCGGGAATGATCTACAGGATTTTAAATTCATTGTTTTTTTAAATAATTCAGTAACTTTAACGAGGTACAGTCATACTCCCTGATGATGATCCGTTGAGATCGAAACATGTTGGAGTGTTTTTATGTATTTTCATGTATTTTAACATTGAAATCGGCATTCTAGATTAATATATTGTTGAATGTGAAGTGCATTGGTTGGTGTTTATCATTCAGTGAATTAAAAAAATGCACGGTGAAACATTAAAATTTGTAATTTATGCAGTTCATTTTCTGAATCCCTGAATTCCGTAAATGTAAATGACCATGCTCAACATGCAAAACTCAGGCTGTGACAATGTTGCTGCAGCATTTGAACTCAGTGGCTAGAGGTTAATGCAGTATCTACTCACAAGAAGATTGTAAATCATTTCCCACTAGAACCTTGCCGCATGTACTAATGAGTTGAACACAAACTTGTATGAAGGATATATTCCTAAGTGACATTAGTGTGTTAGCAAGGGGGGAAACAGTAGGAGAAGAAAGAGTGTTAAAAATAACATACCCAGGAATCAATCAATACAAATTATGGTTAGAGTGAAGTACAAATTCATCTGTTGTTGACATAAATCTGCAGTGGGCCTGCTGTTTGTGTTGCATTACTTTAGGGCTGTTAGCTGTGCTTTCAATTTTTCCTTCCCTTTGCAGTCTTTCTGTTTATTACTCAGATACTTGTCAGGTATGGAGTGGTACCGTACCATTTAATTTGTAATAAAAATTTTGTTTCCATCATATCCATGCATAAAAACAGGCACCAGATTTCCGATCCAGTGACTGATAGACTTCTTCTGATATAACCGCTTTCACCAGACATGCTCTGTATCCTACATCTTGCTACTGTGTGAATCTGTGCAGTCAATCACTTGAGGCTTTAAAATGCTCTATTTAAGTTTCAGTACAATTTTACTGGTCTCATTTCTGGGCACTTCTTCTGACCTTATTTGGTGATACCACTCTGACAAAATCTTTGATAAAAACAGTCAAACCAAGTCTTTGTCACAAGGTGCATAAGATATAGAGCTATGGTTGTACAGGTACAGAGTAGTTGCATGTAATTATTCTTACTGTTCTGTGTCAATAAAGCATAAAGTTCCAGTTCAGAGAATTTGTACTGTCAAAAAAATTGTGGCTACACTTCACCTTAATGTACTTTGCTAGGCAGTTTTAAAATAATTCATTGTTGTTAAGTGTGGAATTACACTTGAATATATTTACAGCTAGCACAGAAGAGAAAGAAGCTTGTGGATGAAATGTCTATACGAATTCAACAAAAAAGTGATGAATATAAACATCAATTTTCAAATCTCACGGATGATTTTAATAGCAGAGAACAAGAACTGCAAAAGCAAGTAAAAGCATTACAGGTAATTTTGCACTTGTTGTACATAATATATTCATCCATTCAAGGAAAATTATTTTGATTCTGAGGCATTAAATTTAGGAGATAAATTTTTCTTCCATGCATTAGTTTTTATTCCTTGTCCAGGAAGAAGTAGAGAAGCTTGCCCCATTACAGGGTCAGTTAGATGATGCTTTAGTTCAAGTGAAATCACTTGAAGCAACAAGAGAATGGTTGGAACGTTGCCATAAAGAAGCAGAAAACAACACTGAATCAACTCGGACATATTATGAAAGTGTGATCGGATGTTTAAAAACTGAACATAGTGAAGAAGTTCATCAGCTGAAACTTTTGTATGATAATCGGGAAAAGGTAATGATTGTTATGCTTGATGATATCATTTCCAGGATCACTAAAGGTTACTTATTTATGTTCAGTACTACTGCTTTGTGGCTGTGTGTGTCCCAGATTAACTGTATGCTGTAAATTTGTATTGTCTTTGCATTAAGGCATTACAGGCAGAATTGGAGTCAGTACAGAGTGATATAGAGAAGAAAGATGAAGCACTGAACAGGCAAGAACAGCAGTTACGTGATGCTGAAGTAGAGAAACAGCTGGCGGGAAAGAAAGGGGCTGCTGTGATGAAAGATTTACAGCGACAGCTAGCAGCTGAGCGTAAGCGAGCAGAGAAATTACAGGATCGCATTCGAGATCTTCTGAATGAGGGAACACGTATCAGTACAGGTAGTTTCCCTATTTACTCAGTTTACAACAAAAATGGAAAGTTTCTGTAAGAGTTTAATAAATGTATCACTCCATTAATGGGCTGCAAACTTTTGCTTTTCTGTAGGAGGGAATATGTGTGACTTGCTAGCAAATGTACTAAGAAATACAAATACATAATATGACTTTAAAATTGTGTAATATTTATTATACATGTGTGGTTTGGATACCATCAGTGTGACATGAACCTGCTGGTTCCACATTTTATAATACTGAAGTGTGGTATGTCCATTATAGCTATGCCAGTGGGCAGTGTAAAATGCAGAGGGAAATTTTGAGAAACGGAGATAGTCTGTTAGGTTAGTTCTGTGCTGTATGTGCTGTATACTCGTATGTCTTGTGGACTCCCATTTATGCTATAATATCTGACAAACTTCGGAAGGAAAAATTTTCATTGCCTCAAAGTTTAGCTGCACCATCTACTGTTTCTCTAATTGGTTTTGTCTTGTAGTGACGTAACTGAATTATCAGTTGCTTTGCTCCTAGGTACACCAGTGCTTTATTTTCCATATATGCCATTGTATGATTCTTAGCATGTTCACCAAGAGGATGCCACTCATTTACCTCCACTGCTCAAAACTCATTTGCACTTTTTCAAATCTCTGTTTTGAATGTAACATTTCTTTGTGAAACACATTTTCCAGTCATGCCCACAACATTTCCATGGTATTCAGGTCAGGGGAGACAGATAAATGAAGAATAGTGTGTTATGATTTAAAATAAGTGTGAACAAATGCAGTCCCATCATTTCCTCAGGATATACGATGCTGTATTCTTAAAGCCAGCTAATCCTTTCATTCCAAATGTGAAAATATACATTACAGAATGATTTACTGTCAACAAAAAACATTTACCAAGTTTGAGTGGTTATTTGACATTAAGTTTTAATGTGGCCATTTTGTATAATCCATTCAATGATAGTTCCACTATTTTGATAAAGTTTCTGTATTGGCAGAATGTGGAAATAAAACCATTTTCCTGCCTGTGTGTACTGTCAATCAGTTATTCAGTTTTGGAAATCATTCAGCACACTTTGTGCTGCAAGATCTCAGCTGGAAGATATGTTTCTGTCTGAAATAATGTTTTCCAATTAAAGTTACCCCCCCCCTTCCTTTTTTTTTTTTTTTCCAGTTTTCTTTTCTATTATTTTTACTCCTCCCCACCCCCACCCCACCCCTCCATGTCCCAGATCCAGCAGTCCACCTTCAACGCCTATGGAACTGGACACATGGAATTACCAGGCTTTAAATAGAGGAATCACTAGGTAACACATTAAGTGCCCCAGAATTTTTGAAGAGGTGATAAAATTGAGTTCATATGTTTAATACATCACGCTGTATGTGGGATTGTACTTTTTTATATTGAACTGAAAAATTTAATATTACAGATGTAGCTAAAAGTCATGATCCTGAAACCAGTTCTGTTTCATCATGGAGCCTGATGAGTGGTAACTGTGAACCACGGGAATCAAGTACTGGTACCCGGGAGAATAGTATCGTTGCAGGTTCTATCAGCAACCTCAATGGCAATGTAAGATGACATTTAGTCTTGTCAGTCATTTCTCTGTGTGTTCGTATTCTTTTGGCTGCATTTCCTGGTTTTTGAATTAATTGCATGATACATAAGTCTTGCAGGAAAGCCGTAAGTGTGTCACAAGTTTGGAAAACGTATTGTGTTAAGTGTGTGTGCACTGATGTGTTCCAATAACTTACAGATGTTATCAGTGCAGTATTATGTGAGTCCTTAAACCTTCCAAGGCACAGTGGTTTAAATTCCAATGACTGCCCGGGATGGAGGGGTATTAAATTCATAGTACCCTTAAGTATATTCATGACCATTTGGTGTACAGAAACTGGCAGCGTGCAGAGAATTAAAGATCCCTGCAGTGCACAGAGGCTGACACTGTAGGGTTAAGAATCCATACTGTGTTCAAGACAATACTTCGTTCTTCTATACTACTGCATATCATGTTTATTTTTTTGGCAGTATGCCATTGGAAGGTAAGAGTTTTGATAGGTGCTGCATTCTAGGAGGATAATGGAAACTTGGATTCTTTGCATAAGCAGAGGTTTGAAAATGTTTTATTTTTGTCTGTCATATGCTGATTTGATAGTACTCTTCAAATAAATATGACTATATCTGGGAATTTTAATGTACTTGGAGATTCAGATTTCATTTTGTCCTTGTTAGAGGAAGAAAAAACAAGGATTATCAAATGATGATTGTTGTGGATTTTTACCGTGTAGTAAAGTTTTGTTCCCCTATGCGTAAGAACACAAAGTTTATTCAATCAAGCAAGAGTAGAATTTGCAGTGTGTGTTTCAACTTGTGTTGTTTGAAGATATCTCCATCACCTGAAGACCAGGATTTGGAACAAGAGAACTACAGGTTACTGTCAAGGATTACTGCACTGCAACAGGAGAAGTGGGTTCTGGAAGAAAAAATTAATCATCTGGAGCAAGGCAGTGCCGCTATGGCTGAGGACCTAATGTGCAAAACAGCTCTGATCCAGTATTATTTTACTGAGGGAAGATCAGGTTTGTTTTATCAGTACCATAATTAATACATTGATCTTATTCCTATGCAGTTTATGTGTTGTTTAACATAACTACAGTATGGTGTAAGTTTTCCTTGTGTGTTCATATTTTAAACTTGTATCAAAACTTAATGGGATGGGAAGGGCATGTGACATGCAAAGGGGAGAAGGTTTTGATAGGAAAACTGAAAGCAGTAGTTTGCTTGTAAGACCTAAGCCTAGATGAGAGGGTAGTTTTAACATGGATCTTAAATGAACAGGATGTGAGGATGTGGACTGGATTCTTCTGGCTCAGGTTCAGGATAGGTACAAGTGGCAAGATGCTGTGAGCTGATACCCAGTCTTACAATGTGGGAATTTCTTGACTTGCCAAGTGTCTCTTAGCTTCTCACAAACTCTGCATCATGTACTGAAGTTAGTCGAAAACTTACGTAATGAACGCTCTGGTGTAATATTTTAATAGTACAGTTTTGAAACCTCTAGTTATTTGGTTCAGTATTGGTTGCTAATTCAAAAGTCTGAAATCATGTAAGAGAACTGGGTTTGTGTCTTCTTTGCCATCCGTGAAAGATATGGAATGCATGTTAAGTGTACAATCTGTCTGTATGTTAGATCTTCTAATTCCTGAACATGTGTTGAATTCAAATCAAAATGTTGGGGAACTACTTTATTTATTTTGTTCCAGTTGTGCATGTGTCTCCCCACACAAATGGCTCGAAGGCTCAAACTTCCAGCTTCCTGTACAGTTATTGTTCTGAAACAATGTATAATTATGACTGATTTAAACCAGTGAAGAGATGTTTGTCCTAAACAGATGCCCTAATTGCACCTTCCTGTAATTTTCATAATTACATTTACTGCAAAAATTTCCAGTTTTTGTTCCTGTGTTTTGGTATGGCCCTCCTGGCACAGTCACACTTTTGGAAACAGAATCTTATTATTGTTTTGTTGGAGCGTTTATGAAGGTGTGATGTATAAGTAAATACAAACATCTTTCAGACCAGGGAGCCACATCATCACCACCAACATCTTCATCACCAACACCACCACTACAACCACCACCTTCAAGTGAGAAGCTATCAGTGAAGAAATTTCTTGAACTGTTGAAAGGACCTGAACATGTTCATGAATCAAACCGAAGGATGCAGCGAATGCTAGAAGAGGTTCTAACCAAGAATATGCATTTACAAAGTAACCTGGAACAGTTGTCACTGGAAGTGGTTAGGCTTAGCAAGGGACCTGACAACAATGCGTGTTCATGAGGGTATTGTCCTAGAACATGAGATAGTTGTCAGTAGATACAGTTGTTAAAACTTCTGGGACCACATGTATGGTCTCGTCATTGGCAGTTTTCTCTGGGGGTGGATGATGACTGGCATTACCTAATGCAGTGGACTTTGCTATGCTTAGGTATCCAAAATCTAGTGATAACTTGCTAACTCACAGTGGAAATATATGCTGTAATCATGCTGTATAAGGCTGTTAACTGCTTTTTTAATAGTTAGCACTGAAGAGCTATGAATATTTAAAAAAAATTGCAAGTCTGAATTCCACTTGTCAAGTGTGTCTCAGTAATTAATATTTTGAAATTCATTAAGGTCAGTTATGAGTTACGTACATTATACACACTTGACTTCATAGGAAGGGAACTTTCTGTGTGGCAGTCATGTATATTGTTTATTTTTCCTAATTAAGAGTCCATAAATCTGTTACTGGTAATTGAGATACTTTGTGGTCAGAATTTATTGGTATGAGATCAATGGAAGTTATTCATCGACCAAGTACTGTATTTGCCTGAGTAGGAAATAACTCTACATATACAAGACCCCACTTCACATTCTGCACTTTTCAGAAAAATACTTGTGCAGGACACTTTTATGTGTGTGGCTTGCCGAGCTTCCAGACTGAAATCATGTACATGTTAAAAGTTAGTAGGTGTCCTGGTTAGAAGGCTTGAACGGAGCACACCACTTGGAAGACCTAGGCATAATTAGTGAAGTAATTACAAATGGTTTTTAAAGAACTACTGTGGGCAGGTGTAGATTTAATTTGTCCAGCTCAGGACACAAAACCAGTGGCAAGTGTTTCTGTACATGGTAGTTAAGCTTTGAGTTCCATAAAAGGTGTGGAGATCCTTGAATAACTTAACAACTCTTAGCTTGGACTCCAGTCATTGGAGTTATTAAAGTGCCCTCATTTCACCAATTAACATGATGGGAAACTTACATGTAACGTAACATTGAGGTGCTGATTGCATTGTGTACTCTTCTCCAATAGTCATAGCATGTATTTCATGGACTGGGGGGGAAGACACATACTTTTTGTTATTGTTAACAATTTTAGATGTCTTACACATTGATGTTACTGTTTTAGGATGGTATTATTTATCATTTTTAATCCAACATAAAGCAGTATGTATTGAATAGAAGTTTTATTATTTGTTGTTATATTTCCTTGAAGAATTATAATTTTATGTGACTGCATTGATTTTGCATATGTTAAATTTATCAGCAATTACCTCAAAGATTCACCAGGTTAAATTATTGTATGTTTGTGTGTTTGCCTTAATTACTGAGCTTGCAAATCACATCTTTGTGGCACTTAGTATGTTTAGATCATCCGTGGTTTCTCTGGCTGTGGCGTGTTTCTTGTAATTATTTTGTAAACAGCACAATTTTTAGAAAAATTTATTTTACATGAATTGTTTGTTGATTTTCCCTGAAACTTTCCTCAAGCCAAGGAGATAATATCATAATTCTTTGTAAATCTTTATGTACAGAGCCTATTATTTTTGCCCAGTTTTAATCAGTTTGACAGATTTTCATACAAATCCCTGATATAAATTTTCATGAATGTCATTCAAGTAGGAGGCAAGTTGTTACAACAGTCTCAGCTGGGGAGTGCTGTGGCGAGTGCCACTTTTCGAGTGAAATCTGCTACTGGTGCAGATTGGAATATTATTTGGCTGGCTGGATACCAGAATCATCTGAGGAACAAAATTCCTTTGGACCAGGAGACAAAAGAATATGCATGGTATTGATCAGTCCTAAACTAGATGGTCTCTGAGGTGGACATATATTATGTTGTTCAGTAAATAAGTTTCACTTTGTTATATTTCAACTTAAGTGTGGTGTTGGTCTATTTTGTCAAATCCCGTAGACAGAAAAGACAAAACTAATGTTCTGTTTTCACAGTTCTTTTGCATGTCACCAAAAAATGAAGTTGCATTGTCATTAATGACCATTTTATGCCCTTGTTTGGGAACTTCATTTGATATAGTGTTTAATGATAGTGTTAGATGATCAAAATGCCCTTCTGCCTTGTAGGGTCTGTAGGGGCCTTATCTTTGCCTCTGTTAAGAACCCATAGAGGTAAATTTACAGATGCACAGCCTATGTGACAAGCATTACACATTGTTAATGGAGAATTAACAACTAACCCTATGATAGAGTTACTATTATGTTGCACAAGCTGTTGCACAGCTGTCAGTTGTCATTGACATGACAGAGCACTTTCAAAAGTAATGAAGATCAAAGAGATCAAAATATTTTGTTAGCAAAGTTTAATGTGAACCACTGTGAACTGATCACAGTACCAGACATTAACAGATGGAAACTTCAAGTTGGGCCATCAATGTAAAACATGATCTACTTCAAATTGTGTGTACTCTGTTACAAGGGTCATGGGAATACACATAATTTTAAAGTAACCATCAGTTTTATTGTGCTCTGCCTTAAATTGCAGTTTATTAGCCACTAATGCCCTATTTTGAACACTGCATAATCCTGTTTTTAAATTGTACGTTTTGAAGTTAATATGATAATACACACTTCGTTTATAATGAAATCACCTTTTATCTACAAAGACCTCAGGTTTTGCACTATGAACATTTGTGTGTCTTGAATGATTGAAAACCTGGGAAGTAAAAATATGAAAATTGGATATGTATATGCATGTTTGCAATATGTGGGAGCATACAAGTTTTGTAGCGTAAAGTTTGTGGTAAGATTCTGTATTAGCACAGATGTGCAGTTCTTCCAATTACATGTCTATCTTACCAGTGCACATATACTGTGAAGACATATTTTATGGCCTTTAAATCCTATTTAAAGGCTCAGAAAGGTACAACTACCTGGAAAAAGTCCATTCAGACCCCTGAAATAACATTTTGGCCTTTCTCTATATCCACAAATCACTCTCCTTGATTCTACACACTGAGTAAAATGAAGTCTACATACATTGTGAATGTAATGTTCATTCCTTGGTAATATAAAATTGATTTGTTTTGCAGGAAATTGAGAGTTAGTAAAATGCCATTTACTTGTTGCAGACCTAATCAGTATAATACATGAGTATGTGAGTATTTAGGTCTGCAGGTTTTGTAATTAATGTTGTATTTTTCAGGTTTCGTAAGTAATGTTATTTAGCACAAATGTAAGTGCTCTGTGTTTGGAAGCATTTATCACAGACTTTTGATTACATAACATCCCCCCCCCCTGCCAAAAAGGGGGAGGGGGGTAAAATATAGTCCAATTTTTGTATGCTATAAATTAGGTAAGAAAATGTGGGTGAGGTATCAGGTCATATAGTAGATATTATTTGTTGATCATGGTTAACGTACATGTTAACGTACTTTCATGACTACAAAAAAATTGGAATGTACATTAATGTGTGATGTTTTATTTGAAAGTCAGCAAAAATTGCACCGGAACAGACACCAAATTTTAATGGTGTATGCAGTTTTTTAAAAAATGGTGGTTGTTTTTAACCTGTAACTATTGCAAGAGTAGACGATGACTGAAGAGAGGAAAAAATATATTCTTGAAATTATTGATCAAGGTCAATGTTTAATATAGTCAGACATTCTGTAATATTTGTGTAATGTTGCCAGATAAGAATTGCTTAATAAATGTGAGTAATGTCTCAGTTGTAATAAAAATATTTCCTTATACGTGACGGGACATTGTGCACAAGAGAAATTCTAACATGCATGAGTTTTGATAAGTGGCAAAAGGCATGTAGAGAGCTGGAATTACTCACTGATTAAATGATTTGCTATGGGGTTTGACAGTAAGGGTTAAATTATTCATTGTAGGGACAATGACTCAAGGAACGTGTTTCTGTTGCAAAACCTAAAGCTGAAGAAGAATTTTGCATGATTGCCTTGTTATTTACATTCTATGAAAAGATTACCTTAACAGAAGTTACATTTGATTTTTGTTTGACTGTGCATCATCAATTAGGTAAAGTAATACAGATGAACCAACTAGATGCAACAATGATTTATTGATCTATAAGATCAGCTCAAC
>Ga0209628_10004542_pt1 | contig 10066 bp, 9 predicted proteins | sample TergutCu122P4_FD_187285 | JGI IMG/M metagenome (GOLD analysis project Ga0209628, IMG submission 187285) | Cubitermes ugandensis P4 segment gut microbial communities from Kakamega Forest, Kenya - Cu122 P4 (SPAdes) (version 2) | ecosystem: Host-associated > Arthropoda: Insects > Digestive system >... | reverse complement strand
CGAGAATGGAAATAAGAATTTTATAGGTAACGCCACAGAAGTTGGTATACTCCGGCTTTTAGACGAAAAAGGATTTAGCGAGATTGCGGAAAAAGAATATCCCAGAGTGGCGGAAATCCCGTTTTCTTCCGACCGGAAAATGATGACGGTTGTTTTGGAAGACCACGAAAAAGGCGGTTACATCGTGTTGACCAAAGGCGCACTCGACCGCTTGCCGATTTGTCCCGCATCTGTCGCCGCCGATATGGAAACTGCCAAGCGCGTACACGATGAATTTGCGGAAAAGGCGCTACGCATGATTGCTCTGGCCGGTAAACGTGTTGATAAACTGCCTGATAACGACCGTTTAGAAGAATTAGAACGGGATATTAAATTGATGGGACTTGTAGGTCTGATTGACCCGCCGAGACCGGAAGCGGCAATGGCTATAGAAAGAGCAAGAAAAGCCGGTATCCGCACCATCATGATTACCGGCGACCATGCCGCAACCGCAAGCGCAATCGCCAAAGATTTGGGCATTCTGCAAGAAGGACAGAATGTCATGACCGGCGCACGGCTTACAGAAGTTTCAGACGTGGAATTAAACGATACCGTCAGAAATTTCTCAGTTTATGCAAGGGTATCTCCGGAAGATAAAATACGCATCGTAAAGGCTTGGCAAACTAACGGCGAAGTAGTTGCCATGACGGGCGATGGCGTAAACGACGCACCGGCGCTGAAAGCGGCAGATATTGGAATTGCAATGGGAAAAACCGGTACGGAAGTGGCCAAGAGCGCATCCGACATGATTCTAACAGACGATAATTTTGCTACCATAGTCGAAGCCGTAAGCGAAGGCAGAAATGTATATGGAATCGTCAAAAAAGTAATATACTTCCTCTTAGTATGTAACCTGAGTGAAATTGTTATCATGCTGTTCGGGCAGATGGCGGGCTGGGGAATCATTCTAACGCCTGTTATGCTTCTGTTGATTAACATACTCGGTGATGGTATCCCCGGAATCAATTTAGCCAGAGAAGCATCCGACCCCGGATTAATGAACAATAAACCAATCAATTTGAACGAAAGTTTGTTCGGCGGCGGTTTGTTGCGCTTAATTCTTCGACAAACTATTTTCTGTTCCGTAGTGGTATTGGCCGGATATTACGTAGGCGCTTTTCTGAATGTATCCGAAGCGGCTTTGCCATCGGCGGAAGTCGGGCAGACTATGGCGTTCTTGATTTGCGGTTGGACTTCAATCATACATATTTTCAATGTGCGCAGTACAAAATCAGTATTTAAAACCCCCATCAGTAATAACAAGCCTTTGGCGGCAAGCGCTGCAATAATGATTTTGGTTTTCGGTATAATGGCGGCATTACCACCTGTTGGCAATATTTTTGGACTTAGTCCCATCGGAAGCGAACATTGGTTGGTAGTGGTTGGATTGTCCATGATACCTACCGCAATGCGTGAAATCAGCGTACTTATTGACAACATGCTTAAAATCACTTCTTGCGAATAGCATAGGGTTGGATAAATGGAATTTTGTTTCCACTCCTGACTTCGCCACTTTTTTAAATGCAGCTTGTAACTTCCTGATTTACAGCAATGTTATTTTAAAACAGGGTGACGCAAAACTTTTTTGAAAAAAGTTGAAATAGAAACCGTACCTTTGCAGGTATGTTTGTGAGGCGTAAAAAGAACAGGTCAGGCAGTGTCAGCGTTGTTGTGGTAAGCAAGGAACGTGTTCAGCAAATCAGCGTCGAACATACGCGAAAAATTCTTGGAGGTAAAATCGGACTGGTCTTTTATGACGTAACTACGCTTTATTTTGTAGCCGATTGTCTATCGGCTTTGCCAATACCGCCGAAAAAGCGATAATCGCCAATAATGTTGAAAATAAAATTCGTTTCATCTGAGTATATAATTTAATTGTTTGTTCAATTGTTTTGAACCAAGATTTTCACAAGATTACCAAGATTACCAAGATTAGATTTCTCCTTTGGTCGAAATAAATCCTGCCAATCTTGAAAATCTTGTGCAAATCCCGGTTCAGACTAATACTTGATAATATAATTCACATAAACATTTTTGGGGCGGATGTCTAACAGGGAAACTAATTACCTCTATACAGCAACTTTAAGTTCCAAACCTGCCTGTAAAATTTCATTTACAAATGGGTCGTCTGTATCAAAGTCTGTATCTCTAAAAGTATGTGGCTCTATTCGTAAGCCGTAGTGTTTTTATGTTGTTTATCCATTCGTTTAATATTTTTTGTTACAATTGATAGAAAAGAGTTAGCGGGTCATCATCTGCCCACGTAAAACTTTCAAAACTAATGTCTTCGTTTAAATTTTCCCAATGCAAACCAAGCCGAGACTCTGTCCATTTAGAGCGTTCTTCGTTGTCTGCTATACTTAATCTTGGAAAAAAACGCATTGGCTGACTTTGAACCTTGCCATTTACATTTTCTATGTAAATTCGCTCATCAGCAAACCACAGTTTGTTAATTGTTTTCATTGTTCATTTGCTTTTTTAAAAAATAATTTCCAATGTTCAATCATATATTCCCGATTGTCTTTGATTATTTCTTCTGCGAGTGCCAATTCGTGAGGCTTAAAACCAAAATTGTCGGTTAATTCCACTTGAGGTTCAATGTTAAAACGGCAGGCATATTTTTGTTTTAAAATTTAATTACAAAAGTAATGAAAATATCAAAAATATATCAAATCTTGGTTCAGACAATCTCAGTTCAGACTAATGCTTGATAATATAATTTTTGGGGCGGTTACTCCGTTATTATTCTTAATCCATTTATTCTTTCAAAATGTTTACGATTTAACGTTGCCAGCGGTATATTGTTTTGAAGCGCTGTTCCTGCAATTATAATATCGGGAATATCAATCAATTTATTTTGTTGTTTTAACTGCCTGTGTATGCTAACAGCTCGCTTAACAACTCGCGTATCGAATGATAAAACAGTTATTCGAGAAAAGAAATCATCCCAAAATATATTCTGTTCTTGTGAATTACCAAGATACAACTCATATTCTGTAACGGCAGAAACCGTAAAAATTGAGTATCTTTCTGTCAATCTGAAAAACAGAGTTTTCGACTTGTTTTTTTTACGATAATAATCTATCAATACCGAAGTGTCCAAACAAATTACAGCGTTCTCCATAAATTAAATTGTTGTCTTTGTTGTTTGAAACTTTGATATTGGTCGTCGGACATGACAGGACCTGACAAAATAAACTTTTGAAAATCAGAAACTTCCGACTTTGCTTTGGTCGTTATAAAATTATCCGTCAATTCTTTTTTTATCTTTTCTATTTGATTGGCGGGTAATTGCCTGATGAGGTTTATTACTTGTGCATATTCCAAATTTAACATTAATTCCATAATCAATCAATTTAAACTTTTCAACCACAAAAGTAACAAACTTTTTGTCTTGAACCAAGATTTTATTAAGATTTACAAGATTACCAAGACCAAAAAATAATCCTGCCAATCTTGAAAATCTTGTGCAAATCCCAGTTCAGACTAATACTTGATAATATAATTCACATAAACATTTTTGGGGCGGATGTCGGAAGCGGTAGGGACAACGCGCGAGGCATCGAAATCCCAAGTGTTATTTAGAGGAGTTGGAGTTTGTGTATTGCTGGTTATTCCCCAATCTCTTTGAGGTGGTTTGTTTCCTTGAAATGCACCACCGGCATCGTGTGTCATAGCGAATGCAGTGTTTGTTAAAACTCCTGGGGTAATATAGCCTGTAATATTCCTTTTTTTTTCTGATAAAGTAGTATTAAGAGAAAAATCTATTCCAAATAAGTATAACCATACAATCCCGAACGATAGTTTGATAAAAACTCACGTCCTTCTTCGACTGAAATTTTGCCTTCTTTCATGCAGGTTGTTACCCATGATTCTACCGTTCGGACTAATTTTTTAGGGCTATACTGAACATATTCCAATACATCGGCAATTGTTTCTCCGTCAATGATTTGTTCGATTTTATAATCGTCTTTATCAACAGAAATATGCACGGCATTCGTATCTCCGAAAAGATTGTGCAAATCGCCGAGAATTTCCTGATAAGCGCCTACTAAAAATACTCCGATATAGTATGGTTCCTTATTTTTAACCGGATGAACAGGAAGATTATAAGAATAATTTTTGCTGCTGATAAAGCTATCTATTTTCCCGTCTGAATCGCAGGTAATATCCTGTAATGTAGCCGTTCGCGATGGCTTTTCATCCAATCTTGATATAGGTATAATCGGAAACACCTGGTCAATTGCCCATGAATCGGGCAAGGACTGGAAAAGCGAAAAGTTACAGAAATATTTATCCGGCAACATTTTAGAAATTTTCCTCAATTCTTCGGGGGCATGTTTCATTTCAATAGCCATTTGGTGCACTTCCCGAGCGATTGACCAATACAAGCGTTCAATTTGTGCACGCGAAACCAAATCAAGCATACCGAGGCTAAATCTGTCTAAGGCCTCTTCTCTGATTTGCTGGGCATCGTGCCATGTTTCGATGAGGCGCGGCTGATTCATTTCGTCCCACAGTTTGTAAAGCTCTTTGACTAATTCGTGTGCATCTTCGGGCAGCGCCTCATCTTCATCCCAGTCGGGCAGGGAAGCGGTTTCAAGCACTTCAAAAATCAGTACGGAATGATGAGCTGTTAACGAGCGTCCCGATTCGGTGATGATATTGGGTTGTGGGATTTCATTTTTTTTACAGGCATCTACAAGAGTTGATATAGAGTCGTTTACATATTCCTGAATAGAATAATTCATACTGCTTTCACTGCCGGAAGAACGAGTTCCATCGTAATCAACACCCAATCCGCCGCCAATATCAACAAATTCTATATTAAATCCCATTTTATGCAATTGCACATAAAATTGAGCCGCTTCGCGCAAAGCATTTTTAATACGGCGTATTTTGGTTATCTGACTGCCAATATGAAAATGTATCAGTTTCAGGCAATCATCCATTTTATTTTTTTCTATAAAATCAAGCGCTTCAAGCAATTCGCTCGAAGATAATCCGAATTTACTGAAATCTCCTCCCGATTCTTCCCATTTCCCGCTGCCTGCGCTGGCTAATTTGATACGAATACCGATATTAGGCCTGATTTTCATTCTTTTAGAAAGTTCGGCAATCAATTTCAGTTCATTCAATTTCTCCACGACCAAGAAAATGCGTTTGCCCATCTTTTGAGCCAGCAAAGCCAATTGGATATAATCTTCATCTTTATAACCATTACAGATAATCAGTGAATCATCGCTGGAATTAATAGCCAACACCGCGTGTAATTCGGGTTTGGAACCGGCTTCCAATCCGATATTGAATTTTTTTCCATGACTGACGATTTCTTCCACCACCTGCCGCATTTGGTTTACTTTTATCGGATATATGATAAAATTTTGGGCATGATAATTATATTCTTCAGCCGCTATTTTAAAACAATTCGATATTTTTTCGATACGGTTATCCAAAATATCCGAAAAACGCACCAATAAAGGAGCGAGCACATCCCGCACGACTAATTCGTCCATCAATTCCTTTAAATCAACGGAAGCATATCCCTGTTTGGGAGTAACTGTCAGGTGGCCTTTTTCGTTGATTGAAAAATAATTCAATCCCCAGCCATGAATATTATACAGTTCAGCAGAGTCTTCAATTCGCCATTTTCTCATTTTATTTTTTACTTTTCTATGTTTCTACTAATCATACAATTAAACCCAAAAGGCGTAAATTTGCATTGCGAGTGCAAATTTACGCCTTTTGGGTGGCAAAGCAAATTATTTTACGATAAAATGTCGCTTAGTTAAATTAATATTTCACCTGCAATAAGTATACAGAAAATCTTTATTACTTTTGCACAAATTATGGCAAAACAGAAATTTTATGTAGTTTGGAATGGCCTCAACCCCGGAGTATATGACTCATGGAACGGATGTAAGCTTCAGGTTGATAATTTCGAGGGAGCATTGTATAAGTCCTTCCCTACTAAGGAACTTGCCGAAAAAGCGTTTCATTCTAACCCGTATAAATTCATAGGGAAAGAGAAAAACAAAACGGCTATTCCGCTGCAAGGAGATTTCATTAAAGACTGTTTGGCTGTGGATGCCGCTTGTTCGGGAAATCCGGGTCCTATGGAATATCGGGGAGTGTATGTTGCTAATGGACAGGAATTATTTCTCAAAGGCCCTTTTCAAAAAGGGACAAACAATATCGGCGAATTTTTGGCTATTGTGCACGGATTGGCATTTCTTAAACAGCAAAAAAAGGATATTCCGATTTATTCCGATAGCGTAAACGCCATGCTTTGGGTGAAAAATAAAAAGTGCAAAACAAAATTAGAACCCTGCGAGGAAAATAAACTGATTTTTGAACTGATTGAAAGAGCCGAAATATGGCTGAATACAAATACTTATAAAAATAAAATTCTAAAATGGGAAACCGAAAAATGGGGGGAAATTCCCGCCGATTTTGGAAGAAAATAAATAGTCGAATATTACCGGAAAAAAAATGGGCTTTTATCCTGATTTTTTTCATCTTGTTTTTTAACCCTGTTTTCTACTTTTGGGCTGACAATATCAGCATGAAAGACAAATACATGGCTTGGCTTACCTGCATCATCGTGGGACTTGCTCTTTGCTCTATTAATCTTTTTCTGAAAAAACGAGGAGAAAAAATATACCTGAGCATACTATTTGCCCTGTCTGTGGCGCCCAACATCATCGTGTGGAGCTATTTATTTATGTCGAGAATCTACATGAAACGAGATATGTTTTGGGTGATAACAGATACAAACACTTCGGAAACCGTAGAATATTTTAACGAATTTATACCTTGGCAATCTTTCTTGATAGCATTGATTTATATAGGATTTGGCGTTTTCTTTATCGTAAAAGCCTGTTCAAAACAAAAGATTTCATTGAAAAGGTATTGGGCTTGGTTCTCCTTATCTGCTGCGATAATTTTGTTAAGCATTATTTTACAATATCTCGTACAGGCAATACCTACTTTTGATTTCTACAAAAGTAATTTAAAATATATTACTGAGCGTAAGAAATTTGAAAAGGAAAAAGAAATACGCAAGGGACTAACAATGGATGTACATTGCGCTTTACCGGATTCTACCAAGCATGTATTTGTAGTAGTTATTGGAGAATCCATGTCGTCCTGCCATATTAGCCTGTATGGTTATTTCAGGGAAACAAGTCCCGTTATGGATTCGCTATCGAATGAATTAGATGTTTATACTGATGTAATCACTCCCGACACGCATACCATTGGAGTTATGAAAAAAGTGCTTTCTTTTGCCGATTCATCTCACCCCAAATATTATACAAAAAAGCCGTCTATTGTAGAAATGTTTAACATGGCCGGTTTTGAAACATACTGGATATCTAATCAAGAATTTATCAGCAAATGGGGAGGGAGTTATGGCGTTATTGCGCAAGAAGCCAAACATGTTTATAATTTAAGTCCGTTTAAGAAACACGACGAAATAGTGATTCCCTATTTACATAAAGCCCTGCATGATAGTATTTCCGGCAACAAAATCATCTTTGTTCATCTGATGGGAAGCCACCACAATTATAATTGTCGCTATCCTGAACGTTTCAAATATTTCAACTATGAAGAACGAGGGGATTTGACCGCAGATTTCATGGACAATCATGCGAAGCAAATAGTTGATGAATACGATAATTCTATTCGTTATACAGATTTCGTTTTCGGTTCTATTTTCAGGGAAATTAAAGAATTAAACGCTTCCTCTTGTCTTTTATTTTTTTCCGACCACGGAGAAGAAGTATACGACACCCGAAATGTAAAAGGTCATTTCATGTCGAATGTCTATCCATGTCAATGCAAGATACCTTTTATCCTTTGGCGTTCGGAAAAATATAAAGAAGTAATGCCGGATTTAGCCATTGACACCTCTCGTCCGCACAGCGTTGAAGACGTTATATACTCCATATCAACTTTATGTAATCTTCAATACAAAGATAATGATCAGACAAAAAGCATTTTTTCACCGGAATATAAAATTCCTGCCAAACGCATGGTCGGGAATGAGAATTATGAAGATATTTTAAAGAAGTAAATGATACCCGGTCAAAGGCTTTTCCGAAAATAATTGTTATGAATACATCTCCTTTGGTTTCTGTTATCGTTCCCTGTTATAATCAGGCAATATACCTGCCCGAAACGCTTCAGTCTGTGTTGGAGCAAAGCTATTCTAATTGGGAATGTATAATTGTAAACGATGGTTCGCCCGATAATACGGAAGAAGTAGCCTTACAATGGTGCAAAAAAGACCAGAGATTCAAATATTTATCGAAAATAAACGGAGGACTTGCCGATGCACGTAATTTTGGAATCAAACATTCTCAGGGCAAATACATTCTTCCTTTAGATTCGGATGATAAGATTTCGAAAATGTATATGAGCGAAGCTGTAAGTATTTTGGAGAAAGATGAAAATGTAAAGTTAGTATATTCAAAAGCCATGCAGTTCGGTGCAAAGAATAAAAAATGGAGATTAGCCGAATATCATTATGAAGATTTTCTGGTTAAAAATATGATTTTTTGTTCTTGTTTTTATCGAAGAAAAGACTACGACCAAACATCAGGATATAGCGCTGATATGAAATGGGGATGGGAAGATTGGGAATTTCTCATACGATTGCTGAAAAAAGAAGATAAGGTAATCAGAATTAATAAATATCATTTTTTTTATCGCAGGAAACAGGGGTCAATGCACAATTCTATCACTCTTGAGAAAAAAGACGAAATGTTCTTACAGCTTTTCAGAATGCACGAGGAACTTTATCTGCAATATCTCAATCCGATTAAAAATTACAGAAAAACCAAATTCCATAAAGAAAGGAGAAAGAGAAAAATAAAAAAAATGTTACATCAGTTTCTTTCTGTTTTCAAAATAAATAACAGTAAACGATGACTATTTTGCCCGAAATATCTGTGCTGTTGCCGGTTTTCAATGCAGAACGTTACTTGAAAATGTCAATAGACAGCATCCTGAACCAAACTTTTCCGGATTTTGAACTCATTGTTATTAACGACGGCTCAACGGATTCTTCGGAACAAATCATTTTGTCGTACAACGATTCTCGTATCAAATATTATAAAAATCCCCAAAATATCGGACTAATTGCCACTTTAAACAGAGGAATTGATTTGTGCAATGGCCGGTTTGTAGCACGAATGGATGCCGACGATATTTCTTTGCCGGAACGCTTACAAAAACAGTGGGATTTTTTAAATAATCATTCCGAATTTGTTATGCTTGGAAGCGGTATGGAAATAATTGATTCTGAGAATCAACATATTGTAAATAAAAAAATATGTTTTCCGGCACATTTAATCAAAACGCAACTATTCTTTAAATGTGCATTTGTGCACCCCTCTGTCATTATTCGCAAGGATATTTTAGCTGAATTTCGTTATAATGCAGATTATATTCATGCCGAAGATTATTTTTTGTGGTCTGAAATTGCTTTCAAATATCCTGTGGCAAACTTGCCCGAAATTTTGATAAAATATCGAATACATCAACAGAGTGTAAGTGAGCAAAATCAACAAAAACAGATTGATACAACAAAGAAAATTTATGCATATCATCTGTCGAAACTCAATATTGCGCCGTCTGTTGATGAACTTGATTTACACTTCAAGCTACTGCAAAAGCCCAAGCATATTGCAATATTTGATAAAAATGAACGCAGAAACATTAAGAGGTGGATTGAAAAATTATTGAAACAAAACGAATTACTTAATGTGTATGACCAAAATTATTTTGTTACTCGCTTAAAATATCGTTGGAGTTTGAAAAAAAGGCTGCACATTTTCTTTTTGAACATCGTAAATATATTTAAAAGATGATTATTGTTCAATTGAAAGGCGGTTTGGGAAATCAATTGTTTCAGTATGCGGCAGGAAGGCAATTGTCTGAAAAACACAATGTTCAGCTGAAATTCGACTTGTCTTTTCTCAATGCTGAATTTAAAAATCAAACTCATACAAAGCGATATTTC
>Ga0209628_10004541_pt1 | contig 10066 bp, 2 predicted proteins | sample TergutCu122P4_FD_187285 | JGI IMG/M metagenome (GOLD analysis project Ga0209628, IMG submission 187285) | Cubitermes ugandensis P4 segment gut microbial communities from Kakamega Forest, Kenya - Cu122 P4 (SPAdes) (version 2) | ecosystem: Host-associated > Arthropoda: Insects > Digestive system >... | reverse complement strand
CGGTAGGACTCCTCTGAACGAATGATCAGTCCGTCGCAGAGACCTCTACCTGACAACACACAACACTCACAACACACAAACATCCAAGCCCTGGGTGGGATTCGAACCCACGATTGCAGCAGGCGAGCGGCCATATACCTACACCTTAGACTGCGTGGCCACTGGGACCGGCAGTCAACATAACTAGTATGACAAATACCTATTGCTGTGAATACAGTATCAAGACTCCTGATGATGGACAGTAAATCTGTTTGAAACATGTAGAGCTCTTTACCAAAATTAAGTTGAGAAAGAGTGCATCTCGTTGGCTTTTATTATAAGAATCATTAACCATCTTTATGCAGTGTATTCTCTCCACTACGGATTATTTGTGGAACAGTAGATTTAAGTAATTTTGTGTAATATTCAGACCAGGTAGACATGCAAAATCACAAAAAAAAAAAAAATATATATTGCACATGTATGTGTTCCCACTCATCTCAGGTATAAACATTCTGTAGCATTCAGTGTAGTATACATAAATAACTAGTTAAAGAAACTTGCCATCACATTTGTGGCTGTCATATTGAAAAGAATTGGAATTGCTTCAGTGTCACAGCTGCCAGCTCTACTTTGTGCCCAGTGGACAGTATATATTAAGGAAACTTTAAAACTATGTAAATAATTTCCGAACAACTGTTTTTTTTTGTACAGTAGGGTTTAATGTTCGGGATTTCAGTTATTGAACATTAGACTTATTGTAGTGCTTTTGTTGGTAGAGACTGTGAAACCCAGAAATATGTGTAAGTTGTTTTCCTTTTAACTTGAAGCCGGTTCTCTGGCAGCCAGTAAGTGGTACGTGAATTTTTGAGGTTTCTGTAGCAATGTGGCCGAGGATTCTGTTATTCTGGGAAAAGATGCTGGGTCATTGTGTAATGAGATACCAGCAACTTGAGGCAGTGGAGTATGATCCTGGGTTAGTGTGTGACCTGATTCCAGCATTGCAAGGCAGCATGGCTTATCTTCAGTAATCAGAATATCCTATAAGATTGGTGGCATCATATCCCAGAAAAATGGGATCCTCACTAATTAGTAATTTTTATCTGTAGCCCTTCGGAAGTTACTCTTCATAAGCTATTAAGAGACAAGAAATTGTAAACTAGTAGTAGAAATATCACACTCAGCTTCAACATAATGAAGAACCAGAGAACTGCTATATTGATAAGGATCAAGACTACTGACAGGTATTTGCAAGGGACTGCTCTAAGGTGTCTGGTTCATTTCTTTCTTGTCGTGTTTTCTTTGTATTCTGTCAGACTGTTATTTCAAGTTACCAGAAAACATTTTATACTGCTATAAAATTGTGAGCTACATACAAGTTCTCAGGTATTCATGTGATTGTTCTGAGTGGAGTCGCTGGGATTGTGATACTGTGTAGTCTTACAGGCAGATTCTTACTTTTCCATATTCGTAGCCTTCAAAGGGCTGTTTTAGTTTCTTGGTTTCTGATACAGGGTTTTGACTATTCCTTGAGAGTCCAGACCAGGGTTTATCTCATCTTTCCCTCCAGTTTACTTTCTAATTGCATCCCTGCCATACCTGCTTTGCCCCTGAAGATGGAGGCAGCATGTTCCCCTGAAGTGTTGGTATCCACGTACAAGACTACATGGTGTCACAGCTGAGAAGACTGTAATCTGAAGATGCATAGGAATTAATTACACTTAAATTAAGCTGAGTTGCATAATGTCTATATTTCTCTTATTTTATATGTACTTGTACTTTGTAATGAGCCTGTCTTTTTCCAGGAACCACACCTCGCTATTGATCTGTTTGTGAAATGTGTAAAAGATTGTGGGAAACTCAAAGAATTCATGTGTGAAGTGATGGCCCACCAAATACACATAAGGGACCGCACTCACTATGTCCAAATTTTAGTGTGAAAATTGAAACATTTCCCTCTGCTTGATTGCAGTGGGTTTGGAGAACTGAAGGTCAGTTTGTCTGTCTGGTGTGCATAATCTGAATAATTGTAAAAGTGTGGGAGGCATTTTGTCAGACTAACTGAAGTTCCCACAGGACCATTGTTGGTAATACCATTTTGGATTGGCTTTTAGCATTAATTTGCACAGAGGATTGAAGGTTACCTGTTGTTACAGTGAACGTTATGGCTGTCATCTTCAGGATGAAGTGACACATTTTTGGAAATGTCAGGGAAATCTTTGCTCCTCTGTGTGGCCCAAGCACATAGTTGGTCTGAACCTAAATACTAAAATACTTAATTGAAGAGGGATAGTTTGTGCACGATACACATGACCAACCATTTTAGGTTAAGTGCTGTGCTGCAGTTCATGTTTGTTTCACTGTATCTGGATTGTGTTACAAGCATTGATGTATATTACTGCATTTCTGGAATAATGGATATAATATTAAATTGTTAGTTCTGCATATGCTGACTTGCGAATACAGTGGGAACCTTGACCTTGCCCCCCTCTTCATCTTTTTACCACTTTGGCATGAAATTTATATTTTTCAAATAGTGCTCATTTTCTGTAAGAGCAACACATAATGTCTGAAAGAAGGAAGTTTGGTTGTGTGTGTTAATATACTTTCATTACAAATACATGTCAGGTACTAAAAATAAAATAATTTGCATGGAGAAGTTTGTGGGTGATACGTATGTGAGGCTTCCTAAGATGCGTAAAGGATTTCTGCTTTATATGACTGTGAGAATGATAAAAAGTGTCTTAAGTGTGGAGAGCTGTAAGATTTACGATGGTCAAGAATGACAGCAGCATATATGTTTAAATGGTTGGCCCCTCTTCAGTCCTGAGATGTAATGTGAAGTAATGTGAAAAGGGGGCTTAGTGAACTAACACAGTCATGTAGGGTGAAAAATTTGGGGGGAGACGTCAGGAATCAGTGAAAAAAGTTTGTGTGGATGATTGCACTTCACAAAGCTGACAACAGAGTTTGTATGAGTGTTTTATATAGTAAATGTGCATCCAAAGACTCTGAGCCATTTCTGCCTGAAAAATGGAAACTGTCACGACTGTATCACAGGATCTACATTTTACTCGTATATTCTACAACTGATATTGGATGTGTTGATTGACACCTCCAAATGGGTGACTGGTGGGGATTGTTTACAAAACATGTTTCACATTTGGTGGAGGAGAAATTGTTCCAGCACAACTCCCAGTGATAAGCAACACAGGACAGTAAACACTTGTTACCAGACAGTTTAGCATCTAAGGTTTGAATTGAGTCTGTGGAGGACCTTTTAAGATTGTTGTCCAGCCAACAGCCGGAATTTACCGCTAAGCATGGGAAGATTTTTGTGGGGAGATGAGACAAATTTACAATGGAAGATAGCTAATGCATTTTTGTCCAACTCGCCTGTGTTTTGTTGTGTGTGGGACCCGGACACAAGGAATTTGTACTCAGCTATTTCGGCGTAGTATTCAACCCAGGCTGAAATAATTCTAAGTTGAGACTGTATTTTGTGGTGAACAACACTGAATGATATTGGTTGCAGTACTGTGTTCAAAGCAGGTGTGAGATCAGACTATTACATGATTTCTTTCAGTGATGGCAGTAAAGCTCAAGGAAGATGATTATCGTATTTGTACACATTGAATGGAGCAACAGAGAAGGGTGCAGATCCAATAAGTGGCCAACACTTCAGTATTCCCCTAAGGAGGTAGTTTGTCTTGCCCGAGAAACTAGCAATGTACAGGTACACATATTTCTTTTTAGGAACACTTAACAGGCGGAAAAAACTTGTGGTATTGGTGTACATTGAAGACTGAGTTCATGCCTTTGTTTGTGGTTTATTTAATGGCATTTTTCAGTAACCCAAAAGTGTGTAGCATGAAATGACCAGATGATTGTCAATATGAACTGGGGAATGGAATTAGAGGGAAGCTGTTAAGACACTGGATGGTGCTGAGGAAAACCATGAAAACTTCTGAGGGTAGTCTGTGTCTTGGTTAAGATTTGAATGATGCCTCTCTTAACTGTGAGAGTTACTGCTGAGGCAACTTTCTAGGTTGAGACACTTTTTAAATTACTGGATACAGTGTCAAGTACTGCAGTACTCAATCGTGGTAGAATTAGATGTCCTTTATATATATTACAAGGAAAATAGTGTAAAGTAATGTTTGTAGCCCGCTTGTTGAGGTTTTGCATTCTTAAATGGACTGTAGATATGTGGCACTGATTTAAGGATGACAAAAATCTTTGAGCTAGTCATACACAGGCGTCTTACTGTATTCTTGTACCGGAAGCAGTCTTTTTTAGTCCTACATTGTGAGACTTTTGATTTGCTGTTAATCACAAAACTGTGCTGCAGTCTTCAGCATTCTCTGAGCTTCAAGAATCAACAGACCAGTTCATATTTATTATTAAATTGCACATGTCATGAGACACACTGAATTTGAAACATAGTGATTCAGAGGCCTCCAGTGAACTTCAGTGAACCTGTTTTTTTTTGGGGGGGGGGATTGGGGGGGGGGTTGTGTGTCATAAATGAGGATTGCTGACAATCAGTATATTGCTTGGTACTACTACAGTAGTATTGCGTGTGCTACTTCTCTGATTGATTGTATCTCACATGCTTGCTCATTTTGTATTTGGGTTGATACTGGCAGAAACTGGATCATGTAGTGCCACCTATGGAAAAATTTGAGACTAATTTTGAATCATAAATATCCTATGATAGCTGTTCTACAGCCTGCCGAAAAGTGTACGAACAACCCATCAATGGGGGCTGGCCTAGCACATAAAATACATTTAAAGGTTAATGTACTATTGACAATTTTAAAAAGGACTGTAACTTTCCCACTACTTGCTCTTTCCTTCCTCGTAATGACAAGGCAATGTTATTTAGAGAGGGGCAGTATAGTTCAAAGATGTCTGCCATTCAGCAGTTTTGACTTTCATCTAGAGGTGAAATATTCCTGGGTATTTTTGTGCTCTGTAGCAGTACAGCCCTTTTGCTGGGCTGATCACAGCCAAAGAATTCTTACCACTTGTCATGCTGATTCACTCTCCCAGAACTGAAACTGAGGTAATATGCCTAAAACATGAAGTATAATATGCCTTTGTTCTTTGTGAACATAAATTTTTTAATCTGATGCAGAATTGGACAAAGTATTTAATCCTGGCTGCAGGTCAGGTGTTCAGATTCAAAGTAGATGGCAGATTCTTTTCATGGAGGCTCAGGTTGATCCATATGGGGTTTGTAGTGGATTAAGTGGCACTGGGGTAGATTTATCTCATGAGTAATTTAGTTTTCTCCTTCCTTTTATTTTTCCACTGGTGCTCAATGCTTGTATAATCTGGCTGCTATGGTAGGCCCCTTTGTGTTACCTCAAATGTCGTGGTTTGCATACTGTGTGTCCTGAGTATTGAAAAATTTTTTCTAATAATGGTGATTGTAATCTTTATAGTATCTTACAGTACTGTTTGTTTGAAAAGGAAAAGAAACCTCTGTAGTGTAATTTCATCACTGCTTGAAATTAGTTGACATTATTATTGTATGTGGTACCTTACCACGCACTTCTGCTGCTTATGATGGTGAGCATCCATGGTCACTTGGTGACCCATTCTGTTGAGAATGTAAGCACTCGGTTGACATCATCAGTTATTGGCATTTGTACACTTAGCTACATACTTAGTTTTTAGTGTAGTTTTTATATAATAGTGCTCATGCTTCTTTGTATCGTACAGTAAACTGAAGGATGTTTGTACAACCACTTCACTTGCACTTCTTTTAGAAGTGTTAGAGAAAAGGTGCTGAACATTTTATTTTTTGTGGAGCACCCAGTAATTTGTGAAATATTTAGTTTGTATTTTAATCATGCAGCAGTCATTTGCTATCAGTTTATTTTGGGGAGTTTCTGTGACGAAGCACATCATCTGGAGGCATTATCCCTAGCTTATTCTGTAGTCCATTCCTACACAAGTTTGACGTTTGTTGGCATGATTACTGCCGGAATATGCATCTGCATGGCCGCGTGGGTTGTGATGCTGTGTAGCCTGGTGTGTGCATACTGATGTTGCAGAGGATCCTGCTGTCTGCGTTACTGGGGCCTTCTGGTAGAGGCAGTAGCATCTTTAACATTGGTATACTTTACTGGGCAGGCAGTATCACATATCAGAAAAGAGCTGTCATCTTGCTTACTGCCTATGTGACTGCAAATCACATCTGTACACACTGTCCAGCATAATATTCTATACCATGTCAAGTTACACCACCTGCGATGATTTAGAATCCTTGTATCTCCCAAAAACTTCAAGCTTAATTGTTCCATCGCAGTCATACATGCAAATAGTTCCTGCATGTTTCTGCATCCTGGTCTGAATTTCACAAAATGTCTGTACATGACTATAATTGCATTAAAACAATTTTTGGAAACAGTTGGTAACTAGCAACTTACATAAATGCAGTAAGATATTTTTACAATAGTATTGTGCCTTATTGCTTCCTTGTCATTGGCACTACAAAAATTATGGCATCACCAGGTTTATCACAGTCAGTACCAGATCAGCATACATATAAAAGTACACAAAAAGTTTGCTGAAATGCTATGATCCTTCAAGAATCAATATGACTGGCTCTGTTAATAGTGTTGTTAGCAACGTTGTTTGATGCCAAGAATCTATGTACACGTTCTTGATATTCCATTGTACTTTCCTCCATTGGCAGATATGGTTCAGTTTGTATTCTCTCAGACACAGTGTTTATCTTGTGCAGCCTGTTTCTGTCATTCTTGTTCTTTACTGTGCTCAGATGAATGTCATTTCCAGTATGGCAGTGTCGATGGTTAGAAATTATGTCGGGCTTACGGAAAACACTATCTCTTTTATGATGTCTTATGTTGGTGGTGTATGTATTATTTGGAGATGGGGGCGGTGGGGAAAGTGACCTTTCCAGCCCCTCTACAGTTCTCTTGCAGCTGGTAGTGTTTCCATGCGAATAGTAGTTCCTCATCCCTTTCCAAGCGATACTGGCTGACAGAACAGACCACGCTAATTCAAGAGCTGATGCTACTAAAATGTTAATTGCAACTACAGTCCTAACTTCCCTTGCACCTCTTCGTACTTCGTTGTATTGTGGTTTTTGTTTGAGCCTTTGTTCTGATGTTGAGAATTTTGCATGAGTTTGATTGGAATCATCATTTGTATGGATTATTTGTGAGACATTCTCACCATCCTGTGTTGCATATTTTACTGAAGGAATTGGCATTTCATCTTGTGTTTCCTCATCATTAAAAGCTGTCAGATGGATGTGTTCATCTTCACTGATTATTGTTTTCAGATGTCCATCATTTTTGTTTAGTAGATCTTCATTTTTATAATCATCTGTGGATTTCTTTGGTCTGTTAAACTGATTTTCAGCATTGGTGTTTGGCTTTTGGTCGTGATCATTTAATAACTCGCTGAGTACATATTTTGTTTTGTTTGTCTTAATGTTGGCAATTCGCATGATATGTGTTGATTCACTGTTTGATATGTCTCCAACATTTGTTGTTGGTAATATTTCAGATTTCGTCTTTGAATCATTTTGCAGCCTTACAAAATCATGTGTTGACCCATTTTCTAGATATTCAGCGTTTTTAATTTTGAGCATTGTTTCTGTTAGTTTCCACACTGCAGAACCTTGGTCTATTGGTGTGTCGGTACTAGTGAGAGTATGATCAGGTGAGATATCTGCGTTTTGAATAATGTTTCTTCCAGATGCAATTTCTTGGGGAGTCTTTTGGTATTCTGAATTCCCACCTGCCGAAGTTGGCTCTTCTGATGCATCATGGTCAAAACTGTTGTGTGAGTAGCCTAAAATCCCCAGATTATTTGTTTGTTCTGAATTGTCCCTTAATTGTTGAGAGTGGTGCTTGTCAATTATACCTAAATCATCGAGAATGGGCAGCAGTTTTTTGTTCTGTTCCATGTGTCCCAGCATTTCATGGATACTGCTGTCATTCATTTGAGACCCATGAAGACTCAGAGAAGGTATTTGTTCAGTGGTGTTGATTGTTATTGGTTGTTTGTGAGAAGGTAATTTTTCGATGCTCTTGATTTCTGGTGGTGGTGGTGGTGGCGATGGTTTGATGTGCTGTTGGTAAATGAGTCCTTGATCATAGTAGATTGATCTGTATAGATCTTCGTTTGATCTCTGTTCCTGTATCGCTGCTAGGGCAGCTGCAGTGATAATGAGGCACAAGAGGGATGTCGTGGCAGCTACAGTGGAGCATATGAAGAACCAGCGGATGTTATTGTCCACGTACCATCTGAAACAGTGTACCATGTAAGTAGAAGAAAAGAGGACATTTCATAGCCATGTGCTGTGTTTTATTGGCATGTAGTGTTCATGAAAATATATTGGGTTTTACATTCTGCATGAATGCTGTTTTGCCTTAGACATACACCAATTGACACTAAAAGGGGACTATATGAAAGTCGAGCAAAATTTTTTACGTATAAGATGCTAGTGAGATAGATGCAATTTAGGAGTGTTTGGCAGGTGTTTTAAAATATTTGGGATATAAGTAAGCTGGGCATGTAGTAATGCAGAATTGTGAGTGGAAAATGTAATGAGAAGTGATCACTTAGCAGACCTAGGTGTAGGTGGTAGGACAATATTGAAGTGGGTTTTGAAGAGGTAGAACATGAGACATTCTTGGCTGCGGAGTGTGACCAGTGGTGGGTTTGTAAGAATACAGTGAACCTTTGGGTTACATACTGGTGACCAATTTCTTGAGACAAGCAGTGTGACCAACTGCTGCACGTGAAGGACTTATGCCCTGGCTTGTGGGGTTTGTGATTTTCCCGGCCCTTACTCTGCTTTTGGTAAATGACTTTTGTAACCTCTTTTCCCTTACAGTTTGAAGAGACCAAGGGGGGATGTAACTCGGGTACATTTTTTTTTACACTGCTACCTATAAGAAGGATGTACGTATGGGAACAGAGCAGACGCTTTATGGAGGTTTTTCCTCACGGTTACATAAAACCTTCGGTATGCCACTTGGTGCTACGCTACTCACCTCCTCCACGCAAGAATGCCGGCAGCGCCTGCCGCCGCGGCTGCTAGGCCTAGCCAAAGCCCACCACCATAGCGTCCAGTCCAGCAAGAGTCAGACTGGAGCGCCATGCCTAGGCCGCCGAGCAGGAGGGAGGTAGCGGCCAGTAGCAAGTGGACTGCACCGAGCCCGCCCACGGTGCGGGCCGAGTAGCGGCGCTCGGACGGGTACAGGCGTGCAGGGTCCGGCTCCGTCCGCACTTTCACCACGTAGATCTCCTCCATGTACTGCAACAAGGGTTGCGGGTTCAATCAGAAAAACGGCAGTTGTTTGTCGACGCTATGGGGGAAATGAAGGCAACGTTATGGGTTTTCAGGTTAGAAGTAGAAGGTAAAGTTGTCCCATTGTTTAATTCAGTACACGCCTTGAGGGCACAGGACATGACCATGCTGCTAGAAAGATGGAGGTGGTTAGCCTCGCGCACCGGTCGCCTTCCAGTTGAAATATCTCCCGGTACCCCTTGGATAGGGGGCTGGGCAGACCCCAGAGACGGTGTGGATGGTTTGGAGAAGAGAGAACTCCCTTGTTACTGCTGGCAGTTAAGCCGTAATTACAGAATCCTGCAGTCCACAGCCCAGTCACCACACCGACTGAGCTGCAGACTTTCAATTTATTCGTTGTAGATTTCGAGACTGTTGTGTCGGTCTTATTCGGAAGAAAGCAATCGAAGGACCAGTTCCATGTGTTGTGCCGGTGTTTGCCTGGTGGGACTTAGGGCAAGTTTTTTTTACGAAAAAGCCTAGATTCGAACAGGGCACTTTCCAAACAGATGTCATGGGAGAGAAATGCAGCAAATGGCGTGCATGTACAGGTCGGTGTATCAAAATAATGTTCATGAAGCCACTTTTAATGTCGTTCTGGTTTTGTGATAACGTTTTCCATTTTCTGCGCCCACTCTTTTGGATATTCTCCATGTTTCTGGTGTTTGGGAGTTTACTTCTGATGCCAGGTTACTTTGTGTGGGAATCCTTATAGGCGAAGTGACAGTGGAACGGGTTGGGGGGGGG
>Ga0209628_10004540_pt1 | contig 10066 bp, 8 predicted proteins | sample TergutCu122P4_FD_187285 | JGI IMG/M metagenome (GOLD analysis project Ga0209628, IMG submission 187285) | Cubitermes ugandensis P4 segment gut microbial communities from Kakamega Forest, Kenya - Cu122 P4 (SPAdes) (version 2) | ecosystem: Host-associated > Arthropoda: Insects > Digestive system >... | reverse complement strand
GGTGTGGACAGACACGCCGACTCTTACGGTGCTATTTTTAAACTCGATGAGGAGCAGGTGCAACTGATGAAACGGCGCGGCGGTGTTGGACACGACCTTTCGCAGATTCGTCCGGAGGGCTCGCCCGTGAAAAATGCTGCGCTCACATCAACAGGCATTGTGCCGTTTATGGAACGCTACTCGAACTCAACGCGCGAAGTGGCGCAGGGCGGCAGACGCGGAGCATTGATGCTTTCTGTCTCTATAAAACACCCCGATTCCGAACAGTTTATTGATGCAAAATTGCAAAAGGGAAAAGTTACGGGCGCAAATATTTCGGTAAAAATTGATGATAAATTTATGAAATCGGTATTGAGCAACACCGAATACACACAGCAATATCCGATTGAGGCAAAAAAACCGAAAATCAGAAAAAATATCAATGCAAAAGAGTTGTGGAAAAAAATTATTCATAACGCTTGGGTTTCGGCAGAGCCGGGAGTGCTGTTTTGGGATACGATAATTCGCGAATCGGTACCCGATTGTTACGCCGATTTGGGCTTTAAAACGGTATCTACAAACCCCTGTGGCGAAATTCCGCTTTGTCCGTATGACTCCTGCCGTTTGATTGCGATAAACCTCTATGCTTATGTAGAAAAACCATTTACCCAAGAGGCAAAATTCAATTTTGACCTGTTCAAAAAACACGTTCAGTATGCACAAAGGATAATGGACGATATTATTGATTTGGAAATGGAAAAAATTGATAAAATTTTAGAAAAAATTAAATCAGACCCCGAAGACGACAGTATAAAAAATACCGAATATGAACTTTGGACAAAAATTAAGGACAAGACCATTCAGGGCAGGCGTACAGGTGTAGGCATTACCGCAGAGGGCGATATGCTTGCCGCTTTGGGCTTGCGCTACGGCACAGACGAAGCGATTGATTTTTCAGAAGAAGTGCATAAAACAATGGCTGTTGAGGCGTATCGTTCTTCTGTGATTATGGCAAAAGAGCGCGGCGCATTCGCCATTTATGACACAAAAAGAGAAGCAAACAACCCGTTTATTTTGCGTTTAAAAGATGCTGCACCCGATATGTACAAAGAAATGGCAAAATACGGCAGAAGAAATATTGCTTGCCTCACTATCGCTCCCACAGGCACAACAAGCATTATGACACAGACAACTTCGGGTATAGAGCCGGTATTTTTACCGGTTTATACAAGAAGAAGAAAGGTCAATCCGGACGATAAGGGTGTAAGTATCGATTTTATTGATGAAAACGGCGATGCATTTGAAGAATACACTGTTTTTCATCATAAATTTGTTGATTGGATGCTTGCAAAGGGATATGATGTTACAAAAATTTATACAAAAGATGAATTAGATGCTCTTGTTGCATTGTCGCCTTATCACAAGGCAACTGCCAACGATGTTGACTGGCTCAAAAAAGTACAGATGCAGGGCAGGATTCAAAAATGGGTTGACCACTCTATAAGCGTAACGGTAAATTTGCCAAAAGAAGTTTCCGAAGAACTTGTTGAAAAACTTTATACGGAGGCGTGGAAAGTGGGCTGTAAGGGCTGTACAGTATATCGAGATGGTTCTCGTGCAGGCGTTTTGGTAACAAAAGAAGAAAAACCAAAGCAGGAAGATAATGATAAAAAAACAGATACAATTTGTCCCTGCTATCCTGTTGAAATACCAGCCCGCCCCAAAGAATTGGAGTGCGATGTGGTAAGATTTCAAAATAAAAAGGAGAAATGGATTGCATTTGTGGGCAAACAGGAGGGTCGTCCGTATGAAATTTTTACAGGACTTGCCGATGATGATGACGGAATTTTGTTGCCAAAATGGGTTGAAAACGGTAAAATTATAAAGGAAATGGATGCTGACGGCAATAAACGCTACGATTTTCAATATAAAAACTCTCGCGGCTACAAAACCACTATTGAAGGACTTTCACACAAATTTGACCCTGAATATTGGAACTATGCGAAACTGATTTCGGGTGTGTTGCGCTATCACATGCCTATTGACCAGGTAATAAAACTTATCGGCGGCTTGCAACTTGATGAAACGATAAACACTTGGAAAGCAGGTGTGGAACGGGCTTTGAAAAAATATGTTGTTGATGGTACAGAAATAAACGGTGCTGCTTGTCCTCAATGCGGAAATAAATCTATTATTGCATCTGGCGGCTGCTACCAATGCACAACTTGCGGCTGGTCGCAATGCGGATAGTTTAAAAAAGTTATTAATTGTTATTTTGTAGTTATTCGTTGTTATTAATTGTAACACTGCAAAAAACAACGAATAACTATTCATAACAGCGTAGCGCATAACTATTCATAACTAAAAAAATGAAGATATTTTTTCAAATAATTTCCATAATTTTTCATCCGATTTTTATTCCGCTCTATTGTGCGATTATTTTTGTAAATTCGCTGCCTTTTGCCGTTTTTTATTCACAAATCTACAAAATTTTTATTCTCGGCACAATAGTAATTTTTACCTGCATAATTCCGATTTTATTTATGCTTTTCAAATATTTAATTGGCTCAATATCAAACTTTTATGTTGAAGATAAAAAGCAAAGAACATCTATTTATACAGTTTCTTTTTTTAGTTATTTAATTTGTGTAGCGGGTTTAATTCATTTGCAAATAGCACAGACAGCACCAATTTTTTTACTCGTTTTTGTCAGTTCGTTGATTGGCGTTTTGGTAATTGCGGTAATAAATTTTCAGTGGAAAATCAGTGCGCACGCTTGCGGCGCAGGTGTGCTTTGCGGTGCGGTTTTCGCCTTTGCACATTATCTTTCATCAAACCCCGTTTTGCTTTTTTGCAGTGTAATTCTCATTGCAGGCACAATAATAAGTGCGCGTTTGGCGTTAAAAGTTCATACACTTGGGCAGGTTGCAGCAGGTTTTTTTGTTGGGTTAATATTTTCGGTTTTGCCGATGTTTTATTATTTTTAGAACAAAGAACAATACTTCGACTTCGCTCAGTAACCGAGCAAGGAACAAAGACAGATAAGGAAAAATTTAAAATTTTAGACAAAAACTCTAAAAAATCTAAAATCGTAAATCGTAAATCTAAAATAAATTTGTACCTTTGCGGTCGAAAAAGAAAAAATTATGAGAGCAATAGAATTCAAATCAAGAATTAAAGATAATCGCATATTAATACCTCGTAAAATGCAAAAAGATATATTTTTTGATAACGGGAATAATGTGCGTGTCGTTGTTTTTCTTAAAGATAACGATGATGTTTATGAAGAAAAAGCATACCGTAAAATGACAAAAAATCAATTTTTGAAAGGTTATGCGGAAACAGATTCTATTTATGATTTTTAATGAAATAAAAATAATATACAAATCAATAATTGAATAAATATTATGAAAAAAATATTTTTGTTTATCGGCTTGATAACTCTTTTTTCTGCTTGTCAAAAAGATTTTTCCGTGTGGAAAAAAATTAATGACAAAAAATTGCAGGAGTTTGAGGCAAATTTAGGTAACAATGTTTCTGGTGTTACCGAATATTGGAAATCCTCATCCGGCTTGCTTGTTGAGGTTATTCACAGAGGACAAACAGGCATAATGCCAAAACTTTCCTCAGATGTTTTGTGTAAATACTGGGGAGAATTTGTTGATGGCAAACGCTTTGAAGATGCAACAGAAACCCCAATCTTGTTTACTGTTGGAGGTGTCATCAAAGGTTGGCAAGAAATTTTGTGCCAAATGCCAAAAGGTTCGCATTTTAGAATTTTTGTGCCATACGAACTCGCTTATGGCAAAAATGGCGTTAAATATACTAATTTCTATGTTCCGCCATATTCAACGCTGATTTATGACATGGAGATTGTTGATGTTTATCAAAATATACCATAATAGTATTTTAGATTTACGATTTACGATTTACGATTTTAGATTTTAGATTTAATCATTAATTATTAAAAAATAAGATGAAAAAAATATTTATAATATTCTCATTTACAATGCTTTGTGTCAATATTTCGGCGCAAAGAGTGGGTTTTATCGGCGGTTATCAACTTACTACGCCGTTTCCCATTGCGGCAGGAAAAGTGATTGATTTTAATGAAAAATCAGGGTCTGGTTTCCATATCGGCGGCTACTTTGATTGGGATTTTCACAAACGCTTTGGGCTTGATATTCAGATACTTTACACAATGCGCAATATCAATTTTGATATTAACTATTTGCTGGATACTACAAAAAATTTTACAACGCATTTTGTAAGAAATACCTTTAATCTGGAAATTCCTTTGCACATTTATGCAAATTTTCACATAAAAAAAGGGTGGTTTTTATCGCCATTTTTGGGACCATCGTTTAATATTGGTTTGCACGGCAAAGATATTGCGTGGGAAAACACCGAATATAAAAAACCCGTTGATTTACAGACAAAAGACCTCTACGGCAAAGATAATCGTATGAACCGTTTTGAACTTGCAGCCGAAGCAGGACTGATGCTGAAACACAAAAATTACGGTGTAAGAGCGTCTTATTCTGTTGGTTTAACAAACTTAACAACGCAAAAATATGCTTTTACAACAAGTTTGCCCACAACAAATTCTCCCAAAACACACTATAACAGATTCCTCTACAACGGTGTATTTAAACTTTCGTTTGTCTATGTTTTTGATTTAAGAAAGTAAATGAAGAATGAAAAATTAGAATGAAGAATTAAAAATTTAAAATTAAAAAAATGCCGCTAAGTCCCGAAGGCGATGCATTGAGCGTGCCGAAATGGACGATAATATAAATAACCCCGTACAAGCGTAGCGCAGTGCGGGGATTATTCATTAGCATAGAAAAAAGGTTGCAATGAACGATTATATATTTTTTCTCGTATAATTTTGCCATTTTTCCAATAATGCTTGAAAATCGGGCGGAAGTTCGCTGTCGAATTGCATAAATTCATTTTTTGTCGGGTGCATAAAACCGAGCGTCTTGGCGTGCAGTACCTGTCGCGGACAAACCTCAAAACAGTTGAGAATAAACTGTTTATATTTTGCAAAAAGATTTCCCTTAATAATTTCGCTGCCGCCATATTTTGCATCATTAAAAAGCGGGTGTCCTATACTTTTGAAATGTACGCGAATTTGGTGTGTGCGCCCTGTTTCGAGTTTGCACTCTACCAAAGTAACATATTCAAAACGCTGCAAAACACGGTAATGCGTAACGGCGTGCTTTGCCGCAGGATTCTCTTCGGGCGTGTATATTCTAAAACTTTGCCTCTCTTTTGTGTCGCGGGCAATATTGCCTGTAATAGTGCCGCTATCCTCTTTTACCACGCCCCACACAAGCGCATTGTAGGTGCGCTCTGTGGTTTTTTCCATAAATTGCTGACTGAGGTGTGTCTTTGCAAAAGCGGTTTTGGCAACGAGCAGCAAGCCCGAAGTATCTTTATCTATTCGATGAACAAGTCCAATTTTCGGGTTGTTGGCATCAAAATTTGGGTTTTCTTTGAAATAAAAAGCGAGAGCATTCAATAATGTTCCATTGTGGTTGCCGGAAGCGGGATGCACACACAAGCCCGGTTGTTTATTAACCAAAAGCAAATCATCATCTTCATAGGTAATGCACAAAGGTATTTCTTCGGGGAAAATAAAAAATTCTTCTTTTGGATATTCAAGCGAAATGGTAATTGTGTCAAACGGTTTTACTTTGTAACTTGCCTTTATCGCCTCGTTATTAACTTTTATATAACCCGCTTCGGCAGCATCTTGAATGCGTGTGCGTGAAATATTGCTGCCGAGCATATTCGATAAATATTTATCAACACGCAATGCGCTTTGTCCTTTATCTGCAACAAAGCGGTAACGTTCATAAAGTTCCGTTGTTTCATCTGCCGAATCTACAACATCATCATCTTCAAATTCTAACTCTTCGGTCATTTTTCAAAATTAATTTTTTGCAAAGATACAAAAAAATGTAGAATGTGGAATGAAAAATGAAGAATGAAAAATGTGCTATTTTTGTCTATAAAAAAATTAACCATTTTTAACTAAAAAATATTTTGCTGTTAAAAATAAAACCCCTACCTTTGCACTAAATTTATGTTTAAAACAAATGTTTAATTATGACCGAAAATTATACGGAAGTACAGCACAAAATCGTTGAGGCGGCTCGTGATTTATTCGTAAAAAAAGGGTTAAAAGGCACAACCGTGCGTGAAATTGCAGCGGCGGCAGGTACAAATGTGGCGATGGTTAATTACTATTTTCGTTCAAAAGAAAACCTTTTTGATAAAATTTTGGAAGAGGCATTTAAAACGCTTGCAGAAAAGGTCTTTACTTTAATTGATTCAGATTTACCTTTCTTTGACTTGATAAGAAAATGGGTATATTCCTATTACGAAACGCTGTCTGAACATTCATATTTGCCAATCTTTGTATTAAGTGAATTGTCGCACAACCCAGAACGGCTGAAAGAGAAATTTAAACTGCAAAACCCGTATCAGGTCTATGCAAAGTTTGCAATTCGCATAAGCGAGGAAGAAAAAAAGGGGACAATTTACCCAATTTCTATCCCCAATTTTCTTCTCAATGTTGTTTCATTATCAATTTTTCCGTTTCTAAGTACGCCATTGGCAACACAATTACTTAATCTGTCGGAAGATGATTACAGAAAAATGATTTTTCAAAATCGCGAATATGTCGCTGATTTTATTATTAATGCAATAAAGAAAATATGACACCCAAAAACATAAAAATAGGCATAGATGCAGGCAGCACAACACTAAAAGCCATTGTGTTGGACGAAAACAACAATATTATATATAAGTCCTATCGCCGACATAAAGCAGACGTTAATTCTGTCTTTATCAATGAGTTAGAAAAAATACGCCGTCATACTGAACTTGTTTCAGTATCCCCTGATAATCAAGAGATTGCGGGTCAAGCCCGCAATGACGGACAAAATTTTAAACTTTCAATTACCGGCTCAGCGGGAATGGGCATTGCCGAGCGTTGTGGAGTGCCGTTTGTGCAGGAGGTTGTGGCTGCGGTGGAGTTGGTGCAAAAGCATTTTTCACACTGCAACACGATTATTGATTTGGGCGGCGAAGATGCAAAGATGGTTTTTTTTGACGAAAAACGCCAACCGGATATTCGTATGAATGGCTCTTGTGCTGGCGGAACAGGCGCATTTATTGACCAAATGGCGAGTTTGCTGCATATTCCTGTGGAAAATTTTGGCGAACAGGCAGAGCGTTACGAAAAAATTTACCCTGTGGCTTCGCGTTGCGGCGTGTTTGCAAAAACGGACATTCAAAACCTTATATCACGAAATATTTCAATATCAGATATTGCAGCATCAACGCTCTATGCTGTTGCGTTACAGAGTGTTACCACGCTTGCTCGCGGTGCAGACATTATCCCGCCGGTGCTTTGTGTCGGCGGACCTTTGACATTTATTCCCGCTTTGCGCAAACAATTCTGTGAAATTCTGAAACTGAAAAACGAGGGCTTGATTTTGCCCAAAAACAGTGAATATTTCTCTGCTTGGGGCGCAGCAATTAGTAATTAACGGTTAAATAAAAATATGTCTCTACAAGAAATTATAGAAAAATGTAAAAATAGTGATAAAGCATTGAATGAGAATGTTTTACCACCTCTTTTTTATAGTAAAAAAGAATATGAGGATTGGAAAAATAATAGAGATATTAAACCGCTTCGTCATTGCGGGCTTGACCCGCAATCCTCTCTAAAAACATGGGATTCTGACTTTCATCAGAGTTACGGCAATAATTTGTTTCTTGGTATTGACAGCGGCTCAACAACCACAAAAATTGTGATTATTGATGATGAACAAAACATTGTGTATCAATATTATGCAAACAACGAAGGCAATTCTCTTAAAAAGGTATCAGAGGGTTTGACAGAGTTTTTTAATCTGGCAAAAGAGCAAAATATTGAGGCAAAAATTGTTTCATCTGCCGTTACGGGGTATGGCGAAGAGTTAATTAAACAAGCGTTTAATCTCGATTTTGGAATAGTGGAAACAATGGCGCACCTTATGGGAGCGAAATTTATTAACCCCGATGTGTCGTTTATTCTTGACATAGGCGGTCAAGATATGAAATCAATTTTTGTGCGTAACGGCGTGATTTCCAATATAGAACTCAACGAAGCGTGTTCGTCCGGTTGCGGCTCGTTTTTGCAGAATTTTGCTGCCACTATTAACTTAACTTTGTCGGAATTTACGCAAAAAGCGTGTTTGGCGCAAAACCCCGCCGATTTGGGTACGCGCTGCACCGTTTTTATGAACTCAAAAGTGAAACAGTCGTTGCGCGAAAATGCGGGAATTGACGATATTGCTGCCGGTTTGGCATATTCGGTTGTGAAAAACTGTCTTTTCAAAGTTTTGAAAATCAACAATTTGAATCTTTTAGGAGATAATATTGTTGTACAGGGCGGTACTTTCCGCAATGACGCTGTTTATCGAGCATTAGAACTGCTTTCCGACAAAAAGGTATCAGCCACCGACTACCCCGAACTGATGGGGGCGTTTGGTGCGGCACTTTACGCAAAGGAAATGCAGAATTTAGAGTTAAAAATGGAGAATGAAAAAACGGCTTACGAAAAACAAAATTCTTCATTTTTAACTCTAAATTTTTCATCTAAAACAAAGGAATTGAATTGCAAAGGTTGCACAAATCAATGTGCGATTGTTCGTTTTGATTTTGAAAATGGAAATGTTTGTTATGCAGGCAATAAATGCGAAAAAATCTTTACAAGTTCCTCAAAATCAACGAAAAAAGGTTTTAATGCTTTTGAGAAAAAATTAGAAATTATGTTTTGCCCCCAACCCCCTCAGGGGGCTTTGAGTGGGCTGCCAAAAAGTCCTCCTGTGGGGGATTTAGGGGGCTTAATCGGTATTCCCCGTGTTTTGAATTTATACGAAAATTTTCCGTTTTGGAAAACTTTGTTTGAAAACTGCGGTTTTGAGGTGGTTTTATCGCCCGAAAGCAATATGGAACTCTATAAAAAAGGCGTTTCTTCGGTAATGAGCGATAACATTTGCTTTCCTGCAAAACTTGTTCACGGACACATTTTATCGCTTGTGGAAGAGCGTGTTAATCGTATTTTTTACCCGCTCGTTCCCAAAGAGGAGCAGGAATTTTACAGTTCGTCAAATTCCTACAACTGCCCCATTGTGAGCGGTTACCCCGATGTTATTCGCTCGGCGATTGACCCTGAAAAATTCGGCATCAAGTACGATACGCCTGTAATTTCGTTTCACGATGAGGAAAATTTAAAACGCTCGTGTTGGAAATATTTTGAAAATTTGGGAGTTGATAAAAAAACATTTGAACAGGCATTCTCAACCGCTTTGCAGGAAAAAACCGAAAAACGCCGCCAACTTATTGAGTTTCAGCAAGATATGTTGCAAAAAGCGATTGATGAAAATTCGCTTGTTTTTGTTGTTGCGGGGCGACCGTATCACGCCGACCCGTTAATCAACCAAAAAACAGGACAAATTCTTGCCGATTTGGGTGTGGTGGTTTTAACAGATGATGTTTTTAGAGCCTCCCCTAACCCCTCCGAAGGAGGGGAAAAAGCCCCCTCTCTCGGAGGGGGTTGGGGGAGGCTCAACATTGTTTCTCAATGGGCGTACCCTAATCGCGTGATACAGACGGCTTTACAGGTTGCAAAACTTCCGCAAAACGTTCAAATGATTCAATTAAATTCATTCGGTTGCGGACCCGACCCGTTTATTATGGACGAAACAGCAGAAATACTTAAACACGCAGGTAAAAACCTGACAATCATACGAATAGACGAAATTGCTTCGCCCGGCTCGGTACGGTTGAGGTTGCGTTCACTGGTGGAAAGTTTGAAGGTAACGAATAATTAAAATCAAAATAATAATGACAGAATACAAAGGTTACACAGCAACATTCGAGAAAAAGGACAAGAAGAAAACCGTTTTAATTCCATGGTTTACTGACTTTTTGTCTCCTATGATTCCAAGTGTTGCAAAACTGGCAGGTTATAATTTTGTAAATTGTCCGCAAACTTCGCGGCAATCAGCAGAAATTGGCTTGA
>Ga0209628_10004538_pt1 | contig 10069 bp, 20 predicted proteins | sample TergutCu122P4_FD_187285 | JGI IMG/M metagenome (GOLD analysis project Ga0209628, IMG submission 187285) | Cubitermes ugandensis P4 segment gut microbial communities from Kakamega Forest, Kenya - Cu122 P4 (SPAdes) (version 2) | ecosystem: Host-associated > Arthropoda: Insects > Digestive system... | reverse complement strand
TAGGGCTGTGTGCGCCCTTCCACTGTACCTATTATAGCATGGAAGGGCGCACTTGTCAAGGGGTTTCAGCAAGAAATTTTTAAAAGCAGGGATTGGCGGTGAAGGCATACCATTCTTCCCAGTAGTCGGAATCCGGCACCTTCGGGAAGTCGCGGACAAGGGTGCCCACACAGTACACACAACGCTCCTTCACCACAAGGTCAACGCGCACACAGTCGAACAGGTCTGCTTCGCCCTCGCGGGGATAGGTGAACCCACTGCCCACTTTCCCCACCCAAAAGATGTCGGTGCCACGGAGGGCCGTGATGCCGTCCACAATTTGCTGCGCCGTAAGCTGATAAAGCGGAACGCCGGGACGCGGCGCGGGAGTGCGATAGCCATGCTCGATAAGCCCGACAATCGTGCCGTAGGAGGACATAACCGCGTTCCACTTGCGGGGCGTATGCGGCCCGATGTCACGCTCGGACAGTGGAAGGCTGGACTCTTTAGCCATGCGATACCGCCGCGCCTTTTTGAGGGTGGAGGGGTCTTGCCACGTGGCAATGTTTGCGGTGTAGTCCGGGGCCGCTCCCAACGGAATGCTGAAAATGGTAGCTGCGTTCATAGTATTTCCTCTCTTTCTTTGTGAAGGGTCTTTGCCCTCTCTCACTATACTTATTATACCATGGGGTGCCGCACTTGTCAAGTGCTTTCAAGAGAAAAGTTTTGGGGGCGGGAGCCGCCCCCGTGCTTTCGTTTTAATAGCCCATCTTGCGGACGCGCCGCTCCACGCGCTCTTTCAGCCAGTCCTCGCCACAAAAGCGGATGTTCTTCATCTCCTTTGCCGCCCCAGTGCCGAATATCACGCCGCCGTCCTTGGGGTAGATGTCGGAGATTGCCATGCAGTAGATGTCGAAGCAAAGGCCCTCATGGTCTGCCAGCTGTTCCCTTGCGATTCTGCCGTACTCGGTTTCGGGGCCGTTGTCCGCGACTGTATTCTCCAAACCGCCGATGTGGAACCGTGCCGCGCCCAGAATATTCATGAATGCTTTCTTTTGGTGTTCGTTCAGGCTGTTGAAGTCGCTCTTTTTGATACCTGCCATAGTGTGTGCCCTCCTTCTTAGCGGGGCGTGTTCCCCCCGTCCGTCTATCTATAGTATACCCCATCTTGCCGCACTTGTCAAGGGAGTTTCAAAGAAAATTTTTCAATATGTAGGAAAAGCCCTCCGGGGTTTCCCAGACGGCTTTCCCTTAAAAGAAAGAGGGACACTCAAGAATTCATTTCATCATCCACGCCGTGAAGTTCTTCCAGTTCGGCACAGCAGGCGGGGCAGTAGTCAGCACCCCCGTAGTCGTTGCGCGGCGCACAGGCTTCCCATTCCTCTATATCGCGTCCGCAGCGTTCGCAGCACAGCTCGTATTCACCCATTGTTCAGTTCCCTTTCTACACGTTTGCATATGCCGTGGTACTGGTCAGGATGCCTTTTCCAAAAGCGGCAGTTGTGTTGCTCGCAGGGAACGCCCTTGTATACATGGGAGGTCGTTACGGTCTTGCGCCGCCTTTTCCTCACGGTCGTTTCCGTACACACCGGGGGCTTGTAGGGGCAGTTCATTCTTCGTCCTCCCCTTCATCGTCATGGCTTTGCTTGCAGGCCAGATACGCCAACTCGAAGAAATTTTGCAATTGCAGCTGGCTCCACTGGCAGCAGTTGGGCGTGTAGGGGATGTTAAACCAGCGGCTGAAAACTTCCTTCGCCCAGTTATCCAGCGCAGCCCACATCACACGCTCGTCCTCGGTGGAAAACTCGCAGGGGTTCACAATGCCCTCCCCACGGTCAACGATTGCCGCCACAGTATCGGAATAAATCTCCACTGCGTACTCGCAGCCCGGTTCCGGGTTGGCAGGGGTAAATGGAAACTCCACGCGGTTTTCGTGGTCGGTCACATTGGCAAAATCAAACGTCATAAAAATTTCCTCACTTTCTTAATGTAAAGGGGGCGGCGTTGCCGCCCCTGTTTACTTCTCAGTCGCGGTCAAGGCGCTTCATTTCCACCGTCAGGTAGTCCGCGAAGCCGGGTCGCGTGTCGCGCTGGATGTCCACACTGTAGACGGCGAAGTAGTAGTATGGGGTCTTCTTTCTTTGCAGATAGTATTCCTCATGGTCAACGCCGTTCATATAGAACGCCAGCACAAAGTGGCCTTCCTCATTCGCCGCCAAACGCGCCTTGATTTCGTCAATCGTGTAGAGCACATCGGACGAATAGCTCTCACACCGGGCCGCTTCCTTGATAAGCTGGGTGTAAAAGTCGCTCAGGTTCAGGAGGTCGTAACGGTTGTTTTGGGTCATGGTCATAGTAAATGCCCTCTCTTTCTTTTGTGGGGTCTGTCTGCCCCTCTCTGCTTATTAGTATACCACCTCATGGCACACTTGTCAAGGCATTTCGCAACTTTATTTTTCGGCGGTGAAGTCAATCTCACGCCAGCCCACCATAGCGCAGAAAAAGCTCTTGACCGTGCCGTCCTCGAAAACAAACTCCACCACATCAGATACGAACGGGGAACGCCCCTTGTAGTCGGCGGGATGGCTCATGTTGAAGCGGAAAAAGATGTTGTCAAGATGCTCTTCCGGGCGGCTCAGAACCTTGCAGGGGAAAGAGTAGATTGCATCGTAGATGGAGCGCGGCCCAGTGGTTTCCGTAAAGCCGTTGAAAAGGAACTCGCAGTGTGCATCCCGGTCGGGATTGATTTGGTAAATGGTGACAGTTGCGTTCATGTGTGTGCCCTCCTCTTTCTTGATAGTACAAGTATAGCACATCATGCCGTACTTGTCAAGGCATTTTAGCAAGAAAATTTTCCGGCAGAAATTTCAAACACCAGAACGCTTGCCCCGGAAATTTCTTCGGTGTGGATGTTGCGGACTAGCCAGTCACCGTTGAAGCCATCGCAGCAATTGTTGCGGATGAACTCGACAAAGCTTTCCGCATTGGCGCTCTCGAAAACGCGCCCCGTGAAATTGAACTCCCGAATCATCACCAGCTGCAAAGGATAAACCAAAGCCATCACGTCACGAATAGTCATAGGGTTGCCCTCTCTTTCTTAATGTAAGCCGGGGAAGGGGAGGGTTAGTCCTCCCCCCACCTCTTGGCCTTTTTCTTGTTGAACGCTGCCAGTGCGCCGTCCAGCGTGTCGCAGTATGTGCCGCAGTCCCATTCAGTGCCCGTAAAGTTCCAGCACACCACGTAGGGCTGATAGGGAGTGTTGCGGTTGATGATGAAAAGCTCGTTCTCGTAGTTGACAATCTCTTCCAGTTTGAAAGCGTTGTACTCGGAGGAAATGGCGCTGTATAGGTCGGCCATATCGTACTCGTCACACGCTTCCCTGAGCGTCTGCTTGTCGGCGCTGTTCCAGAAGAAGGGAACAAAGTCACCCTCAAAGGGAACAAAGTCACCCTCAATGGTCACGGCCAGCGGGGACTTCCAGAGCTGGAACGTGAAGCCGATGTCGTTAAGCTTGATGGAGTAGGTCTTCATGGAACGGCGAAGTGTGTTGGTGGTCATTGGGTTGCCCTCTCTTTCTTGTCGGGGACTAGGTGAGCAAGTTTCTTGCGAACCTTGTTTGTGTGTCCCTCTTGATACTCTTATTATACCCCATTCTGCCGCACTTGTCAAGGGATATTCAAAAGAAATTTTTAGAAAGGCAAATCATCATCATTGCCGGGGGCCATGGGAAGGGCCACTGCATCAAAGGGAAGGCCCTGCTTGTATCTCCACTGTGTCGCGGTCGGGGAGACGTTCTTTTTCAGCTGCCACGGCTTGCCCGTAGCGTTCGCCATGTGCCAGCCGAACTCTTCCACCGCGCTCATTTGCCCACGGATAACCGTGCACTTGACATAGAGGGCCAGAGCCTTCATGGAAACGCCCTCGGCTTCGGATGTGAAAAGGTACTGCAAGGCTTCGTCCGGGTTAGGCTTCCTGTCCCCGCCGCCATGCTTGAAATAAAGCTCGTAAAGCGCCGCCAGCGTTTCCGCATACTCGCGGTCGCGGCTCATAATTTTGTCACTCCAATCAAGGATGATGCCGTTTTCTTTCTGTGTCATGTGTGTGCCCTCTCTTTCTATGTGTCTATTTTATCATAGTATGCCGCACTTGTCAAGGGGATATTCCCAAACATTTTTTGAAAACGGCAATATCTTCTTCGTCATAGTGGGAGTATTCGCCAAGGTCTTCATGTTGGGTCAGGTGCCACCACATAACGTCCTTTTCCTCAAGGGAAAGGCGAACCTTCTTCGGCGTGTTTCTAGTCAGGCGATTATACAGGCTCTCTCCTGCACCGCCCTCGATATTAGCCATCAGGACATTTACTTCCCTCGCATTGAGCATAGCCATGCGTGTGCCCTCCTTCTCTATGGTCTTAGTATACCATGCCCTGCCACACTTGTCAAGGATTTTAACGGATTATTTTGAATGTAAAGGGGCCGTTGTCAGGCCCCTTGTCATTTTGCTAATTCGTGAGAATGAATTTGGGAAGGGTGCGTTGCTCAGTTTTGTTTGCCGAACGGTAGCCCATGCCGCCCTTCATGAGTGTGGCGGTCTTGATATATCCCTGTTCCAGCATTGAATAATACACTTTGGAAACAGCGGCGCGGGGAACATAGTTTTTGGCACCCCGTGTGCCGCACACGTACACGCTGCCGGAATTGTCGGGAAGCTCCACGCTCCTAAGCACGGGGACGCTGTACCTTTCCGCAACTTTGCTTACCAGAGGCTCATTGACATAAAGGTTTGTGCGCTTTGTGGCATGAGCCTCCATCAGTGCAGCAAAGATAGCTTCGGTAGAAGGGTCAGCGGGAAGGGTTGCATGAACTTCTTCGTATATATCCGTTCCTGTGAGCTTAAAAGTCTTTGCGCTGGCAATGGCGGCTTCGATAGCGGGGATAAAGGAATTTTCCACAACGCCGGAAAACTGGCACGGGTGAATGTGAAGGGAATTGTTGGGGTCGGATTGGATGAAGGCAAGGATTTCTTCGGCTTCGGCATTGAAAGCATCACGGGACGGGCAGTCCCAGGTCTGCGTTTGCGCGTTGATGCTCATGTCGGGCCAGTCGCGTCCATCATACGCGCTGCGGATACGGAAGAACACTTTGCTGTAGAAGCCGGAAATACCCTTGTGCTCATTGACATACTTTGAGCCGTTAATGATGAGGGATGCAAGCATTTGGTCGTTCATAATATTTAGTTCCTCTCTTTCTTCGGGGCTGATTGCCCTCTACTAATAGTATATCCGATTATGCCGCACTTGTCAAGGGGTTTTACAAATTAATTTTTCTTTTTCCATTCGGAATTGGCGGGAAGGTACTCGAAACGCCAGCGCTTACCCGCCTGCCGAACGCGCCAGCAGCTTCCCAGCTCCTTGCCGGATGCTTTGGTCACGGAAAATACCTTGGGGTTTTCGGTGGGAACCAGCGTGGGCAGTTCGTTGTCGTAGAAATACCCCATGATAAGGGAAAGAAGATTTTCCGCGCTGCCAGCGGAACAAATGAGGTCAACCTTTGTTTCAGTTGTATTCGGCATGTGTGTGTCCTCTCTTTCTTTTGTGGAGCGTTTGCGCCGCTCTCTGATAATATAAGTATAACCCCTTTGGACGCACTTGTCAAGGGGTATTTGTATTTTATTTTGTGAGTTAGAATATCACACGCTCAGTGGTGCCCTCGAACATCTTCTTTATAGATGTTTTATTAGGAGGGGCATAATACTTGGCACTTTCCCTTCGCAGCGTGGACATTTCGTCATGGGGCATGGCGGTCAGCTTATCCACCGTTTTCAAAGCGCGGCCCCGGCCACGGGCAACCAGCGCGTGGCGGTTTGGGTTGGAATCGACAAACTGTAGCATCTTCGCCGTGACCGCGTCCTCAATCGGCCCAAGTTCCTGCTGGAAGTTGTTATACAGATACCGGGCCGGGATGGAATAAAGGGAGCCAATTTCCGGGGAGCCATTGCATGGAGTTACCTCCGAATTTCGCTTGGAAAATTTTCCCATGAACTGCATCGGCTGGACTATGAAGTGGTGGTGTGAACTATGGTCATAGTAGGAGCCAATTATCTGAATCCTATAGAAATAGAAGGCCACCTGATTATTGGAGTTCTGCTTCTTCTTCGGCTGAGTGTACGTGACAATCTTCACAACACCACAGGAACCCACAGCAAGGTTCAGGGGCTTGGTCACGCGAAAGGGGGAGCGAGTGTGAGCATTCGCAGAATGCGAATCCCTATGTTCACAGCGCGGCAATCGGCCCCGCAACAGATTTGTCGATGAAACGTAGTGAGGTTCGCTACAATCGCAACATTCCGTCAGCCAGATTATGTGCCGGGACGAATCGCGGCGCACAGTTGGCGTTATTGCCTTGAAGTTCCCGAAAGTCTGGTCTCTGAGATTTCGGGGAGCTTGAGGGGGCAGTAGGCGAAAAGCCTTCGACATTCATTTTCTCCTTTCTCTCGGTTTTTCCTAGTTTATAGACTGTTTACAATCAACAATAGTGCTGGAATACTCCCTTTCCTTTTGAGTGAAAGAAACACAGTTTATAAACTAGGAAATTCTGCTCATTTCTGCCTTTGAGCAGTTACAATTTCCCGCATTCTCTGCGCTTGTGCCGCTCTCGCTTCGTCCGACATTTCCCTTGGGCCGCGAATCTTGACCCAGCTCTTGGGCACCGTGAACTTGTGAGCGCCCCAGCTGTCGATTTCAGGCTCCGCGCCATATTTCTGGCAAGCCCGAATTATGGGGCCATTGAATGTTTCGATTGAGGCGGTGTCATCGGCTTGATTGAAAATGATGATAGTTTCTTGTTCTTCGCGTGAAAGGCTCATTTACTTTTCCTCCTGCTTCTTCATGATAATGCCGTAGACACGGGGAAAGTTGCAACCTTCCAAACCCACGCGCTCAACTTCGATGGGCATAGTGATTCTGAATCCCGCTTGATGCAGGAAATATATCAGTTTGGCTTGAAACACGCTGTCCCAGCAGATAGCCAAACTGGTCAGTCCCACCTTTTCGACTTGTTCCACATACGCCTTGATATTCTCGGTCGGCGTGGTTGCCCGGAAAATGCTGAAGTCCGCAAACTTCTCGGCCATGGTTTTCAGGTCATGGTACATCGCAAACTCGGCAGCAGAAAACTTCTCTTTGTCAACGCCTGCCACATATTTCTCAGCGATTTCGTTCCACATAAAAATTCCTCACTTTCTTTTGGCGGGGTGTTCCCGCTTCTCTATATTAATAGTATAGCACAAGTTGCCACACTTGTCAATGCTTTTCGAGGAATAATTTTAGATAAAAGAAAAACCGCCCCCGGAGACAGAGGGGCGGCTTTCGCTGTGAGCCTTTATTCAAAACAAGAGCTTAGGAGTTCAAATGCCCTTGGAGGATGTGTAACATCATATTCTTGGGAACCTCCCTATAACTTAGTGAACTTCCGCGTAAAGTTGAATTGGCATAAGCAGTCTCAATCAATGACTCTTCCAAACAAGCGAACATCCCCCAATTGTAACGCCTGAATATTTTCTCAAGCTGATTCAGGGTAACTTCCTCAAACTCTTCCTCAATGAACAGTTCGCACTTATCATCTTGCAGGATTTCCAAAAACCCTATTCCGTGACAGGAAATTACAAAACACTGATTCCCAGTGAGGGAGTCTCTTATGCGCCGAATGAAATAGTACCAGTCAGCTTCGGATGGAATTTCGTTTTCCATGTTTGCGTAGAAAGGCAAAACCGTATCATTCACGGGTAGAGAACGCATCAATTCTAACAGTTCAGGGATAGTTACTAGCATGACTTTTTTCCTTTCTGAAAAACCGTCCCCACCAAAACGAGTGAAAACGAGCTTCACCAATTAGCAGAGACGGTCTAAAACAGGAATGAGAGAGAATATGTGGGAAGGGTTCAGTGAACCTTCCCCAGCAGCTGCGTCAGCGCCTTTACGTTTTCACTCTCACCCCTGCGCTAGTATTGTGCGCCGATTCAGGGCGAACTATGCTTGGGAAATTCTGTACATTTTGATAGGGCCATTTTTACTTTCCGCAATGGAGCCGTGTTCTAAGAGAAGTTGAAAAGCCTTTTCATTCAGGGTCAGTTCATGAAACACAGCGTCGAGCATCCTGTCAGTAAAAAGGTGGTCAGAGAAAACTTCTTGCAGGACGTGAAGAAGTCTGGCAGCGGTCAGCCAGTTCAGGGCTGGAATCTCAAGCATGGGTGTCACTCCTTTCTAAAATTAGTATAGGCAGGAATTGTAAATTTTATTCACGGGTGAGAGTGGTCGCGTTCTGCAAGCACTCCATTTGGTCAAAATGACGGGAATATTTGTTTCGTCAAAATGACCATACGATTTTTTGATTCTATTCAGGTTTCAACTTCGTATAACTTTCATTATGCGAAGTTCAGACAATATGTTAGTGGATAACCTTTGTGCAATTTGAACATATTCAGGTCTAATTGTTGAAAGTATCTGCATATAAACCCGCAAAAAATATGCACATACTCTTTCAACATGTGCAGATAAGTTGATAACTTTAGGTAAATTGCACAAAAAAGAAAGCCCCGCCAGACGGCAGGGCGATTCGATTCAGGGGTAAGTTTACTCAATTCAATACAAAGTTTTCGAGCGTGTTCACGGGTAAGTCGAGCATGTTATGTTTGGTGAAATAGTTGAGCAGCTTCCATTGCTCTGCGAGTTCTGCGCTCTGGACAATCAAGAGAATGGGTGGCTTGCGCTGTTGTTCGGTCAGCCAGTTTTGAAAGTGTTCACGGATGGTTGTAGTTTGGATTTGAGTTGTCATGGGGGAGCCTCCTTTTGTTTTGTGTTATACTTCATCATATGCACGGAGGCTTGTCATGATTCCTAAAAAACGAAAAAATAAGCCGCTCCATAGCATGGAACGGCTTTTGTGAAATTTGATTCTATTCAGGTTTTGAGGTCTGCTCATTTGGCTCAGGCCAGTCACCGATTCTTATTCTGGGTGTGCGCCAGATGCCCAATGTTGCATAGCATTCTTTTTTCTGGTTCCACATTACTTTTCCGATTGAAAGAATGACGTGGTTCTGTTCAGGGGGAAATTTCTTTTTGGGAAGTCTGGGTTCCAGATAGTTGATAAGCTCTGATGCTTTTTGCGTTAGCTCTGGTACGCCGCTCTTACAAGCTTCCGCGTAACGGTCGAGTAGTCTGCCAAGTTGAACAGTTGGGTCACAGTATGTTGAACTTTCCAGTGAACACAAACGGATTGTATTCAGGGTGAAAAAAGGAAAGTTCGGGTCAAAGGATGTCAGGCGTAATTCGTAGTCTAACCGTTCAGGGGGAGTGTGCTTTTTGTTCATGGGTTCAATTCCTTTCAAGGCTTATAATTCTTTTGGGGAATTATTCATTTATTATACGGGATTTAGAGGTGTTTTCTGTATATTATTCATTTTTTTGTATTATTCTTGTATAAAAGAGAGATAAAAATGAATAAAATCAAAGGGAGAGTTTTTTTCAGAAACCCTGTACGAACTTTTCAACAAAGTTATCAACATTTTCAACAGAGTTATTCACAATCGTCCAGTCCGAAATCCATTTTTCCATTGTTCATGGCATTCCAAAACGCAATGCCATCAACATTTACAGACTTTTTCATAGCTTCAATCCGGCGCTTGTCATCTAGCAACATTTGAAACTCTCGGTTGGCTCCTCCTAGGGCTAAAATCTCTTCTCTTGACAACAATTTTGAACGATGTGTTTCAACCTCTAAATTTGCCCACTTTTTTTCACCGGGAGTATACTTGAGCCACGTATTTTTCAACAAGTTGTATTCTTGGAGTGTAGATAGATTTCTTTGAACCATATCCCATTTCATTTCTGTAACTTGACAGAAATCATTCAGGGTAAAGTTTTCATTCCCAAAATAGAGCAACCACCAGTAAGTTAAATGGATAGAAGGAAAGTTTGTTTTTCTCACGTCTTCCAATCGGCTCAGGGCAAAATCTGTAATTGGCGCTCCTTTTGGAAAAACTCTTATTTTCCAAACAGTGACTTTTTTCAATCCATTTCTCTCAGGGCTGATGA
>Ga0209628_10004537_pt1 | contig 10069 bp, 8 predicted proteins | sample TergutCu122P4_FD_187285 | JGI IMG/M metagenome (GOLD analysis project Ga0209628, IMG submission 187285) | Cubitermes ugandensis P4 segment gut microbial communities from Kakamega Forest, Kenya - Cu122 P4 (SPAdes) (version 2) | ecosystem: Host-associated > Arthropoda: Insects > Digestive system >... | reverse complement strand
CGTCCTTCACAAATTGCCTTCCCGATAATAACACTTGGAATATTTGCTTCTTCCAATCGGTCGATGTCTTTAATGCAACTGATTCCTCCGCTGGCAATTAAATGAATCTCAGGAAATTGTTCTCTTAATATCCTGTAAAGTTCCACATTCGGGCCTTCCAGCATACCGTCTTTACTGATATCCGTGCATATCACTTTTGAAATACCTTGTTTATGCCATTTGTTAATGAACGAAAAAACATCTTCATCCGTATTTTCCGTCCATCCATGAACGGCAATTTGGTTATCTCGACAATCTGCTCCCAGTATGATGGATTTTCCTCCGAATTTATCTATCCACCGTTGAAATGTGGAAGGATTTTTCACGGCAATACTTCCACCTGTAACCATGTTTGCTCCGCAATCGAAAGCAATCCGCAAATCGTTGTCTGATTTTAATCCTCCTCCGAAATCAATAATCAGGGATGTGCGCGATGCTATTCTTTCCAAAACCCTGTAATTAATTATCCGGTTAGATTTTGCGCCATCAAGATCTACGATATGTAAACGATTGAAACCATGATCTTCGAAGCGTTTGGCAACTTCCAAAGGATCTTCGTTATAAACCTTCTTTTGGTCGTAATCGCCTTGTGAAAGCCGGACGCATTTTCCTTCCAAAATATCGATAGCTGGGATAATTTCTATCATTTCAAAAAATAAACCTTTTTATTTAGCAAATGCTACCGCCCGGGTTTCACGGATAACCGTAATTTTAACTTGTCCCGGATATGTCATTTCATCTTGAATTTTTTTAGCTATTTCATTGGAAAGATTTTCCGCTTCAGAGTCGTTGATACGGTCGGCGCCTACGATGACGCGTAATTCGCGTCCTGCCTGAATAGCGTAAGTTTTCACTACTCCCGGATAAGAAAGCGCCAATTGTTCCAAATCGTTCAAACGTTTGATGTAAGCTTCAACAATTTCCCTTCTTGCTCCCGGACGGGCGCCGGAAATTGCATCGCATACCTGAACGATTGGAGCTAAGAGGCTTGTCATTTCAGCTTCGTCGTGATGCGCTCCGATAGCATTCGCAATATCGGGTTTTTCTTTGAATTTTTCGGCTAATTTCATGCCGAGTATGGCGTGCGGTAATTCCGGTTCATCGTCCGGAACTTTTCCAATATCGTGAAGTAATCCCGCCCTTTTGGCTTTTTTGGGATTCAATCCCAATTCAGATGCCATGATAGCACATAGATTGGCTGTTTCTCTTGAATGTTGCAAAAGATTCTGACCATAAGAAGAACGGTATTTCATACGGCCGATCATGCGGATCAATTCGGGATGCAATCCATGAATACCCAGATCAATGGTTGTCCGTTTTCCTGTTTCTATGATTTCATCTTCAACTTGCTTGCGCACTTTGTTAACAATTTCTTCGATACGTGCAGGATGAATACGTCCATCCTGCACCAATTGATGCAATGCCAAACGGGCGACTTCGCGTCTTACCGGATCAAATCCGGAAAGAACAATTGCTTCCGGCGTATCATCGACAATGATTTCAATTCCGGTTGCAGCTTCCAAAGCGCGGATATTTCTTCCTTCCCGGCCGATAATTCTCCCTTTGATTTCGTCTGAATCGATATGGAAAACAGTGATTGCATTTTCAATCGTCGTTTCGGTTGCCAACCGCTGAATGGATTGGACGACAATTTTTTTCGCTTCTTTATTGGCAGTCATTTTCGCTTCTTCCATGACTTCGTTAATGAAAGCTGCAGCGGAAGTTTGGGCTTCTTCTTTTAATGTTTGCGCCAGACGTTCTTTGGCTTCATCGGCCGATAAACCTGAAAGCGCTTCAAGCCGTTCGATTTCCATTTTATGGATTTTTCCCAATTCCTGTTTTTTCTTTTCAATGATTTCCAACTGGTTTTCCATGTTTTCACGGATGGCTTCCACTTCGGACCTCCTTTTATGAAGTTCATCTTGTCTTTGATTCAAAGCCATTTCACGTTGTCTCTGTTTGGCTTCCAGCGACTGAATCTTCGAATTACGTATATTTACCTGTTTTTCAAAATCAGCTTTCAACGTAATGAATTTTTCTTTTACTTCTAAAAGTTTGTCCTTTTTTAAAGTTTCTGCCTCTTTTTGAGCGTCTTCAATGATTTGTCTGCTTCTTGAAGAGGCTATTTTATTCAAAAAAAACCAAGTGGCGCTTCCTCCCGTTATCAGGCAAACAAATCCGGTAATTATTATTGTTGTCATATTTATTTGTATAAAATGTATAATATCGTCAAAAAAAAACTATCTTTCAAGAAGTAGAAAACTTTTTTACAGCCTTCCAACCGCTTAATAAGATAGTGCGAAATATTTAATTAAAAAACAACTGATTAGTTCAAGTGAATCGATTGAACCGTTTGGAGATATTCTTCCAATTCTTTATCTAACGATTCAATTCTTTCCAGCATGGGTGATGTATCTTCTTTTTGTTTCAATAATAAGTTTTCAACCGAAATATGGATGGCAGCCATTGTCAACAAATCTTTCAATTCGAGTTTGGTTCTTGAAAACCTGGAACTGTATTGAAGAATTTTATCATTAATGGATGTTGCGGCTTTTCGGAATAATCCTTCTTCCGAACGTTTACAAAAAATCGGATATACTTTGTCGGCAACTCTCAATTGTATTTTAAATTCGTCGTTCTCGGGCATCTTGAGTTATTCGTTTAATAAAGCGATGCACTTATCAACTTCTCGCACTAATTTAGATAACCTGTTTTTAGTCGCTTTAAAATCATCATGGTTTACGGAAACCATTCGCGCTATTTTCAGATTATCATATTTAAATTGTAACTGTGAATTTTCTTCTCTTAATGAATCATTTAAGCTTTTTTGTCCGGCAAACTGAGATTGTAATGCTGCATTTTCTTCTTTCAGTTTATCGCACAAAAAGAGTATTTGACGAACCCGAACTTCAAAATTCCGTATAGTTTTTGTTTGTCCTTCGGTCATAGATTCAAAAATTCTGTACAAAAATAGGTATTTATTACGATTTGGCAAAGAAAATGTGATTTTTTTTTAGTAACGCGTGACGTGTGACGTGTGACATGTTACTTGTCACTCGTCACCCGTCACTCTTTATAGTAAATTCTTTTAACTCTTGGGGAGATAGAAGTCAGTATCTCATAGGGGATGGTATTCAATTTTTCCGCCCAATCGCTGATTGTAATTTCCCTGCCGAAGAGAATTGCTTCATCGCCTTCTTCAGCAGTTGTATCTGTAATATCCACCATACAAATATCCATGCAAATATTACCGATTACCGGGCACTTTTTTCTCTTTATAAGAACGGATAAATTTCCATTTCCCAGCCGGCGATCCAAACCGTCTGCATAACCGACAGGAAGGCAAGCAATGCGGGAATCCCTCATTATCGTTCCTTTACGGTTGTATCCTATGGTTTCTTCCTTTTTTACATTACGAATTTGCAGGATTTTTGTTTTCAAAGTAGCAACCGGTTTCAGGTTATTTGGGTTGATAGCTGAAATTCCATACAGTCCGATTCCAAGCCGTACCATATCCATTTGAGCTTCAGGAAAACGTTCAATTCCTGCAGAATTAAGGATATGTTTCAATACAGGATATTTCAAAGCATTTTCAAAACCGGAAGAATCCTGTAGAAAGCGATTGAATTGCTCTTTTGTAAATTCGTCGAAAAGCGTTGAATCACTGCCGGCTAAGTGTGAGAACACGGATTTAACGATAACCCCCTGTTGGGTTTTCAGTTTTTCCGTTACAACCTGAAGTTCATTGGCGTCAAATCCCAAGCGATTCATTCCTGTATCTAATTTGACATGAATGGGGTAGCGCAATATTCCGCGACGTCCGGTTTCACGAATGATTGCATTCAGAATACTCAAATTATATATTTCCGGTTCTAAGTTGTATTCAAACAATGTATTGAATGCATGCTCTTCCGGATTCATCACAAGAATGGGCATTGTTATTCCTTCGCGGCGCAATTCGGCTCCTTCGTCAGCTACAGCGACTGCCAAATAATCGGCGCCCCTTTCCTGCAAAGTTTTTGCCAATTCAAAAGAACCTACTCCATATCCGAAGGCTTTAACCATACAAATCACTTTGGTTTCCTGATGCAAAAGGGAACGGAAATATTTGAAGTTATGAATCACAGCATCTAAATCTACTTCCAAAACCGTTTGATGCGCCTTTTCTTCCAATTGCTCCGAAATCCGCTCAAAACGCGATTGACGTGAACCTTTGATTAATACAATTGAATCTTTTAAATTTCTCCAGCGCCCGGAATCCAAAAAACGCTCAGTGCTTGGATAAAATTCTTTCTCCATGCCAAATAAAATGGAATGAGACATCAGGTTCGGACCGATACCGATAATATGCTGTACCTGTTTTTGACTGACCAATTCGGCAACTTTTCCGTAAAATGCAGCAGGTACCATACCCGATTGTAATATATCCGAAAGAATCAACACCCTTTTGTATGAATTATCGATAGAGCGCCTCGCCATAAAATCCAAGGCTATGGATAACGAATTGATATCCGAATTGTATGTGTCGTTAATGAGTATGGTATTTTGAATTCCTTTATTAACGTCCAAACGCATGGCTACAGGATCTAATTTTTCGAATCGGGCGAAGAGTGACGGGTGACAGGTGACAGGTGACGGGTGACGGGTGAAAGAAAGAATGAAAGCTAAGCAGTGAATTGTATCTTCAATAGAAGCATCATCCGTAAAGGGAATTTGTATCTCACCTTCTTTTAACCCGTCATCTCGTACCTTGTATTTGATATTCGTTCTGTCTATACCTTTATCAATTTGTGCAATAAAAAGATTTGCATTGGTATTGGTTTTCGACCATGAAAATGTTTTCCCGGAAAATCCTTTTTTCTTAATGCAATGATTTATCAGTGGATGGTCTTCGTTGTAGATAATTTTTTCAACAGAATCAAACAACTGTAATTTTTCCATGCACTTTTCTTCCTGAGAACTAAAATTTTCCTGATGAGCTTCCCCTATTGTTGTAATGATTCCAATGCTTGGACGAATGATCGGTTCAAGTCGTTTCATTTCTCCGGGTAAAGAAATTCCCGCTTCGAAAATGCCCAATCCGGTTTGTTCGTTCAATTGCCATACCGACAAAGGGACGCCTGTCTGTGAATTGTATGACCGGGGGGAACGGACAATGTTAATCCGGTCGTGCAACAGTTGGTATAACCATTCTTTAACAATGGTTTTTCCATTACTTCCTGTAATTCCTGCAACCGGAATGTTGAACCGTTTCCGGTGAAAGATGGCTAATTGCTGAAGCGCTGCTAATGTATCTTTTACCTTTAGAAAATGCGCTTCCGGAAAAGATTCAATTTCTTTAAAGTCACAGTTTACCACAAAATTCCGAACACCGCGTTCGTATAAATTCTGGATATAGCGATGTCCATCATTATGCGTTGTAGTTAATGCAAAAAACAAACTGACAGCCGCATCCGACAATGAACGGCTGTCAGTTAAGAGGATGCTGATGCCTGTCTCCGGTAAAGAAGACGTTTCCGCTCCAATGATTCTTGCAATTTCCCGAATTGAATAGTACAATTTTTCTAAAAACTATTTTACTTATAGATAAAAAAATATGAATTATTCAACTCCAAACTTGTAAATTGTACGGCTTTTATATACAGCATCAGGACGAAGTTCAGTGGATGGAAAATTCGGATGATTGGGTGAATCCGGAAAGTGCTGCGTTTCTAAACACAAAGCTGTTCTGAATTGGTAAGCGATTCCATTTTTCCCTATAGTAGAACCATCCATGAAATTGCCTGTATAAACCTGTATTCCGGGTTCGGTTGTATACACTTCCATAGAAATTCCGGTTGAAGGAGCAATGACTTTAGCTGCTAAATTGTTAATCTCTCCTTTTGTATTCAGGACAAAGTTATGGTCAATTCCTCTACCGAACTTGATGGCTTGAAATGTTGTGTCATTGATTCGGGCGCCGATTGCAACGGGTTTATTAAAGTCTAAAGGAGTTCCGGCTACTTTGTCAATCTTTCCTGTCGGAATCAGTTCTTCATCTGTAGGAGTATAGGCATTTGCATTCAGATAAAGTATATGATCCAAAATCGTATTTTCCGGATTGCCCGATAAATTAAAATAGGAATGGTTTGTTAGATTTACTACGGTTAACAGGTTTGTTTTCGCTTCGTAACCGATATCAAGAGCGTTATCGTCTGTAAGGCTATATGTTACGGTAACAAGCAAATCGCCAGGGAAACCTTCTTCTGTATTTTTTGATAAATATTTACATATCAGGGTTTTATTGTCCGGCTGTTCAATGTTAAAAAAGCAAGTATGGAATCCCCGGGGACCGCCATGCAAGGTATTTTTTCCATTATTTTGCCTTAAAGTATAAGTAGCCCTGTTGCTTAGCGTTAATTTACCGTTTGCAATCCGGTTTCCGTAACGGCCGATAATAGCTCCGTAGTTTGTATTGATAGGAATATAGGATTCGATGTTATCAAATCCCAGTACAACATCCCTGAAATTTCCGTTTTTGTCGGGAACCCAGATAGAGACGATACGTCCGCCGATATTGGTTACGCAAACCTCCATCCCTTTTGCATTTTTCAGGATGTATAATTGCGTTGTTTTTCCCGACTCCAATTGAGTAACAAATTTTGAAGGAAATAATCCCGAATCGGTGGTGGATTGTTCTTTTGTTTCTTTTTTTCCACAAGAAACGCATAATGCGAACAAAGTTAAAATGAACAAAGTCTTTTTCATATTTTTATAAGTTTATTGTGATTGATTGAGAATATTATTACACATCGCAAATTCGAATACATTTTTCCAATGAAGCAATTTTATCCTGTTGTTTTGGTACGAATTCCTGTCCTACAAAACCTTTATATCCTTTTGCGACAAGCGCTCTCATGATAGCAGGATAGAACAGTTCCTGAGTTTCATCGATTTCATTTCTACCAGGATTTCCTCCGGTATGTATATGGGAAAAATAAGTATGATAATTTTGAATACTTTCAATGATATTACCTTCCATGATCTGCATGTGGTAAATATCATACAGCAATTTAAAATTAGGAGAACCTATACGTTTGCACAGTTCTACTCCCCAAACAGTATGATCGCAAAGATAATCTTTATGTCCAATACTGTTTAACAGTTCCATTGTTAAAATAACATTGTATTTCTCTGCTATTGGCGTAATTCTTTTCAGTCCTTTTTCGCAGTTTTCCCATCCCTGTAAATCCGTTACTCCATTACGCCGTCCTGAAAAACAGATCAGGTTTTTTAATCCTGCTGCAGCAACCAAAGGGATTACTTCTTCGTAACTTTTTACCAATTCATCATGAAGTTTAATGTCATTAAATCCGCGGTCAATACCCAATCCTGCTCCCTGAGCCATTGCAACAGTTAAACCATTGGATTTTACAACAGGCCAGTCTTTTGGCTCTAATAATTCAACGGATTCTATACCTATATTTTTACAGATTTTACAAAACTCATCCAAAGGATAATCGCCAAAACACCATTTACTTACAGAATGACGGATATTTCCTTTCAGTGGTTCTTTTTTTTCTTCTTTAATTTTTTTTAATTGATTCATTGAAGCTCCAAGATTATTTACAGCCAAAGCCATTCCTCCAGCCAAAGCTGTTTTGAGAGCTATTCTTCTTGAAATGTGTTCCATAGTGTTTTTTTTTAGGGCAAATATACGAATTATTTGTGTAAGTCTCAAATATTTGAGTAATAGAGGTGATTTTTTCTTCAACACTATAAAAAATAATATGATTTTTGTCATCATTATGAGTATTATGCCTATAATTACGATAACCTTGTGACCAAAAAAATATACCGATATGGTCTCATTGATGGCCGATTACCATAAATGCATTTGCATGATGAAATATAATTTCTTAACTTTGCCGAAATCGGTACAGTTCCGTCGTGGCGACCGCATCGAATATGTGTATGATGCCGCCGGAGTGAAATGGCAGACAACGCACAAGGTCACCAAAACGGATTTGAATTACGGATACTGGAGTTTGAATGAGCCGTCCGCGTCTGATTTTGATGCAAATAAAACGGTTACGACCGATTATGTAGGAAACAAGATTTATGTAAACAACCAATTGAAGTTTGTTTTGACGGAAGAAGGCTACATAGAAAAAGCAACCGGCAGCGCCACCTACACTGCCCATTACTACCTGAACGACCGCTTGGGCAACCGCCGGATTGTGATAGATGCCGCCGGAACCGTGAAACAGGTGAACAACTACTACCCATCCGGCACATCGATGGCTGAACGGAGAACCGACCAGGCAGTTCAGCCCTACAAATTCGGAGGCAAGGAATTGGATCGGACAAACAACTTAGATTTCTATGATTTCATCGCACGAGGTTACGATCCGGTGTTGATGCGGTTTACGCGGCCGGATCCGTTGGCGGAGAAGTATCCTGGGATTGGTACGTATGTTTATTGTGCCAATAATCCTATAAAATATGTGGATTTGAGAGGGGATAGTTTAACTCTTGCCGGCAGCAACTTACAAGAAACACTTAATGCCATATATCATGGTTTAGCAGATGGAACAAATATTTCAATGAAATTTAATAATGGAGTATTAGATCCAACTTCGATACAGGAACAAGCACAAAATACAACAGATTTCTTTTTACAAGATTTGTATGAAATAGCAATAAATCCGACAATGCTGGAATTATCTACCTCAAAAAATAATACATATATGATGAATGGGAAGAAAATAGTTGAAGCCTTTGATGCTCCGTCTGACGTAAATACAAGTGATTTTGGAACTCAATATGAAGATTTGCTAAAATCTTGGGGAGAACCTTTAGGTAGGTATGTTCATGGAAATTTAGGACAAACTTTAATCCCTGGAAATGTTTCTGCATCAGGAAAAAGTTCTACAAACAATAATGTCCAAGTAATCATTAATGGCAGAGGTTCACTTAATCATAGAACAGTTGGTATTGCTCATGAATTTGGACATGTTGTTTTATATTTTAGAGGATTGCCTTATGGTCATACACAACCAGGAGTGGATATGTTTGTTTATGGTAGGTCTACAAAAATGTCAAAAAGATTAGGATATGATTTCTAAAATTATTCAAATACACATTACAATATTGCTTTTTCTTTGTTGTTTTTGTGCTACGCCAAGAATAAGCAGTCAACCAATAATGGATATAAATGGACTTGTTATAATAGATAAAGTAAATGCCAAAGAGGTGTCTTATATCAAAGAAAATGGAGAACGAATAGAAGTTTTTTCAAAAGGAGTAGGATTTAATGGAGGAAAGGACTCTTTGTCTGTGTACCTTTTAACAAAGTATGTAAATCACCCCAATTATAATGATGAAGAGTACAATATGTTGGAAAATTTTTTCATTTTGTTTGATAAAAATTTAGACATAGTGGAAATTCGTATTATGAAAAGACCTCGTAATGAAAAATTTTATTATAATAACATTTTTATTGAGGCATTAAAAAGTACAAAAGGGATGTGGCACAAAACTGTTGAAAACAAGGAGTGGTACTATTATTTACATCGTCAGAGAATTTATTGAAATTTTTTACAAGTTTGTGTTTCGGTCTTACCGTAACCACATATAATTATCCCCTGATGACCGTAGTGTGCAAATAATGAAAGAGTTAGCTCGGCGAAGCGTCTTTCGCTTCGTCGAGTTAAAAGCAAGTCTCCGGACTTGCAAAAAAATAGTTTGATAAATAAAAAAGGTATATAAACGAAATAACAATCTAAAAATGGAAAGATATGAAAAAAAGGAAATTAAGTGGTTAATTAACAAGCCAGGAGGCTTGTTTTTAACTCGACGAAGCGAAAGACGCTTCGCCGAGCAGAGGGAGGAAGGCTACATAGAAAAAGCAACCGGCAGCGCGACCTACACTGCCCACTACTACCTGAACGACCGCTTGGGCAACCGCCGGATTGTGATGGATGCCGCTGGCACCGTGAGACAGGTGAACAACTACTATCCATCGGGCACTTCGATGGCTGAACGAAGA
>Ga0209628_10004536_pt1 | contig 10069 bp, 3 predicted proteins | sample TergutCu122P4_FD_187285 | JGI IMG/M metagenome (GOLD analysis project Ga0209628, IMG submission 187285) | Cubitermes ugandensis P4 segment gut microbial communities from Kakamega Forest, Kenya - Cu122 P4 (SPAdes) (version 2) | ecosystem: Host-associated > Arthropoda: Insects > Digestive system >... | reverse complement strand
ATGGCTGTTTTATTTTGTTCCTTAATGTGATTTATAGGTATGCTGCCCAGTTATTATTATTATTATTATTATTATTATTATTATTATTATTATTATTATTGTGTCTGTTCTGTGTTTATTGTGCTTGTCGCATACCTCTATATTTGCGTGCTTCCTAGCAGTATTAGAATTAACTTTAATTACCCTATTCTAATCGTATTTGCTTTCAAGAGATCGGAAGTTAATTCTTTAGGAAGAAATGGCCTAATTTCATTATTACGTACCGCAGTGTCCAACGCCGTCTCAAAAAAAAAATGCTACCTGGAGTTGCAGTCTCTACAGATTTATCAACATGAAATACTTCGAGATGCTAGAATGGATAATGTAGTTTTTTGTATAATTTGCAAGTTCAACATATTTGCTGAATTTCCCCAATTTTAACACATTGTATTAATCAGCTCCAATTCACTCCTCCAGCAGTATACAAGGGGAGACATTCTTCACAGAAAATAATGTGCAACGATGTTATATTTTTAATCTGGTTTGTCCTTAATGCTTTAACTGTTGCGTTATATATTGTTTCTTCAAATAGCGTGTTCTGACGGTAACAATAGATTTGCTACTGTTAAAAAGATGAAAACAATTACCTTAACTGTTCAGAAAGTTTTCTTTCACTGGCATTCTTATAAAGCACAAACATTCCAGCTGAAAGAGTCGCTGCTTTAAGTCAGATATGTTGTGCATAACATGGAAACTTTAACAACAAAGTTTAAGTTTCATACATATGAGTACTAGGAGTATCAGCATTTTTCCTTTCCACTCCGGACTATTCTAGAAGTCTGCATCCAACCTGCATTTCCGAAGATGCATGCTGCTTAGGCTGTTTACCTGCGCACGCCATTAAGGCCTGGGGAGAGAGAAGTAGTACAGCTACAGTCAGTGTTAATCTCGGCACTAAATAGAGTGGTTAGCTTACGCCCCGGCCCGCTTTACCCCCAGCGAAAGCACTCCACCTACCCACTGAATAGGTGATTTAGTGACCGCAGAAGCAGTACGGACTCTGAAGGAGAGAATAATCGATGCATGCTCTGAATCGAAAGATTACTCGATTTCCTCCCTCCAGGCTAGCCAATATACCGGCTCGTTTCACGCTATTAGTTGGCAAAAATAAAGGAAAGTAAACAACTGGACGTACGCTTCTTCCAGCTAAAAAACAGTGTAGAGAATGAGAAGTGAAGCCTCCTACACGTGACAATATAACAGTCACAGTACAGAAGCATATCGGCATAGGTTATATGGAGATATTAAGTCGAGGACATTGGCTAACTTATTTATATCATTAACTCAAATCAATACGCCAAAATAGCAAGCAAAACAACTGTAATAAATTCAACAACAGTGTTTGTTTATCTCTGTAAACCTAATGTTATAATTACATAATTTCGAAAACATTTTACAACATTTTAACATGTACGCGGAAAGCAACGGAAAGACATGAAATTCCTGAGATCATTTGTTCGTGCCGCAAGTATAGACCATTTACAAGATGCAGTAATTAGGGAGCGATTGAGGGAAACCAATATTGCAAACGGTAGTGAGAAATACGGATCGAAATAATCTTGAAATAAAAGACAGTGCGTGATTTCAGGCTTCCGCCACGGTGTACGTGAGGTCTTCGTTCTTCTGGGATGTTACGCAACGTTGTTACTTAGTTACTGCCTTTTCGGGACAGCCTACAGTTCCCATCTTCAAGGATCAAGCTGTCCAAGACCTCCATAGTTACGTGGTTTAAGGGAATTTTATTAAGATAGAGCAACATAAAACATTGAAACCTCAGAAAATCGATACTCCGATCCATTTTGAGTCTCAAAACGGATCCAAATGTCTTCTCCTTGTCAAAATGGAGAGAAAAAAGTAAAAAACCTGTTAAGTACAGAATCCCATTCACTGGTTTCTGTGTTGCAGTTTGCAGCGGAATTCCAGTGCTCCAGTTTCCTGGGTCTGGTAACGTGGTCTAAATGGGTATGTACTTTCAGTTTCTTCGGCATAAAACGGGGATATTTTGTTTATACAGGAAAGTGTATTGCGACTTTTCACGACAGAAACAACCATGTAAATAAGCTTTCATGGCACGTAAATGTTTTTGTGGCCAATGACGAAGCAGGATCCTTCCAAGCGAATGACTTCACTTTTCGTTGATGTGTGGGACGTGAAATAACACCACAGCCACAGGCATAACTTGAGAGGGGAGGGGGCATTGGGAGCAAATGCCCCCACCCCAATATTTCTACTAACTAATAGCTTTTTTGGGCTACTGAATTGAGGTTAGAGTGGGAGAAAGGGGTTTATGGGTTGGTTGAAACCAATCTTCCTCCTTTTCTAACTTGATTCCTTTGTAAATTAAAGTTCGTAATAACCATGATGGATTTTGCCTCAACGTCCCAATGTTATTAGCCAAGTTACGCCTAGGATCACAGCAACCACATGCCGGGCTGTCTATATATATCCATTTCAGCAGCTAATAGATGAACCACCGTAGTTAAGCATGTGAATGTGTGGTGACAACCACACATTCACATGAACCTGTATGGGCCAAAGAACCGCTGAACCCATGCAGCAAGTTTATTTTCCTCAATTTCATAGTCGCTGAAGAAATTATCGGCCATTTATAGAACCCGAAGGTTCATAAACCGGTTCATAAGATCGAGAATTTCATACGAAGCACACACATTGTGCTCTAAACATTATATACAGGAGGTGCAAAGTTAAGTTAATAAAATTGGAAGGCTCCGAAATGAACACTTGTGGACTTCAAATTTATGATACATACAACACGTCACGTGAAGTTATGCACGTAAATAAATCTTCTGGCATCCTACACAAAACCTATACAACCCAAAAATTTGAAAGATATTAAACGTAAAATTATCTTATCCACGGAGGAGTTTGTGCTTAATAAACTAACTTGGAGGCTCGCTGTAAGTGCTCTATCTGGCAGAAGCGAGTCTAGTTCTGGTGTCAAGCATCTCTGACAGTCGAAGCAGGTCATATCCAACACGTGATCTGACATCCCATTAGTTGCATCATATCGCGCAAGTTGTTAAATGGCAGATTCCGAGTTAAGTTGGGCACTCCGCATGTAATTTGTTTTACGACTTTTATAGCAACGTATTATTGTAATTTTTAAATCAATTTGCACATATAACTAAGGACACTAACGCACAGACGTTTCTGGAGAGGTGGGTGATTATCAGAAGTATGGGGCCCCTCCTACCCCTATACCTCACGACCACCGACTCTTCAACCCCCTCATCCTACACAAGGCCATCCAAGAGCCCATTGGTGCGTCATCTATAACTGCAAAGTCATTTTTGTGTACTCATTACATTTAAGGAACGCCACAACTACTAGACAACATAAAGGAGCTTAATTATTATTATTAGGTACAATAAGTAATCAAGCCAGAGCTGAGGATATGTGGACGTCGGTATTGGAAGTCAATGTATACGCAGCATAATATAGGCAGAAAAATTAGAATTTACAGTCAAAAGTTGGGCGCACGAAGGCAGAAGGGTCACCGGAGCTTGGGCACAGGGTGTGTCCCAGCCATCCCCCAAAACCCACGCTGTAGAATCTAGCCTTTGATGTGCATCTTATTACTGAAATATGTTTTATTAACACTTTAACGTGTTAGTGTTTTAACACATTTAGTACATCACATTATCAAAAGTGACAGACTAACAGGTGGTAACAAATTTGACCACACTGCTTTACAAATAGGCCTAAAATGGTAGCCCCACGTTCCTATGTTTACGATACATACCGTAACAAGCGGAACACAGATCCAGTTCATGGGGCCTGAATATACATAAGCAATTCAAGGAAGTTCAAAAGGTTCAGGTACATTTTCGCCGGTTTTCTGTTTTGTGAGCTATAGAAAGTTACGCCTCCTTATCAAAGAATAACTAATTTGTGGAACAAGAATTTATTTTCCAACTTTCTATATTACAAATCTGCGAACCAGAGAATTGCATATACTAAATTCAACATGTGCTAGTTATTTGAGGGCATCAGGAAACGTGACTACAGATGTACGTTTAACTTCGCTGCAAAATAAAGGTAACTCAGTCACTCACAGCAAAATAATTTCTGTCATCAATACACAATATCATTTGTTAGTTAACACTGCACTACCAACTGCAAACATTAGTTTCAGTGTCACAGCAATTCAAGCCAAACATGAATATGAAGCATTTAGAGGTAATTAGAGGGGGATAAACAAATGAAAAGTGATGACTTCACACAGGCAATAGTGCGGCTGTTGTTTCACTGGAAAAGCGGGGAAGCAAACCACAAAAAATATATAAAAAAAATGAATTCACCCAACGTACACGAACACATCGACACACAAGGAGACAGTCGCGTTTGTCGTACAGTCTACTTATTGTGCCCTATTAAACAATTTTCGATTGCATTTTCTCGGAGCAGACTACAGTAAACATACCTACATTATGTCAAATGTCTAATGCAGCAGTAAGTACAGACAAGTGCAATAGAATTTAAGAAATCACCACAACATGAAATGGCGACATTTTAAGTCAAGTTTGAATACAATACTGTAAATAAATATTACTGAAAAGATGTTGGTGAAGTCACGAAACGAAAAAAAAAAAAATAATACTACGAGATATGCGTAACTGGTTTTGTCGTCGACCAAGAGGACCATAGAAGATACTAGAATCAAGTTACCGTCCATTTAGCTTCAGGTAATTTTATACACATAAAGACACAACGAAGGAACGTCACTTCCAGACTGCAGACATCAGTTTCACGACACAAATACACTGCAACTGCTTGCGTCTTTCTTCCAATGCACATATTCTAATGAATTTCCAAAGTGATAATCGGCAAATTTGATTAGAATTTGCCAATGAACTTCATCCCTCTCAATAAAATGTTCTGTGATTTACATACATTTTTATATGCTGTATCATTTGTATGAAGTGAAATTTTTTATTAATTTCACTCTGATAATTAGGAAATTGTCAATATAAAATCTGTAACAGAAACTTAAATAAGCTAAAATATAACGCAACATAATAAATATCGTTATGTAGTCTTTGTAGACACATCCAAAGTATTAAACGTTGATCTTTGATTGTTGACGATATTGATCAGTAAGTGTTCTTAAGTTTCAAATGTGCGTTTATGGAGTTATGTGAAAACTCCGGTCACCAATGGCTTCGATGTGAGTGAATTACCTATGCGTCAAAGTAAAATCACAATAAGTCTCCCCCTTACACTCAAGGAGACAAAAAATAACACACTTGAGGGGAATTGTTAATTATGAAGCAAATAGCGGGCTGGTGGAAATTTGCAGAATATTAATCATTTATTGCTTGGAATCCCATGTTAGAAAGCACAAAATATAAGGTCTAATGAAAGTTCAGTTATACTAAAACACATTGATGTAACCGGTAAAATATCAACAGACATAAAAATCTCGGAAGTAGCAGTAGGTGCAAAGGATAAAATAATATGCCTAAAAATGTTAAATGCAACTCTAATACACAGTCGCTGAAATCAAGAAAAATTTTCAATGCACAAGAAACACACAGCTGTACATAAAAACTGGGGAATACGAAAGCAGATGTCGAGAATTGAATTTTGGGTTCCTAAACATAATGATACTCTTTGACAGAAGTTAATCTTTTGATGCTCATATCACCCATAAACTTTAAAATAATTAAGTTGAACGAGCGTAATTTAAAGTCTTACAAATATAAGGCTTAACAAGACTAAGACAGAGGACGTGGTCAGCGAAGTCCTTACAATGACTGAACAATCTGTTGATTTAATCCAGGCAACCAAGTCGATGACAAACACATGACAAGGTTCGCGGCAAAAAGTTCTACTCATATAAATAATACAAAACAACGTCATATACATTTATAAGAGCATTGCCTCCTCTACCACAAGAGTAAAGTCACAGTGTAAATAAAGCATGCCCTTGCCTTTTTTGTGGGGCCTAACTGTGTTCAATTTACAATTATAAATGGCCATTATTAATGCAGCATGCCACATGGAAACCGACTATACAATTTTGACTGACTTAAATCAGAACATCAAAAAACTAATGGCTTAATTAATAACTAAGTTTATTAAACTGTGCTGATGTACTCAGGTGTACAGGCGGAAGGAAACTGAACCTGTAAATATGTCACTGCACACTAGAACAGAATTTTGGATAAAACACAGATTATTCTTGAAACCTCTGGACACGTAGGTGTTACTTCAGAAAAAAATGTCTGAAGTGTAGAATTGGTACCTGACAGAACATGTAGCGTTAATCACGTCTGGCAGTAGAATATAAATTCCTTATAGCCCATTCATTGATAAGGAATCTTGTATAGAGTATCATAACACGAAAGTTCCACTAGTTTAGTTTCAAAATTTTACACATGTATATTTATCCCAAATCTACGCTACAGAAAGGGAATTCTGGGCCATTAAAATTCACCTACCTAGTGCCTCAGGACTCAAGACATGGTCCGCTTTGACGTCCCCTCCCTGGCGTCTGCACACCAACACAAGGATATAGAGTCCATTTATGATGTGGTGGAATCCGTTGAATGGATTTAAATAAACTAGAATTCACCCTATAAAACAGTGTGTAGTAGTGCAAAATGAACGTAATTTAAGAATTACCAGCGCTGCAGAAACAAAAGCATAGCGATCCATTCAAACATATGGTACTAAATACAAGAGCCTTACTAAGAGACAGTATCAAGCAGTTCCCTATACGCCTATTACTGAACAACCATATTATAGGATGAAGTATCTGGCTTCATCTACCTGTGAACCCTCATAGAATGTGTCTGGTTTCATGTCACCTGCTTGACAAGACTGGATTTGCAAGATTCTAATACGCCAGTATGTGCATTAGCTGCGTCTTTGAGCGACGGGTGGTGAAATAAAAAAGGATGAGGCAAGCAGAAGCTACCAGTACTATTTCATGGTAAAAACGAGAAAACATCAAGAAACTTCAGTTAGGATAGCCTGTCCTCAGCTGAGATTCACAACAAGTAGTACTTCCAAGATATGTCTTGTTTATGAGAGCAGTGGGTCAATCTGTTTCAGGTTTTCGTAAACTTTGGTTTATTTGAAAAACATGTAGTGTGTGCATAATCCAGAAACCCAAGCAAAAATTTTCAGTGTGCTTCAAAGGCACTGTAAATTTTGGAATAAATGTTGAAATCTGCATAACGAACCTCAAGAACTAATAAATCAACCAAAACTAGGAGCACGTAATTTTATTTACATAATTCCAAATATATGAGCTTACAAATAACAAACACATATTTTATTATCATATGATATACACTCTTCTGCATGTCCCCGCTTAGGTAAGCCATATTCAGGGAGAATCAAGTACAAAAGAAAAAATACTACATAAACATAATTATACATCATCGTAAACTATGTAAAATGTACGTGTGTAGGATATTACACATCACTGCTTCAATGTCATCCTAATCAAATTGTTAATAATAATTAATATAAAAACACCAGTTACCAACATTAAAAATAATTTAATATACCTATAACTTGCTGCAGTATCCTATACATAATGGCCTTCCCACCTATCTAACCAACCATCCAACGAAGTTACCAACCAAGCAACCAACCCCAAGGAACACAGTCAAATTTCAAAAGTTAACAGCTGCTCAGCCAGTCTAGAAATTCCCTGCATTTTATGAAAACCGAGGGAGTTCACAAGAGCCATTGTGGAAAAGCATGTCTTTCATAGTTTATCTGTTCGAAAGACAGGTCCACGTTTTCCAGAACAGTGAGCATTCATATCTCAACACATCAGAACCTTACAGTCTTTATTTTGGTGCTCATGCTGTATCTGGTGTACACGTGCTGCACCGTTCCGTACCATTCTAGATGCCGCAACCCGTATAAAGGACAATCCTATGAACCGATACAAACTACACACTCGATGCATGGATGTGTGAGGGTGAGTACTGAAGTAGACGATGGAGATTTTGAACATTGATGGAAATGTTGAACACTGATTGTACATTTGCAATATACACCCACGAACGTACTCGTTCGCTCATTATTATCATTATTATTATTATTTACATGCAGCTAATGATAAATATGCAAAACCTTGAGAATCGGAAACATGTTAACGTGACATTCATGATTGGAGCAAGCGCCTGAAATTAGTCCATACGTTGTAAATCATCCCGTAAAGCACACAGACAGAACTATACGAGCCAAAACAGCTCAATGCGTAAAATGACATGCTCTGAACTACATGACAGACATAGCACCTAGCCAGAGCAGTTTTCTTTTTTCCGCTTTGCTACTACATTCGGACTTTCTCTGGGGTCCGCCGCCTCTCCTACCTATCAGAATCGCAGGTACTCCTCCTGGAAACAAAGTAGTCTGAGCATGATGAAGCTGACCACTCACCTCCATCTAGTGTCGAAGTAAAGGCAGCATGGAGCATTCACCGCACTCTCTCTCGCTGTGTTTGCCTTCATGATATGATAATTTTGAACAAGGTGTTTCTTTACCTGTGTTGACAAAATTATTTCTCCTAGGCACCCATTTGTCTCATCCATAGGTGGTTAGATTCTGTACCAACTGACAGGGATATTTAGCATCAGATGTTGTTAAACATATCAAGTGCAATTAAACGAACGAGATATAGAAGTCGTGGACGCCTGCTTTTAAGGAATTCTTACGGCAGTCTTTAAGAAGGGAAACAAAACAAAAACTTCATTCCAGCCGACCCATGGCCAAGACACGGAAAATTAACCAAGTCATAAAACTTAACAGCCTGCTACCTCGCTTGGGGCAGTCAGTCAGCTCTTTCCGTCTTTAACCTGCACTGTGTAATATCCTCCAATGTGCTTCTTTACAGCGGGAAAGTAACGATAATCACAACAATTCTTCAAATTAAGAAACTAAATTCAATGAACTGAGCAGGGAGAAGGCGTTCTTGCACATGCAACGTTCAGACCTGATTACATCTGTTCACTGTACCACTTGGGTTTTAAACGGAGGAGAAACCAAGAAATGGTGGCGAATGCCTCATGTCAGGTTTTGCCTCAAAGACAGACGGAGGAAAATAATGGAATTTAGGTTGTCAATAGTAACGATTGAGAGGTGGGGCAAGTCCTATTCTGTATTCTAAACTCGCGTTCTGTAAAGGTCTCTACATAATAACAATCGACTGATATAACGACAAACTAATGAGCACACTGTGTAATAAGCATTATGTGACAGAAAAAAACTGCACCTGAAAGGATCACATTAAGGTTACGTTGACGGATTGCACTGCTGTGACCGGTAGCACCAAACTGCACAAGCAGGTTAGATCATAACTGAGCCGACACCACTACATAATTTTTAGGAGGATTCATTTTCAAATACCGAAATGTGTTTCTGCCAAGAGATCTTGTTCATGCTCAACCTGAAAAGACTGCAGTGTGCATAAAACTGTAGGTCCTATACATAAAGTGTAAGAAAAATATGGAAGATATCTGATATGAATGAAAAGTATGTAACAAGGCAATTAAAAGTGGCAAAATTAATGGAAAGTGAAGCGTATAGTGTACACTAAGCTGGCACTATATTTATCAATGCTAATTTTTATTTCAGTTGTAAATGAAGTAACGATATCTCATAATTATTTTTGCGTAATTATCTGATAATGATAAGAATAGCCTTTAATTGCAGCGACGCCGTCGTATGCAGTTTTACTTATCTGTGAGCAGTTATAAAATTTAGCTGCAAAATTTAAATGTTAATTTAAAAAGTACTTTATCTTCTTCCTTGCAGGAGATACAACGCCGCCATTACATCATTTTGTTACTGACCATTATTCCTTCCCCCAGGCTGTATTACGATTAGAATATGAAAGTGACAGAAATACACCGTGTCCGAAAAAGATTGTACCCTTTTTTTATTTTTTTTTCTATGTGCCCAGTGTGTGGAGAGTGGTCTAAGTTGCACTGATTGCTACTAGATACTCCTAGTTTTGATTGAAATACCCGCCCTTCCCGTGGGC
>Ga0209628_10004533_pt1 | contig 10071 bp, 1 predicted proteins | sample TergutCu122P4_FD_187285 | JGI IMG/M metagenome (GOLD analysis project Ga0209628, IMG submission 187285) | Cubitermes ugandensis P4 segment gut microbial communities from Kakamega Forest, Kenya - Cu122 P4 (SPAdes) (version 2) | ecosystem: Host-associated > Arthropoda: Insects > Digestive system >... | reverse complement strand
TGCCCCTCTCTGCTGCCAAGTGCCAGGCAGTCTTTCCGTCATTTTCTGTGCCTAATAACAATTTATTATTTATCTCCTCTGTCGTTAGTTTCTCTTTAGCCCACTCCCATACTTTCAGTAAAACATCCAATTTCCCATTACATGCTCCCCAGTGCCAAGCGGTCATTCCTGAATTGTCTGCGCGTAATAGAAATTTATTATTTATCTCTTCTGTTGTTAGGTTCTCTTCAGCCCAATCCCATACTTTTTGTAACGTCTCTAAATTGCCCCTCTCTGCTGCCAAGTGCCAGGCAGTCTTTCCGTCATTTTCTGTGCCTAATAACAATTTATTATTTATCTCCTCTGTCGTTAGTTTCTCTTTAGCCCAATCCCATACTTTTTGTAACGTCTCTAAATTGCCCCTCTCTGCTGCCAAGTGCCAGGCGGTCTTCCCGTCATTGTCTGTGTCTAATAACACTTTATTATTTATCTCCTCTGATGTTAGTTTCTCTTTAGCCCACTCCCATAATTTGTTAAACATCTCTAAATTGCCCCATTTTGCTGCCAAATGCCAGGCGGTCTTTCCTTCCTTGTCTCTGCCAAATAATAATTTATTATTTATCTCCTCTGTTGTTAGTTTCTCTTCAGCCCACTCCCATACTCTTTGTAACGTCTCTAAATCGCCATTCTTTGCTGCCATGTCCCAGACGGTCTTCCCTTTATTGTCTGTGCCTAATAAAATTTTATCATTTACTTCCTCTATTGTTAGTTTCCCTTTAGCCCACTCCCATAATTTGTTTAACATCTCTAAATCGCCCCGTTTTGCTGCCAAGTGCCAGGCGGTCTTTCCTTCCTTGTCTCTGCCTGATAATAATTTAATATTTATCTCCTCTGTTGTTAGTTTCTCTTCAGCCCACTCCCATACTTTTTGTAACGCCTCTAAATAGCCATTCTTTGCTGACATGACCCAGACGTTCTTTCCTTCATTGTCTATGCCTAATAATAATTTATTATTTATCTCCTCTGTTGTTAGATTCTCTTTAGCCCACTCCCATACTTTTTGTAACGTCTCTAAATTGCCCTTCTCTGCTGCCAAGTGCCAGGCAGACTTTCCGGCATTGTCTGTGCCTAATAACAATTTATTGTTTATCTCCTCTGTCGTTAGTTTCTCTTTAGTCCACTCCCATAATTGTTGTAATGTCTCCAAATTGCCCCACTCTGCTGCCAAGTGCCAGGCGGTCTTTCCTTTATTGTCTCTGTCTAATAACAATTTATTATTTATCTCCACTGTTGTTAGTTTCTCTTTAGCCCACTCCCATAATTTCTGTAACATCTCTAAATTGTCCCACTGTGCTGCACAGTGCCAGGCGGTGTTTCCTGCATTGTTTCTGCCTAATAACAATTTATTATTTATCTCCTCTGTTGTTACTTTCTCTTCGGCCCACTCCCATACTTTTTGTAACACCTCTAAATTGCCCTTCTCTGCTGCCACATCCCAGACTGTCTTTCCCTCATTGCCTGTGCCTAAAAAAATGTTATTATTTATCTCCTCTGTTGTTAGTTTCTCTTTAGCCCACTCCCATAATTTCTGTAACATCTCTAAATTGCGCCCCTCTGCTGCCAAGTGCCAGGCGGTATTTCCTGCATAGTTTCTGCCTATTAACAATTTTACATGTATCTCCTTTGTTGTAAGTATCTCTTTAGCGCACTCCCATACTTTTTGTAACGTCTCTAAATTGCCCCACTGTGCTGCCAAGTGCCAGGCGGTGTTTCCGTCATTGTCTGTGCCTAATAACAATTTATTATATATTACCTCTGTTGTTAGTTTCTCTTTAGCCCACTCCCAAACTTTTTGTAACATCTCTAAATTGCTCCATTTTGCTGCCAAGTGCCAGGCTTTCTTTCCCTCCTTGTCTGTGCGTAATAACAATTTATTATTTATCTCCTCTGTCGTTAGTTTCTCTTTAGCCCACTCCCATAATTTTTGTAACGTCTCTAAATTGCCCCACTCAGCTACCAAGTGCCAGGCGGTCTTTCCCTCATTGCCTCTTCCTAATAACAATTTCTGCTTTATCTCCTCTATGGTTAGCTTCTCTTTAGCCCAATTCCATATTTTCTGTAGTAACTCTAAATTGCCCCACTGTGCTGCCACATGCCAGACGGTCTCTACTCCACATGGCCAAATTGAATGCGGCCTTATTCTTGCTACAAATTGATTCTCCTTCTTCCATAACCGATATGCATTATGTCTACACCACCGATTTCCTAATTCAAAGTCGTTAATTTCCTCTGGTACTTCTGCTGATAACAATATATTTTTTAACTCCTGTGCTGTTAGTTTATTTTCACCCCACTCCCATAACTTCTCTGATACCTGTGTATTGTTAACAAGTACTGGAATGTGCCAGACTGTGAATCCCTCTTTATCTTTTGCTAGCAGCATTTCTTTTATTGTGTCTTTGTGATCTCCTTCTTGCACGCTATCCAACAAAAATCCAATAATATTAGCATTACCTTCGAATGCTGCATTGTGTACAATTAGATCATCATGTTTCCTCAAGTCATGTATTTGATTTCCATACTGTTTTAACACCTCCTTTGATATCTTGGACCTAGGCAATAAGCCGTCTACAAAAACTCTTACCACCCGGGAATCATCTTTCCGAGTTATATCTTTCAGTATAAAAGACAGTACTTGCTCTGAAGTGCTGTTCCCCTCGGTCAAACGGTTCACCAAATAATCCGCAACATAATACTCAGCAAAGGTGCGGTGGACAAAGTGCGGTTTACCGTCATGACTTACTTGCACTATCCCAATTCTTGTCAACGCTTCTGCTGAAAATGAACATTCCTGGTTGTTTTGAAACAATGCCACTTGTTCCTCGTTGAACAGCATCTTCAACGCCAGCAGCTGATGGTCCAATCTCATGCTCTTAAATTGATGTTCTCTTTGCTCTATTGCAGCCGCGATATTCACCTTTGCTTCAAGCTTTTCCTCCTCATATATGTCATATTTTCTTTCAATAAATCTTTCGTATAACCCAAGCAAGTCTAACTTGTACGATATCTCGGGCATGAATTCAGCAGATTGACAAAATAGCTTAACTTCTTCATCAAATGCCTCCGCCAACATGCGGGTCTGCAGTGGGATGCCGGTGAACTTTCTCTCTTTGTCACTAATTGAATGGGCCAGTTTCTTAATTAAATATTCAGCATAAATTTCTAACCTGCCCTTTTCTACTTCCCCCTCCTTAACTTCCGGCTCAGTAAACCAGTCTTTTAGACTCCAAAATTTTGTTAAGAATTCAACTTGATTTTCTTCAGAAAAAGGTTCTATTGTGTAGGAGAGCTGTTGTAGCTTATCTTCCAATTCCTCTCTCAGATGCGGTCTGGTGGTGACCCACAGCTGTTCTACCGCCGTCTGTCTTAGAGCTTGCAGTAAATCAATGACAGTCTGTTTGTAGAACGGACTGATTTCATCAAAACCATCAAACATTATTATTATTCTTACTTTCTGCTTCTGTTCACAACACAGTTTAAGTAATTCCATCTCAAAGCCAGATTTAAGCTTCAGCAGTTTCTCCGACACAAATTCAATCGCTTTCTCTTTATCGATCTGCTCTTGCATCAGGTTTTTCAGTGCATTTGTGTGGTCATTTAAGTCAATTCTCACCACCCAATTGGCTGGGAACTTCAGTTTGATTTGCTTAGACAGATGTGTCAGTAAGGTAGATTTACCCATCCCTGCTGTATCAGAAATCAGCATCACCTTCTGGTGCTGTGCTTCCTCCAACAGCTTCTCTGAATCATCAGCTGTATATGTGTGTGAACTCTCAATATCAATATATCTACGCACAATTTCTAAGCGTCCTTGCGATTGCTGCCAAACGAGTTTCTCTGATTTGTTCTTCTCTAACCAATGCACATTGTTGTATGGATGCAGCTGACAGAGGTTTGTGTATTCTTCTTCAGTTCTAGCCAGATATACAAGGGAATCTCTTACATCTTTATCATTAAAAATATCCTGTTTAATAGTTTTCTGATGACAAAGTGTTCTCCCGATATAGTAAATTTCATTGTAGCCACTTGATATCGGCAATGGATCAGCCATCTTAAGTTCCTCTTCCTCAAGTAAAGCATCAAGAGGCAGAAATTTTGTTGCTGCAGATTCAGCAGATATGAGCTCACTTAGAGAACTTCCAGCACTTTGAAATTTTACTGATTTCTCTAGTAATTTCTCCTGTGTATTGGTGGATAAATCACACCAAGTTAACTCTTCATCTCTTGTAACAAATCCATTACTGATTGTTTCTTTTACTAAATCTTGCAGAAAATTAACGGTGTCATCTTCTGACTGAGTGGTCAAAATAATTTTTACATACTGATTCTTCTTCAGAGTATTAAATAGACCTTTGAGTATTTGTCTCGTTTCATCGTTAAACAGGTATCTGGTCTCGCACATCATCATTAACAGATGTGGTACTGTTGTCGACTCCAAAAATGTATTCAAATTCACCATTCGATTGACCAGCAACAAGTGCTCTAAGGACAGTACAGTATAATGACCTTCACTGAAAAGATCCGTCTTTTTCAACAACTTATAAACCTTGATTAGCCCTGTCCATGCATCTCCATCAACCATTCGTAGCTGAAGTACTCTTTCTTGGTCACTGTTTAGAAAATTTCCTAAACTCAAAGCATCGGGCTTAAAATCAAGTAGGCTTTGCTGAAACTTTTCGAGGTAATGCTTGGTTCCAATTTGATAAACGTTGCTTCTAATCTCGTTAGGTGACAAAGCACACTTTGTGTTCTCTTTTATCCGAGGGAACAGCTGCAGCAACCTCCTCACGTAGGGAATCAGTGCCTGTAATGCAGTACCATCCGTACAGCGAATTGTTTGATTTTCAAACTCGAAGCATTGTAACTTTTTTCCTACTTCCTCTTGACTCTGGATATTTCTCATTTCAGAAAACATCTCTTTAGGCTTAAATAATTCAGGTAACTGACATATCTGACGATAACGCTCTAAAAACTGGCACTCTTCGTGACTAAATACGTTTAGCCTACTCACCCGTTCGTCATAAGTTTTAGTTTGGTAACGCAACGGATTGTAACCCTTTAGCGGGAAAGTTTTGTCTGTAATCTCTGGTTCGTAATTATTTAAATGTCTGGCCCATTTAAAGAAATCCTTGTATTCTTTACCGCGGGATAAGCCATCAGTGACAGGCCAATCTACTACCACCTGCATTTTAAGTTTACCATGTCCATCTTTATGTAATTGCCCTTTTCCTGGGTCAAAGAATTCCACAATTTTATCCATATTATGCGTTGCTAAGTTATAAAATGCAGTATGCTTTCTCAGCCAGCCGATATCAGAAAAGTTAGGAAAGATGCGATAGACCGTCCCTACATGTTTGTTACAAGTATTAATGCGATTTGGAGCAGACAGATAACTGGTGATATCTAAGTGCTCTATGTCAATGGAACGCCCATCCAGCCGTACATCAAACGTGTCTCTCATTTGTGACAACATTTCTTTGCAACCTGGGCTGTCAAAACCTGCTGTGTGGGGATGAAAACTCTGTGCGACATTTTCACTTTTCAGGAATGTATTCTCTTCTATCTTAAGATACTTGGTGGTAAAGTTTGTGATTTGCGCTAACCAACCCCCTAAGGAGTGGCCGGTGAAGAACACCTGAAAGTTTGTCCCCTTTTCTTGATTAATTTCACGCAGCACTTCAACAACCTTATGTGCAAACGTGCTGGCAGATTCCATTTGTCGAACATACTTATTACGCAGCACGCCCTGTAGGTCTGTCCACAGCGCTCCTAAATTTGTAGGGTCAGTACCTCGATGAGCAATCACAAGATGCTGATGCTCAGGGTGCCAATAGGCTGCTCCAAAATAACCGTTTTTCCGTCTTCCATTAGACGCTGTCGTCAGCAAATTCCAGCCATCAGGTAAATCTAACCGCGTTTCATACTGAGCGTCAGTCTCTCAGTCTCTCGTTTTTTGTAGTCTGTGTATGCCTTTGAGGCAAACTGGGCCAGCACGTGGGGTGTGGGGAAAGAGGGCGTTGCTGTGAGTTGGCTTAGGGGGGTTAGGTTTTGGTGTTTGAGGGAGTCATAAATTGTTTGCTTAAACTCATTTTTGCTCAATTTTAGCTGTTCATCTACACTTAATTTTACTGAGAATGGCGGCAAAACACTTTTCTCGGCTGGCTTGTTGGTGGGCGAAGATGAATTTTCTTCCGCGTTTTCTTTTGAAACAAAACAGTTTAGGGCAGACATGCTGTGGCACTGTGAGTTTAATTACTTGCAATAATAACGTATAATATTAATACTGACGCAAAATATGAAAAGTTATTATAAAAATGTCAGATATTCGTGTAGGAACTTAAAGAAAAGTGGAGTTTAAATAATGTAGTCAAGTGAAACGTTATAATCGGAATAAATAAAGCACATTAATTAAAAATCATTGCGGTATGCAACACGGACTGGCATGGAACTGATCTGATCTAACGTGATGCACAGCTTCATTTGACACACTTGTCCGTTGCACCCGTCCAGCAGTCAAAACACGCGGTCAGATAATGATGAAGACATCAAACTTCGAAAAGAGACTAAACGAACACCCGTTGCACTATCACACAGTGAAGACACGTGCTGTCCACTGTCACTTATGTTTTCAGTACTACTGGTGGACATTCTGTAGGGTGTAGAACGTCCTGGGTCTGTCTACAGCACCATGCCACAGTGGTGACATCTAATGGTGTTACAATATACAGCAGCCAGTTTCCACCTACCGTCAGTAAGCACTGCCAACATCAACAGAGTGCAATACACAAAACCCCACAAACAATATGAAATTCAAACAATCCCAGCACCTGTGGTGTCCATAATGCTGATTCTTCATTCCAACATCATGGCTGCCTTTGTTCATAGCCACAGTAATCTCTTCACTGCTGTCTCTCCAGGCCTGCCAACATAGAGCAATCATAATGTAACACAATATAAAGTTATATTCAGTACCGTCACTTCCTGCTGACCCCGCCCAGCCTCTTGCCCAAAATACCCAAATGCCAAAATAGGACGGGTGCTGATAAGTCCTTAGCCCGACCTATTTCCCGATGTCGTAGGACGGTATCGATAGTGTCGGTGGAAAGAGGGGCAAGTTCGTGTGCTGTAATTGCAAGTTTTTCTTGTTTCAGAGGCTGAAAGGAAGCATGTCAGGCGACGCTTGCCATTTCAACAACAGCGAGAAGCGCGCTGTAAAAATTTTTTTTCTTCAAGGGAAGGCGCCGAAGAAAATTCGCGCCATTCTTACAAAAACAATAGGGTAACATACACCATTGTATGCCACAGTCAAACACTGGGTGACCCAGTTTAAATGTGGTGATTTTTCCACGTCGGTTGCGCCTCGTCCTAGACGACACAAAACAGTGACCATCCCGGAGATTATTCATCAAATTCACGGGCTAATCTTGGAAGACTGCCGGATTTCGGATAAATCAGTAGCTGAGCAACTGGAAATCTCACGTGAGCGGTTTGGGTCCATCATTCATGAATATTTGGACATGCGGAAACTCTCCGCCAAGTGGGTCCCGAAATGCCTGAACGCGGAACGAAAACTTCAAAAGTGCCAGTCTTTTGAACAACATTTTTAATTTTTTGGCGCGATCTAAATGACTTCCTGTCGCGATTGGTGACCAAGTATGAGATCTGGTTATATCACTATGACCCGGAGACAAAACAACAATCAATGGAGTAGCGGGATAGCGGCTCCCCCCGCCCGCCCCAAAAAATTCCAAGTGCAAAAATCAGCTGGAAAAGTTCTCGCCTCAATTCTTTTGGGATCAAGACGGCATTCTCCTCATTGATTATCTTCCAAAGGACCAAACTATCAACGCGTAATATTATTCATATCTTCTGGTGCAATTGAAGGACATTTTGAAGGAAAAACGCTGCGGAAAAATCACCAAGGATTTCTTGTTCTTGCACGACAGTGCTCCGGCTCACCGGGCACTTGCAACCCATAAGAAACTGGCCTACCTGGGCTTCCAATATCTTGGTCACCCACAGTATTGTCTGTATCTGGACCCGTCAGACTACCACCTGTTCCCTGGACTGAAAAAACAACTGAAAAGTCGCCATTTTTCGTCCGACACGAAGGTCATTGCTGCTGCGGAGACCTGGTTGGACGGACATCCTTCTGAATTTTTTTTTGAGTGGCTTGCAAAAGTTAGAGCAACGGGCTAAGAAGTGTATTGAGCTTCGTGGGAGTGTGTTGAATAAATCCCGAGTTTGGTCGCAGTGGCTTGTTTCCTTCCTGGTCGGGCTAAGAACTTATCAGCATCCCTCGTACAACAGTATATTTTCACCTCTTAATGCCGGAAAAAAGGTGCTAATATCATTATGCAAATTAATAACAAATCACGAATGTTGAATTCTAATAGTGTAAAACGAAAGTTGAAGGTATAGGACCGTTTTCTATTTTGTAATGATTTATTGGGAACGAACGAGTAAAAGTATGATAATGCTCAGCAAATTTGTTGTCTGAAATTGAGAATTAACTTTCAGTTGAGGCATTAAAAACTCTTGACTACGTAAGAAGTACATTCGTTGTTAAAAAAACGGTAGTCATACTAATTTCGAGGTGCATATAATTGGTACAGTCCCTGACACTTCCTTGGAAATAAATTATCCGATAAACATGTATCACTTAATTGTGGAATGCTGTGCAAAATAATCACATTGAATAAAGAAAGAAAGTTGTGACGAAATTGATAAAATTTGCTACTGCATATTTGTGTGAAAGTGTATTGTCTGCAGTTCTTGTTACAAAGAGAGGAAAAAACGGAACAAAAAAACGGGAAGGGCAGAAAGTTTATCCGTCTAAACAAAGAAAATGTGACCTAAGGAATTATGCAAGAACAAATAAGTGTAAAATTCCATGCGACAAATGGCTTCAAATTTGAATGCACATCTGTTAATTTAAAATGAAAATATACTACTTTAATCAACAGAGCACGTGTCCTTATTTATTTCACAAATAGACGAAAATTTAATGAATATATTTTTCCTATAAAATCACAAAGTCTTCTCGGAAAGTAAAGAACATTTGCGCATACAACCCGCGCAGTTGTTTCATTGTACCAGATCAGTCATGTGGTGTGTTCAGTAGAGTGCAGATAGTTACCTGGTGCAGTTGGTGCAGCGAACTTTTCCACGTTGTGAGTGTAACGGGTTGTGACAATGAACGCACCGATATCAAATCCCGCCGACTGTGAGGTGCGAGGCGTGATTCGGTTTTTTCAGGCCGAAAACGTTATACTCATTGAAATTCACCGAAGATTTGTTGCAGTCTATGGCGAACATGTTATGAACGCTGCCAGTGTCCGAAAATGGTGCACAACGTTTAGGAATGGGCGAACAGATGTTCATGACGCTGAAAGATCAGGGCGACCCTCTATCATCACAGACGCATTGAAGCACATGTGAACCGCACCATTCGAGAGAATCGACATTTCACAATTAGCGAAGTGTACGAACAATGTCCGGAAGTGTCTCGTACAGATGTGTACAAAATTCTCACCGAACATTTGCAATACCGCAAAATTGATGAACGTTGGGTACCGCGAATGCCAAGAGAAGCCCACAATAAGTAAACTTGTGTCACGGTATGACAAGTGCCTCAGTGTCCAAGATGACTATGTGGAGAAGTAGGTGAAGGTGTGGAGATAAAACCTGCATATTCTGTTTCTTTCCGATTATCAATAAATATCTTTGTATGGCAAAAAGTTCTTTACTTTCCGAAAGACCTTCGTATTTATTACACCAACCCAGTTGTTAGCGTGGCGGCAGCAGCAGAAATTCACCTTCCATTTTACTGTGTTTTATTGCACAGAGAAGGAACACTAGCTGTATGGCAGCAGAATGAGATGGTATGCGAGACTGTGCGAAGGTAATATTTATATGATAAAATGACAGGACTGTAGCTGTGTGTTTACTAACGGTACATGTGACTGTTTTAAGGTAATATTTATATGATAACATGACAGGACTGTAGCTGTGTGTTTACTGACGGTACGT
>Ga0209628_10004532_pt1 | contig 10072 bp, 7 predicted proteins | sample TergutCu122P4_FD_187285 | JGI IMG/M metagenome (GOLD analysis project Ga0209628, IMG submission 187285) | Cubitermes ugandensis P4 segment gut microbial communities from Kakamega Forest, Kenya - Cu122 P4 (SPAdes) (version 2) | ecosystem: Host-associated > Arthropoda: Insects > Digestive system >... | reverse complement strand
GGTCATCTGATATATACAAATCTCTTACACAGTTGATTTTAACTATTGGGAAAGCACGTACTTTTGATAAACACCTCCCTCCCACTTTTTTGGGTGCTTTCGACTTCGAAAAAATCGCTTTTATTCCTTATAATGAAATTCAGGCTCTTTTTTATTTGAACGATTTTAATTGGAATGTGGCTCCTTCCAATTTTGAATCACGAGAATTTAAAATGATTCACGAAAAACTTGTAAGGCAGGATAATTCCCCTCCATTTATGGAGGGGTGGACGCCGAAAGCGGGCGGAGTGATTATTTTTAATTATTTAACTGACGAAGATGAACTAAAACGATTTATTAAAATCAATTTTGCAGACAAAAATTTTGGTTTAACAAAAATAAAGATTGATAAAAATAATTTTTTGAATATCTACTATAAATGGTTGGAAACTGTAAAACCAACCATTCAGGTAAATGATTGGAATGGCGCGAAAAATGCCGGAATTATTGATGGTTATTTTTATCTTGCAGATTTATTGTCGCAGGAAAATAAAACCCTAAAAGATAAACTGTATGTTATTCTTCAATCTGACCATTATGTATTAGATAGAAAAATAAATCAAATTGGTTTTCCCGAGTTAATGTATGTAGGTTTTTCAGACAATCAAAAGGCTCATTCGCAGTTTTGGGCAAAGTATGAACGTCCTCCTTTAGAAGAATATTGGAATTACATCATAGAACGACAAGATTTGCTTGTACCACAGGATGTAAGAGAAAGAAAAGGAAGTTTTTTTACGCCAAGAATTTGGGTAGAACTTTCGCAAAAATATTTAGCGGATGTGTTGGGCGAAGATTGGCAAGAGGAATATTATGTGTGGGATTGCTGCGCCGGAACAGGTAATTTGCTTGCAGGCCTAACCAACAAATACAACATTTGGGCTTCTACTTTAGACAAAGCCGATGTGGAGATAATGAAAGATAGAATAGAAAATGGTGCCAATCTTTTGGAAAGCCATGTGTTTCAGTTTGATTTTTTGAACGATGATTTTTCAAAACTCCCACAAGGGTTGCAGGAGATTATTCATGATGATAAAAAACGTAAAAAATTGGTGATTTACATCAATCCGCCGTATGCGGAAGCCACATCTACTGCAACAAGAGTGGGAACAAGAGAAAATAAAACAGGTGTGGCAACAGGAAATAAAACACACATCAAATATGCTAACAAAATGGGCAAAGCAAGAAATGAACTCTTTGCTCAATTTTTGACTCGAATTTATTTTGAAATACCAGGTTGCAAAATAGGAGAATTTTCAAAAATAAAGGTTTTAAATTCACCAAATTTTATCGAATTTCGAAAGTTCTTTATGGTAAAGTTTTTGAAAGGTTTTATCATCCCTGCGGATACTTTTGATAATGTTAAAGGTAAATTTCCAATTGGGTTTTTTATTTGGAATACATCGATTAAAGAAATATTCAAAGAAATCACTACAGATATTTTTGATTATTTTGGACATCATGCTGGATTAAAAAGGATAGTGATTATTAATGATATTCCGTCAATTAATAAATGGATAAAAAATTTTAGTAACAACAAGAGTCTTACTATCGGTTATTTACCAAACCCAGCACCTGATTTTCAAAATAATAATTTCTTGTTTTTAACATCTTATAAAGGAAAAAGGCACGTTTACTATATTCCAATAAATAATGAGAATCTAATTGTTGCTTGTATTTATTTTACCGTTCGCAAAGTAATTTCCTCCACATGGCTAAACGACCGCGACCAGTTTCTTTACCCCAACGACGGTTGGAAAACCGACTTGGAATTTCAAAACGATTGCCTTGCTTACACGTTGTTTAACAACAGTAATAATATTTCTTCAAAATGTGGAACCAACCATTGGATTCCATTCACAGAATATGTTGCACATGCTCGAGATAAGTTCAAAAGCAATTTTATGACCGATTTTATTAACGGAACGATTGTAGAACCGGAGGCAAACGAACCGTTGTTATTTTATGCAGATACGGAATATGGTGGCGGTGGCGGCGTAGGGGTCGAAAATTTTCGACCCACACCACGCGAATTTTCCGAAACCGCTAAAAAGGTTTTTAAAGCTGGTGGAGATATTTGGAGATACTACCACACCCAACAATTCCCCTCCATTCATGAAGGGGTGGACGCCGAAGGCGGACGGGGTGGTTACAACGTAAATGCAAGTTTATACGATATTCGCGAACATTTTCAAGGAAGAAACGAAAAAGGGAATATGAATGCCAAAAGTAAGGATGAAAAATATAATGAACTTGTTGAAAAATTGCGCGCTACACTGAAAATGTTGGCAAATAAAATTGAACCAAAAGTTTATGAATATGGATTTCTAATCAAATAATAATTTTGAACTACCAATGACGAAAATGTTACAGCAACTTCAACCCTTCAAATCCCTCTCTATCATAGGAATGGAGAAAAACACAGGAAAAACAACCTGTTTGAATTATCTATTGAAGCAACTAAAAGAAACGGAAAGAAAGGTAGCGGTTACTTCTATCGGTATTGACGGAGAAAAAATTGATTCGGTAACACAAACTCAAAAACCTGAAATAGAGATTTTTGAAGGGATGAGTTTTGCAACATCCGAATTTTTTTATAAAAAAAAGAGACTTACTGCCGAAATTATAGATGTTTCGCAACGCAGCACTTCACACGGCAGATTGGTGTTTGCAAAAGCCATAACTTCCGGAAAAGTAATCCTTTCCGGACCCAATACAACGGTTTGGCTCAAACAAGTGATGGAGCAATTTCAAGCATCGGGTTTCGATTTTGTAATTACAGACGGGGCACTTTCAAGAAAATCGTTGGCCTCCCCTACCCTATCCGAATCCTTGATTTTAACCACCGGCGCGGCTTTATCGCCCATTCTTCCCGAATTGGTTAGCAAAACCAAATTTGTTTACCAACTTACTCAAATAGAAGAATTTAAAACAGCGTTAAAAAATACTCTCAATAGTTTTGAAACCGGTATTTATGCGCTGAATAGCCACGAATGCACGAGTTTAGAGATTCCTTCCACTTTATTGTTAGATAAACATAAAGGCGAACTGTTTGCACACGGAAACACTCTTTACGCAGCCGGAATCATAACAAACTCATTATTGAATTCTTTACAAATAAGTAAAGAAATCGCCAGTACAACCTTAATTGCTAAAGATTTTACTAAAATTTTTGTAAGCAAAGATGTATTGAATCATTACCTCCGCGCCGGAGGAAAATTAAAAGTATTGAATAAAAACAAGTTAATAGCCATTTGCATAAACCCTACTTCTCCACAAGGGCACAAAATAGATTCGCAAAAACTGATTGAAGCGCTACAAAAAGAGGTTTCCGTGCCGGTTTATGATGTTGAAAAAAAAAATAATTTTTAATGTTCATCAAATACATAAAATATCGTGTATATTTGCAGCCACTCTAAATCGGGCTAAATGAGTAAGCGCTGGATAGTAAAGAACCAACCTGAATCTGCTGTTATTGAAGATTTTGCAAGTAAGCTAAATATCGAAAAACCGCTTGCGGCTTTATTGTTAAACAGAGGAATAAATACATTAGAAGCTGCTACCGATTTTTTTAATCCCGATATCAATAAACTCCACGACCCTTTTCTTATGAAAAATATGGATGTTGCTGTTGAACGATTATCACAAGCCATTATCAATAATGAGAAAATTTTAGTTTATGGAGATTATGATGTAGATGGAACCACTGCCGTTGCTCTCCTTTACTCCTTTTTGAGTGAAATTATTGGAGCCGAACATAAGCAATATATCGAATATTATATACCGGATAGATACACAGAAGGATACGGAATTTCTGACCAGGGAATTGAGTACTGCCGCAACAATAATTTCAAACTTCTAATCTCATTGGATTGTGGCATAAAAGCCAATGATAAAGTTGAATTAGCAAATAGTTTTGGCATTGACGTAATTATTTGCGACCACCATTTGGAAGGCGAATTTTTACCTAATGCAGTGGCCATCCTTGACCCAAAATGCTCTCAATGTCATTATCCTTATAAAGAACTCTCCGGATGCGGAGTAGGTTTAAAACTTATTCAAGGATATTGCCAACAATTTGACCTGCCCGACCAACTTTGGCTCTCTAAATTGGATTTAGTTGCCATCAGTATTGCCTCAGATATTGTGGCTATTACAGGTGAAAATAGAATTTTAGCCTACTATGGTTTGATGATTATCAATCGCTTTCCTCGTATGGGCGTAAAATCTATCATTGAACAATCCGGAATTAAAATTCAATACCCCCCTAAAGAAAATACTATCTTCAATCGTCAAATACAAATTTCGGATTTAGTATTTTTTGTTGGTCCCCGTATCAATGCTGCCGGCCGTATTAATACCGGTCGTGAATCTGTAAAACTCCTCATTTGCGAAGATGAAGACAAATCATTTGATATTGGTAAAAATATTAATTCTCACAACGATACACGCAGAGAATTAGATAAAAAAGCAACAGAAGAAGCCATAAATCTAATTTTAGCAAACGAAGAATATAAACACCGTAAAAGCATTGTTTTATATAACCCTGTTTGGAATAAAGGAATTATTGGTATTGTTGCTTCACGATTGGTGGAAGAATTTTATAAACCGGTGATTGTTATTACCGATTCTCCGGACGGATTAGTTACCGGCTCTGCACGCTCAATTAAAGAGTTTAATATTTATAATGGCATTGACCATTGTTCTGATTTATTGGAACATTTTGGCGGACACAAATTTGCCGCCGGTTTATCTTTGAAAAAAGATAATTTGGATGCTTTTATCGAAAAATTTGAACAATATGTTTGCCAAAATATTAATGATGACGATTTTATTCCTGAAATTGAAGTAGATATGGAACTTGACCTTGGGGATATTTCTACTAATTTTATGAGCAACTTGAAACGTTTTGCCCCATTTGGCCCTGATAATATGGCTCCCGTTTTTATCTCTAAATCTGTTGTGGAAGAAGGAAATGGAAAAGTTGTTGGAGATAAACATATTAAAATGAGACTCTTATATAGAAATAAATCCAGCCAACCTATGGATGCTATTGCTTTTAATCAAAAACAACATTTCGATTATATTGCCTCCCAAAGAGATTTTGATATTCTTTACCATGTTGAAGAAAATACTTGGAATAATGTTACTAATATTCAATTGAATATTAAGGATATAAGAATAAATATGTAATTTTTTACTAAAAATACAACACAGTAGCAACCAGTACCCGCAAATTATGCACCCAGTGGGTTTTCAAAGCATTGTTCACCTTTCCGTTTTTGGTTAATGAAGTTCCGTAAACTGCCGAACTATATTCCGGTTCTAAACAAAATTGCAGTTTGTTGGCGGTATATTTTAAACGCGCACTAAGTCTGTACATAAAATCCGCATTGGACGCACGGGCATAGTAAGATGATTGATTTTTAAAATTTTGTATCGAATGAAATGAGCCCAAATTTTGACAGTACCCGCCAAATACTCCCACTTCCCACGACCCGTAATTCAAATAGAGGTCGCCCCAGAAGGAAAGCGTGTTCAAGTTCGTATAATCAAAATCAACTTTATAGTCAACCGGCAAATTTTTTGCATATTCTTTTATGGCGTAACCTCCAATCATCAAATATTCATAACTGTTTTGCATAAAAACCCCCTTCAGTTTCAAACCCGCTTTTATTTGCCTGTTTATTTGATGTTCGTAATGCAAAAACGCAATGCCCGAATAGCTGTTTAATCCTTTATTCGTTGCCATGGTATCTGCGGTGAAAAGTCTGGGAACAATTCTTTTATAATTGAATCCCAAACCGGTGTAAATTTTTTGTTGAGCGTCGTTTTTATGAACTCTTTTTTGTCCGTCAAAAATGTACTGCACACCCATTTCCGGCATCATACTTTGGCGAAGATACTCGGCAGAGGCGCCGTATGGACCAAAACCTAACAAATCTCGCTGCGCATTCAAATAAAGAAGTAGAAAATTGTTTTTTGCTAATTTCTGTGTTACTCTAATTTGCGGAGAGCGGGCAAACGGCTGAAAGGGTGCGCCCGCACTGCCCGCCACGGTAAAGGCAAACATTCGCTCGGTAAACAATGGATGCCACGTTTGCCCCAGCAACAGTTGCGTTGAGTTCCAATCCATTTTAATTAGGGCGTGGCGCAGGGCAAACCCATTCATATCATTGTTCGAGATTCCCATAAACCACCCTTCAATCATGCCTGTTACTTTTGCGCCCAATGCTTCGGGCGCTTGTATTTTCAAGGTAAGCCGCGTGTTCATTACACAAAAGTTGAAAGAAGCACGGGCATGAATATCTTTACCGTTTTTGGCGTAAAAAACATTGGCAGGATATAAAAAAATCCCCCCGTCTCTAACTTCTACCGGTTTTCTGGTATCCCAAAAAACCTCAAAACCGAGCAAACCACTCCAATTCAAATCCCATTTTTTTTGCTTTTCAGGTAGTTCATCCGCAGCAGTAGTAATGGAATGTCGCTCACGAATAGTGTCGGTATCTTTCAATGAAAGAAAAGTTTTAACTTTTTTCCCTTTTTTTGGTGAAACAGGGTCATGTGTTTGCCCAAATATGTTAAACATTAGAGTGAAACACAATATAATATATAAAAATCTCATTTGAATAATCGTTGGTTTATAGTATTTCTTAAATCAATGCCCCAAAGCAATTTTTCCCGAATCACCGTAAAAAAGTCGGTATTGTGAAAACGTACCATTGAGATTTCAAAATCTTCTTTTCTAATGGTTAACGTTGCCGATGTTGGCGCAATAATACGCTCATTGTCAATGGCTAATGAGAATTTGTAGGTTCCTCTGCTGTGTACCTGAATTTTAATAACATCGTCGGCATTTACAATAATGGGCCTGATATTTAATGAATGGGAAGCAATAGGTGTGATGATGTTTACATTAGAGGCGGGATGAATGATTGAGCCGCCACAACTTAATGAGTATGCCGTTGAACCTGTGGAGGTAGCCACAATCAAACCATCTGCCCAATAAGTATTTACATGAATATCATTCAACCAAATTTCAATGCCGCACACCGAATCTTCCTCGGTGGCTCTCACCGTAATGTCGTTCAGCGCACAATTATTTTCCAAAGGCAAATCCATATCGGTTTCTAAATGTAATAGTTTTCTTTTCTCAATGGTAAACCGTTTCTTGCAAAGCATTTGAAATTGATGTTCAAAATTCTTTTTGGTAATGGTGGTTAGAAACCCAATACGTCCGGTGTTAATACCCACCATATTGATATTCAAATCTCCCACTAATTTAGTAGCCGCGATGAAAGAACCGTCTCCTCCAAAAGAGAAGAGAAAATCAATATCGGGAATCGTTTTTAAATCTTCATGGGTAGCAAAAACAGGGCAATCCTGAATAATCTCTTCCAAATAAGGTTTGTTGGTTAGCTTCTCGTGCACTACTAATTCAACTTTTTTATTTTTAAGGAATTGCAGAGCATCTACGATAAATTCTTTATCGTTTTCGCTGTGTTTTCTGTAAAAAACGGCTATTTTCATGCAGAATTATTCGTAGTTTTTGGCTTCCGCTTCGCCGTTTAGAATCAGGAATGCATTAAAAGCGAGGGCTCTCATTTCATCTTCGCCCGGGTAAACTTTCACGGGGGCAATCCAATCAATGTAGCGGGTAATTTCCGCCACAATCGGTTTTCCGAAGGCAATACCGCCGGTGAGCAAAATGGCATCTATTTTTCCTTTCAGCACCACCGCCGCTTCTCCAATGGCTTTTGCAACCTGATAAGCCATGGCATTTTCAATGAGTTTTGATTTTTCATCGCCGGCTTGCGCATCTTTTTCCACTTGAAAGGCATCGTTTGAACCAAAATATCCAACATATCCCCCTTTGCCTACCAACATTTTCTTCACTTCATCTTTGGTATATTTACCACTAAAACAAAGATTTACCAACTGTCCTGTGGGGAGTGTTCCGGAGCGTTCGGGCGAAAATGGACCTTCGCCGTCCAATGCCTGGTTTACATCAATAACGCGACCTTTTTCATGCGCTCCCACGCTAATCCCACCGCCCATGTGAGCAACAATGAGATTCAGCGCTTCGTACTCTTTTCCAATCTCTTGCGCATAACCACGCGCCACTGCTTTTTGATTCAAGGCATGGAAAATAGAAACCCGCTCAAACAATGGGTGCCCCGAAATTCGCGCCACCGGCTGCAATTCATCTACTACCACCGGGTCGGCAATATAGGATGATGTTAGCCCAATGGCTTTTGCAATGTTATCGGCAATTAAACCTCCTAAGTTGGAAGCATGCTCTCCGCTAAAACCGTTGTAAAGATGCTCTTTCAAGAGTTCATTCACTTTGTAAATGCCTGAAGGAATGGGTTTTATTAATCCTCCCCTGCCCATCACTATTTCAATGGTTGACAAAGGAATGTTATTATCTTCTAACTCTTTCAAGATAACATTCTTTCTAAAGTCGCTTTGGTCGGTAATTTTTTTAAATTCCGACAGTTCTTCGGTGGTGTGTTTAATGTTTTTTACAAAAACTTGTTCTTTTCCGTCGAAAACCGCAATTTTGGTTGAGGTTGAGCCGGGGTTAATCGCTAAAATTCTGTTCATAATATATTAATGTAATCGTTGGCAAAAATAGATGCTACTTTCTATTTTTTTCAATTTCCCGAATAATCTCTTCCGGTGACATTCCAAGATATTGAAGATAAGATTCCAAATTTATAGAAAGCGTGTCGGCGGGATATTTTGCAATAAACTCTTTATAATGGATTTCGGCATTTACATAATCATGAAGAATATCATCATAAACAACCCCTTTATTGAGAATGCAATTTTTTACTCCGCTAAAATCAGGATAGATTTGTTGAATATCCTCAAAAATTGTTAACGCTTTTTGGCTATAAAAGTCTATTTCACCCTGAAGTTCTGAAGCCTTTGCAACTGTCATGGCAGTTAAACCCGCTCTGTAAAGAAATTCAGCCGCCATGTTGTCTTCTGGGTATTTATTGCTAAAAACTTCAACTTTTGCAATAAATTCTTTAGCAATATCCTGATCAAATTCACCTACGCTACCAAGTGAATCAATTTGTTGCAACAATTGTAAAACAAAGGTCTGTGCTTTACCTTTTTCCAATAACTTTGTGTTGTTAGATTCTCTGTGGCAACTTGTACCAAAAACCAGCATAACACCGGCTAATAAAATCAATAGTTTTTTATTCATATTAATGATGTTTTGATTTATATTTCGGCTTCGTTTTTCCCGAAGCAATATCGTTTAATTTTTTCTTAATAATCATTTTCCTGATGGATGAAACACGGTCGGTAAACACATGTCCATTCAAATGGTCAATTTCATGAAGAATAACCCTTGCTGCCAATCCTTTAAAATGGGTTGTCTTTCTCTCACCTTCCTCATTTGTATAAGTTAAAATAACCTCCGATTTACGTACAACATCTTCTCTGATTTCGGGCAAACTTAAACAACCCTCATTAAAGTTAAAGTCATCGCCTAAAGTTTCAATAATTTCCGGATTAATAAATACTTCTTTGAATAATTCAGTATCGGGATAAGTTTCTTTAAAGCCTTTAGTATCTACAATAAACAAGCGTAAAGAACGACCCACCTGCGGCGCGGCAAGCCCAACCCCTTCTGCGTTATACATGGTTTCAAACATCTCATCAATAAATTCCTGCAAATGAGGTTCGTTGACAGAAACTTCGCTTGCCTTTTTTCGTAAAACCGGATGCCCGTGTAGATGAATGGTTAGCATGAGTAGAAGATTTGTTAATTTGTGATTGATTGTAAATAGGATTGCAGTAATATGGTGGCGCTAATTTTATCAATGAGTGCTTTATTGGCGCGTGTTTTCTTATTAACACCGGCATCAACGAGGGTTTGGAATGCCATTTTTGAAGTAAACCGTTCATCAAAGCGTACAAGAGCAATATCTTTAAGTTCTTTTTTCAACCGGTTAACAAAAGGTTCAATAAAACGCGCTGCATCAGAATCGGTGTTATTCATGGTTTTAGGTTGCCC
>Ga0209628_10004531_pt1 | contig 10073 bp, 9 predicted proteins | sample TergutCu122P4_FD_187285 | JGI IMG/M metagenome (GOLD analysis project Ga0209628, IMG submission 187285) | Cubitermes ugandensis P4 segment gut microbial communities from Kakamega Forest, Kenya - Cu122 P4 (SPAdes) (version 2) | ecosystem: Host-associated > Arthropoda: Insects > Digestive system >... | reverse complement strand
GTGACGTGAGTGCGAGTGTTTTTGTAGTTCAATGTAATAGCTTTATGTCACTCACAAGTTAGTTTGATGTTAAGCACAGATATTAACATTACAGAAACCACATATTCCTGCCACTTTTAATATGTATTTGGTAATCAGTAAGTGTGTAACAGCTGTCAAAGTTTCAAACTTCTCTGGCCATTATCTCCGGAACCGTTCAACTTTGGATATAGGTGTTTTCGGTTATATCGGTATAGTTTAACATAAGGAACACCCTCCCGAAGTTTGGCACGTTCCTCCTGGAACACCCTGTATTTGCAACGCATAAACGAAGTCCCATTGTCTTGTCATCATTTTTGTAATTGTCCATACACAAAAACAAGTGTTTCCAGCACAATTTGTAAGTAGAATTCCCTACCGCATAGTTTTTTAGTCCTACGTAGTGAAACTTTTATTTCAACGAAGAACTGAACTATGTCTGTATACCGGCGCGCCTAGCAAACCCCTCTTTCACAGTAAAAGTCGTAAATTTTCAGGGAAAATTTATTTTATACCGAGCGATTAAAAGCTTAAAATTTGGCCTACTATTATTTGTCAAAATTAATATCGAAATTAATAAAAATTTAATTTCTAGGACTGACATCTATATTTACGAACGGAAGAAAGTCACTGAGAATATCGCCGTTTGTCACTGATACTTTTAAAGAAATACATGGAATTGCATTCTATAAAATTATGACTGAAATACACTTGCACTTATTACTGTTAGAACTGAAATAGTAAGGCGATGGTAGAGCTTATCAATCCGTATTTTTCTCACACCTCCCACTGTAAAGTTTCCATTATACGATGTTTTCCCTCGTATTACTCAAGTATTCCGTTATATCGCAAATAGTCTTCACCAAATCACTAAACAGACTCGTCGTTCATTCTGATTTGCGGGCCTGAGTTAAATGTGTTAGAAAACTCCATCGGGCACAACACATAAATCAGCGGGCCACAAGAGCACCACGGTTTGCACATCGCTGATATATACGGTAATATCTTGGATATAAGCCCAGTTTATCATCGCAGATATATTTGTAACCGTCGACTCACAACCAGTATTTCATACATAATACATCAATGATCCATCTAGAGCAGGGGTTCTTAACCTTTTTTGTGCCATCGACCCATCTGAGAGACTGGTGAAACCTATGGACCCCTTCTCAGAAAAATGTATCTAAATGCATATAACAGAAATAGTGACATTTATTGAAGTTAAACATTTTTGGAGTCTACAGGCCATAAATGACTTGTTTTGCTCACATTCATTATTGAATAAAAAGCTAAATTCCGTCAGAGGTTAGTGAAAATAAAGATTTATCCCTCCCCCCTCGGTCAATCCAAGTTCCCGGACCCCTGTCCGTGGCCCCCAGGTTAAGAACGGATGTCTAGAGGTACACATAAACGGCTTGCTGGAACTAGGTAGATGCTCCAGCATCAGCTGCGAAGCGCAAAGAGTAACGAATACGTTATCAAGACAATTATTAGAACGTAGGTTCGCGCAAAGCACGTCATTGCTCAGGAATGCGAGCTAGTGAACTGTCGACTTAGTGTGCAGTTACAGAAAGAGGATTTCTGGTTTAACGTATTGCGGAGCTAAATACATTAACATTGTGGAAAACATCATTTTCCGTTTCCGCATTATCCGGGCAAACACTTCACATTGCCCACTACAAAGAACTCTCGACGCCGAAATCAAACATACTATCAAAGTAAAAATTGGAAAGCTTACCTTTGTATACTGTACGTCCCACCCGGAAATGCACTCGGCATTTTATTCTGCCGTTTCATCCTTAAAAACAGTCTCTTCAGTACGCTTTCCGCCACTGAGAAGCCACGTTATCATATATCTGATTTGATGAACAATAAAGTGGATAGCACACTGTACAATCTGAAGTAAATTTCATATCACGATTCGCTTCCTACCTCACAAATAGTAGTGTGTTTCTCTGAGACCAGTCGTTTCATGTTGTATACGTACATAAACATCGGTTATTGTGAACACGATACAAAGCACACAAAACATTGAAAGACGCACAAACTATGTCCACTAGTCACTACATCACATCAATGCAACTCGCTGCTGAACTTGGCTGGCCAGCCACGTGTTCGTGATGACCAGTAAATGTGTACGTACGAGTTCACTTGCGTAGCTGAAACGTCAAATGCATAAAGCAGGCCCTTTTCATGACAAATGTCCCAACCCTCTTTTCTTCCATACGCCTGCCCGCGAATGTAACGTTACTTAAAAACAACGGTAATAACAGTATGACAGCTTGCGAAAGGTTAGATAAGAATGGTATTAGTACTACTCGCTGCAACGAAGTTATAACCTGTGCAACACAGACAGACAAACACGCGCACAAAAATAGTCACCTCTATCTTGATATCGAGCCCGTCCTGGGGTCGAGGATCAGATTTTTCACCGAGTATTGAAAACAGCAATTTCCCTCCATTATTACAATGGCGGAACCATCGCGAAGCACTCGAATTTCTCACTCCAGAGAGTGATACTGTCGTCCAGCCATGTAACACGCAACTTCCGCCACCGAGATGAAGTTTGGGGGATGGTGGTGCAGCAAGCGTTAGGGAAAGATGTATACATGGCAAAAAATGATGCTACCGTACTAGTAACGTTTGTGAAGAATGTTGCAGAAAAGGCTAAGCGTTTCTATCTGTTCAAACCACGATATAAGATGGCACACAAGCCACGCTATAGCTTCGTCGTCAGTGTGGCCTCCGGGAAAGATTATATAGTGACGGTGCTGATTACCGTTGCTGGGTAAAAGGTGCTGCTACCCCTGTGGAGCCATAATCCAATGACCCCTTGCAAGCACTCACCCCCTTAATATGGGCGTATGAATGTTGTTAGCTGGAGATGTCAAAACGCATGTTATGTCCAATTTAGGTTATGGAATATGCATGAGCTATGGGAGTGTTGGTACAGGGCCCCCAAACCCACCCCTCTCCCATCTGGATGTGGTGGCCTGCTCGAGAAAAGTCTTTTAACTCTTGTTTTCCAGTCAATTGGCTGTACTTTAAAGCTGAGCTATCCTAACCAATAAGGAAATAAAAAAAAAGATGCACTCCTGGTGGTATGTCATGTCCATATTTCCATTTTGTCACTTAGATCACAAGATATGAAAGCAGTGTGCCTCAAGGCTTTTTGGGTCATGACCCAGCTTAAGCCAATAGCTTTTTCTTGTGACCCCCAGGAGTCAGGAATCAAAGATGTGTGTAACACATGTGACATTTTTATGACTCAAATTTGGATCAAAACCTATACATTGAGAAACTCTGTATGAAAGGCACAGACAGACAAAAGACCATATTTCTTTCAAAATACAAAAGTACTGACGCAAAGGGACCAAGTTGGTCTTATGAACCCAAAACTTTTTTTCCTGTTTCAGTAACTTTTACTGTTTTGAGTGTAATTTTAACAAACCTGCCATCATTGGGGGGGAGTGAAAGGAAGTTGTCTGAAGAAAGATATATTTATGTTACAACAAACATACACATGGTACTGAAATCATTCACTCATTCTGCCTCTCATACAGACTCTGTTGAGACCTGTTAACATATCAGAAAAAAATGGCCTGGGCCAGGGATAAAATGCAATTCCAGTCATGGGTTAACATGTTTTTATCCTGTGCACACAGTCATTAGATGGAATACCAATAAAGATTTTATTTCACTGCTTACAATCGTAAACATGCAAATATAAATACATATGTGAAAGATGAACTGTGCTTAATTATGCACTAAGCCATTAAGACGAATAGTGGAGTGGAAGTATAGTGTCACGCATTCTTAATCCGAAGACCAGACGAAGGTGAGTGTGGTTGGCTCTGCTGCAGACTCCATGAACACACATTACATGTGGTGAGATTGCCTCTTGTCACCTGACACAATCATCTCAGCCACAATACAAAATTACAAACACTGATCAACAGAAGGAAATCAAATGTAGTATCAGTGACAAGTACATTTAAAAAAAAAACCAATGCTTGAAGTGTAGTCTGGGATTCTAGGACGATCTCTGTTTCAAACTGTACCACACCAATATCATACCAACAAGCACTTCTGAAACAAACGCTAAGTGGGGACGGGGGCGATCTTAACATGACGGCTTCTACGGTATTTATATTTTTTTAATATATAAAAATACTAAAACACTGTCCCAAATGAAGGTGCGTAAACTTCATCCAAGGGCTGAAGTGTCGTCATACATCTTCATGGAACAACAAAGAAAGAAGGGTCACTTGAGCTGAAGAATCACTTCCAAACTTGATTCATTTTGCAGTAAATCACAGAATAGAAAATTCAAGTCTTCTGGGGTGTCATGTCATGATAAATGGCAAATAAATGCTGACATTTAAAGGAAGCACAGTAACCTGCCTTCTGGATGAAGCAGTCTTAGAGTTCCACACAACGAAGATACAGGTACTATACCCCTTCCAAAAACTGTCTACATGGCACGACATCCCAGAAGACTTGAATCATAAAAAATGTTGCAAGAACATCAAAATCTCACAAATCACAAAACTGTCAGTAAGCAAACCCAAGCCTTACATGTGGTCAAACTGATTACAAGTAAGTACTTGACAATCATAAAAGCTTCGTACAAACAAAATATTAAAAAATTCACTTTGCAGAAACACAATTATTTTTAGTACTGTTACATGAAAGAACCAGCTTATGGCAACTCGGCCAACTGGATGTGTAATGTAACATTTATCATCCTATGAGACCATATGCTGGTCCCTAAAATGTATTGGTGAATGGTCTAGCATGTGATATGCTGGTCTTTGTGGTTTAACCCTTAGGCTGCCAGATTAAATTTCAGTTGCCACTTAATAACATTAAATGGCTGAGCGACTACAGTCGTCGTTGGCAGGTTAAGGGTTAACGGGTCCCAATTTAATTTTCCCCATGTTTAGCCAGAAAAACTCAGGCCGTCAAAAGATACAATTAGCTTAGGTGACATCATCCTGTTGTGTATTTATTTTCATTAGAGGGTAATATTAACCAATAAACACAACCATACAGATCTAATATACTGGTTTTTATTTAGCACTGCTACATGTTTTGGCTGTCCACTCAGCTGTCCACAGTTCACAAAAAGAATAAAAAAGAGGAGAGGCCTCTCCTAACAGACAGAGGTGTCAAACTGTTATCACTATAAAACAGTGATAAATATTATTCCAAAAAATGGAGTAACATTAAAAAATGTTATTAGAAACTTCTTTGGTGTAATCCAGTGTATGAGGTTAAACATGAAACTGTACTTTTTTTAAAACTATAGCAGTACAGCCAACACGCACACATACGTCATGCTTCTCAAACTCCACAACAAATCAACCACCTTCACGTGGAAAAACTCCGATAACCACACAACACACCCATTTGTTGAATTCCATCTAAGAATAAGAGTACTGTCAACTGTCTGATATATCAACATACATTTGAATAGAAGTCTAATACACTCTAAGTTGCAATTTACATGCATGTGTGTATAACCAGATGTTAATACGCCAAATATGTGACTAATACATCCACAACCGTAATTCAGTACATCTATGTACACATATAAAGACATGAATACTTAAATCAAAATTGCATACAACCTTGAACTTGAGTGATATGTGACAAGATTCGACTACCTTCAAATGTGAATCACAGTACCTTCCCAACTTGTTCAAATTATTAAGATACCTATAAACTAATAAATTATATATAATACATTTCCATCCTCAATAAGCTTAAATAGATTAAGTTGGTTTGGGCATGTACAGAGAATGGAAGAAAACAGAATTCCCAGAAGGGTATTATACATGAATTTGGGAACAAGAAGATGGAGAGGCAGACCAAGAAACAGATGGCAAGATGACGTGAGAGAGGATGGAAGAATAGTTGGTGGAGAAGGGTGGCAGGAAAAAGTACATAACAGAGAGGAATGGAAGAAGCTCCTGAGAACGGCAAGGAAACGTCGCATTGTGCACGTGCCAATGGAATGAATAAATGAATGCATGAATATTTCCATCCTGACCAATATAGTTTTATACCATCACATACTTTTTAACCACTTTTAATATATATAATTTTAAAATATTCTGTATGTGCACCCTGCAAGTAAAATGGGACCCCGCAGTACATGATATGCACTGATAGTACCGCATATCTCTGAATGTTGGAATGAAGGTAGTCTAACAGGACCGAAATATGTTGCCACAATAAAATACTCATATTTATACACTGCTGTTGTGTTGTGACGATAACTTTAAAACAAAGTTTATTATTCACCAACGAATGCACAAGTGATTGTCTACTCTCGAACAGTGCTACATACACACATCAACAGGGACACGACCAATATATGCAGCCACATCACCACTGATTTAATCATATACTGATGAACCATAATTGACTCTTTTCACAAAGTGTAACTTTAGCAAGCATGGATAATGAGCCCCCTGAAGATGGTGAGACTGGACCGAAACATTTCGGAGCTAGTTTTATGTAAATTTTAATACTGTTTTTTAAGACAATCACTTGTGCATTCGTTGGTGAATAATAAACTTTGATAGTATCAAGATGCACGGTAAAAAAAAAAAGCAACTTTTAAAACATTTTGTTTTACTTATGCAACTGTAATGTAAAATAAATACGACAAGGTAAAAGATAACAAAATTAGTGGTGGAAAAATTCCTTAGCAGCCTACATATGCCAATGCAGTATCAATCCTAGTGGATCAGCCTTCTAGCATGAAATACATAACTGCCACCTTTTGTTATATGCAATCTATCACGTTGTTTGTGTCTACATAAATTAACCCATCTTGCAGCTGACATCACTGGACCAAACTAACTGCTTTCTGTACACTGAAATGCATCCTGCAGACAATTTCCCTTTATTTAAAAATACCAGATGTTCAAGAACAACCAAGAAAACTACTGAATTTCTGTTCAACACTATTTACAAGCCAAGATGTAATAATTCATATCAATCTACATCCTACGCTTGATACTGCATTGGCATGTACAGACTGCTATGGCTTTTTCCACCACTCATTGTGTCATCTTTTACCTTGTCTTATTTTATTTTACATGCCAGTTATATGTTCAATTTAATACATTGGATTATACCAAAGAAGTTTCTAATACAGTTTTTCAGAATAACGGTTATCACTGCCTTAAAGTAATAACAATTTTACACCACTGTTTGTTAGGAGAGACCTCTCCTCTTTTTAGTCTTTTTGTGAACTGATGCATACCTGATGATGGCTGATGTAGATAGCCGAAACATGTAGCTGTGCTGAATAAAAACCAATATATTAGATCTGTATAGTTGTGTTTATTAGTTAATATAACACTTTAAAGATACAATTATCATTTAAATACTTCTCCTCAAAGGTACAAGATAAGAACACAGCTGAGTATTCAGTCTGGAAATATCTGTCACAAATAGTGGGTAATTCAGAAAGAAGGTAACATTTTCACATGTTCATAATGAAGTAACCAGTGAGCCTACAATAACATGATATGTATTAATTGTCAATTACAAATAAACTTTATAAAGAGTCTTCCTGACTGACAAAAATCGTGTGATTGTACGCTCAATTATTAACATATGAAAGCACTACGTTCTTTTTGCAGATATCAATATTACATTCACGCATAAGTTCGTAGTGACACAGTTAAAGATGTATCGATCTATAGGGAAGGTAGCCCAGTTGCAGCAGGAACTGATGCGGATACCTACAGCAGCTATCATACGAACAGTCGGTTCCCACAGATACTGTAGCGTAACGTTCAGGAACAACAGTAATTGGAAAGTGTATGTTTCTATATGACTTTGTTGATGCCAAGTGCATCTCGCATCATGAAGTCGCGCAGTGTCCACAGGGCATTAACGATATTTCCGTGATTCCCTACGCCATTTCCAAGCCAATGGGCAGGCAAACGAGACGGGTCAGGGACAGCTGTGTTTTCTGGTGATGCTTTCAGATGTTTATCCCAGTGTGAGATGTACTTGCTGTCAGCTTGCAGGCCTTCAATATACCTAAAATATGCAACACACATTTGCTTAACCTTTCGGAGCCGGAATTTTACATTTAAATGTTAACACATCCTGTATTTAAAATACGAATAATACAGGAACCAAACAAGGTAGCATTATGAAATAAACGGCATTTTGAAGAGAAAAAAACGGAGATTATGCAGCATGTTTAAAATATTCAGTATGTATATTTGTTGAATAAATATTTAAAATGTAGCATCTGGAGATTAGCGCTGTGGTACGACATATATATATGTCGTTAGGCTTTAAAAGGTTAAGTAGCAGTGATACAATACAAATACTGGTCAGCTCAGTGAACTCCATCCATATGTTTTGCTGTCTGCATGCAAAACATCATCTTATTTTATCCAAAATTTTCATCACAAACATGCTCCATGGGGTTACTTTCACATATTATGATCCAAGTAAAATGAAATTATGCCTCTTTAGTCCTGGAATGAAACTCCTTTCTAAAAGAAACAATCAATATTTAAGATGTGTGAAAACTTACCCTTATAAGGGTGCATTATTTTATCTGACAACTGTTGCTAGTCACAAGTTCTTGCCACACACACATCAACATGTTGACGCATGTGTGGCAAGAACTTGAATATCATATCGCTGTGTGCCGTTTGACCCGTGGTGCACACATTGAACATCTCTAGTTGTCCAAAAAAAAAAAAAAAAAAAAAAAAAAAAAAAAAAAAAAAAAAAAAAAACTTTCCAGCTTTCCTGTGGCTGTGAAAAATTCCATTAAGGGAGGTCCTTTGGTTTTCTTGTTATAAATGTTTGTAATCACGGAGAACATTATGAAATGCCCTGTATGAACGGAAACACGCTCAAATGAAATACATTGACCAGAACTTAGAGCAAATTGAAAAAGCATCGAAAAAATGTGTTACCTGCTGCCACATGAAGTGGTACGAATGAAAAGTGATGAGAGTTGTTAGATAAAATAATGACCCTGTATAAAACCCATGTACGTTCCAGCACGCAGAAACTGTACCCTCAGAATATACTCACTTAATATAGGCCTCAGAATGCAGAAGGCGCTGTGGGCGAGGAGGAACACTGACGAAGAGCGGTTCAACTGGACGTAACTGTGCCCCACTTGACGTCACACAACCTTAGCACAAAATACAATTCACACCTTATGTCAGCCTCATATGCTTGAATTTTATCACAAACGAAACGCTCGACTAAATTACATACCCAGCACTTTATGGAACTTGAAGGTTCATTAACATTTTCACAACAGCAGACCACTTGCCCCTGTCCTGGGCCAGATCAATCCAGCCCACATATCCACCCTCTTTTTGGAATATCAATTTTAATACTATCCTCACATCTATGCCCAGGTCTTCCAATGGTATCCTTCCCTCACTTTTCTCAACCACAAATCTATCTCTCTTGTCACCAATATATGGCCCATTTCCCATCCATCTCATTCTTCTTTGTGGTGAGAGGTATAGATAATGAAGCTCCTACCACATCCCTCTGAAGCCCAAATATCCTCCTCAGCACCCTATTCTCAAACAGCCTCAGACTACACTCCTCCATCAACGTGAAAGATCAAGTTTCACACCCATACAAAACAAAAGCCAAAATTACAGTACTGTATATTGTAGTCTTTGTATTTTTGGACAATAAATAGGAAGGCAAAAGATTCTGGACTGTATTGGTAATTTCACAACTCACACAACATGGATGGTCTTCCATTCTGTGTATCACTGTTCATCTCAATTCCAGTTTTATTGCATGAAAGTAACTGTTAATAATATTCCATCTCAGAAATTAACCTTTCAAAGCCTAGTGGTTTATTTTTATGTTTAGCATTCAGCAAGACAGGCAATGTGTACATACAGTAACACTACGGCACATTCATGTAACCATCGTCGTCATGGAAAAGCACTAAGTAATATATGCCCTGGGGCCTCGGATGGCGTAGTGGTTTAAGGCGCTGCGCTACTAGTCGGACGGTCCCGGGATCG
>Ga0209628_10004529_pt1 | contig 10075 bp, 6 predicted proteins | sample TergutCu122P4_FD_187285 | JGI IMG/M metagenome (GOLD analysis project Ga0209628, IMG submission 187285) | Cubitermes ugandensis P4 segment gut microbial communities from Kakamega Forest, Kenya - Cu122 P4 (SPAdes) (version 2) | ecosystem: Host-associated > Arthropoda: Insects > Digestive system >... | reverse complement strand
AAAGATCTTACAGCACTGGGTTCCCCGTGGGCAGACAGTGAACGGCGACTATTATGCACACGTCCTGAAAACCCATTTGCGTGAAGCCATGAGGAATAAAAGACCGGATTTGCTCAAGAAACAGTGGTTTTTGCTCCAGGATAATGCCCGACCACATACTGCTGCTGTGGCATTGGCAGCACTGACTGAAATTGGTGGGACAGCACTAAAACATCCTCCATATAGCCCAGACTTAGGGCCATGTGATTTCTGGGCCTTCCCAAGACTGAAAAGACAACTGCGCGGAACGAGGTTCTCTTCAGATGATGAAGTGAGAAAGGTCATGGCCGCTGTGCTAAGAGGGATGTCGCAAAACAATCTGTTTCATGTGTTTGAATCGTTTATACAACGCTGTAAAAAACATATTCAATGTGAAGGACGCTACTTTGAAAAGGAAAAAATTGTAGGGTCTGTAGAGTCATCTGATTCTGAATAAAAAAATCAGTCTTGAAACTTTTCAATCAGCCTTCGTATGATCAATAATTTTTTTTCGAAAACAGTGCTGTTTGTGAGATGATGTGGAAAAATATTGTAGAGCCAGGCAGGCTGCAGATTAGAATACGGTGCATTGCCATTGCATGCTGGTTACCTATGTCTACAGACACACAGAAAATGTAATTCTTATTGCTTTTCCAGTGCAACAATGGTTGCATGGACGCACCTCATTGTTATGTTGTCTTGTCTTCTTTGGTATTGGGATAACAGTATTTCAGTACAAGCTTGTAATGGTATAGCATTGAGTTTGAGAAGAATGTTCTGTCATGAGCCATGCTTAGGACACAGAGGTCATTGCCTGATTTGGACAGGAAAAGAAGCTGTTAAATTACATGTATGTTACTGATGACATGATGGTAGAGTAATAGGAAGAAGTAATCTGAAATGAAACAGTTAAACCGTCTGATCAGCAGTGAAACCTGTTTTCAACCATAACTACATTTTTTGAAGTGTTGATATTGCATTTTACTGGGCTCTTTCACCTAATCATTTTACTTTCTCAACCTACACAACTTATTTAGAAGTGTCATTACTATGGCATTCTGTCCATAGATTTCTTTCACGTGATTGTTGTACCCTTATCAGCCCAAACAGTATGTGCAGCAGTGTTGTAGGATGGCAGTCTTGTGATTGGTCTCTTAGTGTGTTTCTCGGCTTTAAAATTTGTCTGTCTCACTGTCAGTCAAGGATGGTTTTTATCATTTTGATCAGTTGTCTACAGATCTGTATGTGAGATTTCATTGTGCAAAGTAATAGCATTACCTTTGATAATTTTAGTTGCATCAACTGTATAGTGGTGAGTAAATGGTACAGGCAGAAACCAATGCAACTTGGGTCACTCAACCTGTTCAACTGGCTATAGGTGCTCTCTGGATTGCTGAAACCAAGAGGACGCCAGTATACACCATTTGGTGGAGTAAGAGCAAGCATTTCTAAGTCAGTCTCCCCCTGGACATGTTTATGACAATGGTACAGTACCTGAAATGTATGTGTGAGTGCTTCAGAACACTGGGCCTGTTTTCAGTGGCATTATAAATGACTTAAAATATTCTCTTGCTTTGGAAATATGATGCTGACTCTTCAGATATTGTGATTTTAAAGGGATAAACTGGAATATTCACATAATTATTTAATCAAATATTAATATATTTCAACTTAATGGATTTTGTTTTAAACTTGCCGATACCCTCCATTAATAAGTGTCATGGAATGTGGTACTGAAGAGTTATCAGACTGATGGCTTAATCCTGTTTCTGTGTATATTAGTTTGAACAAGTAATCTGTTTTTCTCTTTGTCATTCATGGAAAGAGCTAGAATGATACAGGAACACATTTTACCAGATTAAGAAAAATATTGCCATTCACTGACTGCTTCAACTGTCAGCTGTGAAATAAAGGAATTTGTCAAAATTAGTGGAAATTAACTTTTTAGTTCTGACAGGTTTGTTTAAAACAAAACACATCTTTGCTGATATGTGGAATTTTTATCAAGTTTAAATTATGTGATCAACAAGGGGGTGAGCAGTTAAACTTTGTTATGTTTGCCTCCGTCATGTTAACTGCTGGTGGTGAGCCCTGCCACAGTGTGAGTGCTAATTGCACACTTCTGTCTTTACTGTCATAAGACTGCAGTGCCAAAATGAAGCAGTTGTTCTTGGATTAAATCTAATCAGCAGTGAGTAAATAGCAGTCCAAATTATGTTTAATGTAAAATGCAAAAAATGTACTTTAATAAGTGTGTTGAAATATACAGACAACAGGATTTTTGTGTTTATTTATGAATCACATTAATATTTACATAATTTTTTGTTACATTGCACAGTTGAATTTATTTTCATGCATACACAACACTTCCTCTGTTTTTAGCTTATTACATGGGTTATTGTTGCTATTAACAATGCCAAAGTTCTGTGTCTTTTGCGTAAAACAAGGCTTACAAGATGCATTACCTGTAGTACCAATCAGCCTTTAATCAGCACAATAAAACCTCTGGCTAATTCCAAATTACACATATTTATATGTTTTTGCATAGACGTTGCTGTAACAAATATGCACTGAAAATAGCTAAGGGGAAGTTTGATGCACTCACACATACTTACTTGATGCAATATGTCAATTGGTGAAGGGCTAGCAGGAAGGATCCACCCTATGCAGGGTGATTGTTATTTCTTCTAACTGTGCTTGTCTCTCCTCACTGGTCAGTCGGTCAGATCGAGAGGGTTTTCTCAGCTGCCAGTCACAAGAAGGTTTGGGACCATTTCACCAAAGCCCAGAGAAAGAACATAGAGATGTGGAAGAAGCAATGTGCGGTACGTACATGTTGGGCGGAAAGTGTTCAGATCTGGTTTTCAGTAAGGAGATGTAAGATGGAAGTATTGGTTCAGTGACTAACTGGTTGGTGATATATGAGATTCAAATTTCTCATTATGGTGAGTATTAGGGTGTGACACTGTGCAGTTACATACACAGGTATCAACATTGGAGAGGCATGTGCTGCCTGCATTTTTAGGGTCAACTCTGAATAATGAGGCAGTATATTGCTTCGAAACATTGGTAGTTACCTGCCAAACTGCATTGTGTCACATCCCATAAGACCATGATTGTGCTTAGTGATTTGTTTTTTATTTAGCATAACTGTCATACATTGAGACTAAGATTGTTTATATGTATGACAGTGAAGTAACTGAAGAAGTGAATGGTAGTATGTGTGGGCAATGACTGAGAAAATGTGTCAGATTTCAACCCAATGTACAGTAACAAGTTCCAGCTGACATCTCTGGTTGAAGTCTTTTGACATCTCACAAAACAAATTGTATTGCGTAGGTTGAAAGATATTAGAATTATGTAAAATTGTTTCTCCTTTACTTACATCTCATCATTTACTGATTATCATATCATTTTCATTTTTGAAAAGAGGGTATATGAAATAATGATCAGTGTGTAACATCCTGTGCATATGAAGGATTATCATGGCAGGTTAGTGGGTCTGCAGGGCTACTTAAATTGCAGTTTGGAAGGATGAGCATGTAGACCACAAAAGATATTCCAAATCTTGTAATCCACAAGTAGAAAAATAATAAAAAGAATCAAGTTTGTATGTATAAATGTGGATGGTGAAGTTTCAAGGTTTATAACCTTCAGTTATTATGTGCATCAGCTGCGTTGCTTATATACTGGTACAGAAACTGGATGATAGAGAGAAACCATAAGGTATGTATGTTTTATGAACATTGTGCAAAGTGGCAGACCCCCTGTGAACATTCACTGTCTTTTGGAATGCAATATGGAAAATGCATCAGTAAATTAAATATATATTTATGTTCTAAAATGTTGGTTCCAAAAATTATGCAAGTATTGTGTGAGATTTGAGGTTCTGATGGTGGTGACTGTGAGGACAGATGTTTTCTGTGATGTTACACCATGTAGTCATGTAGAGGTGGACTGCAATTTCAGCAGCTTTTGTTGCACCCTTCATTCTGGTGGATAGAGAAATCACCCAGATGTTCAGGTTAGTACACTTGTACCAGGCATTACATCACATCCCAGAAGACAGCAGATGGTCTTCAAGCTGTTATTTGATCAACCAGTGAAAGGTTCAAAGTTTATCATAGTATTGTATGCCATATTACTTCAGTAGGAGGGAGATGTAATAGCATAGTTAGTGTAGTGACAAGGCTGTGGACTAGGTGATTTGGGATTTGATTTCTGGCAAGGATGTGAGGGTCTTCTCTTCTCCAAAAACATCCAGACTGGTGCTTTGGCCCCCTCAGCCTTATGTGCAGTGGCTGGAGGTCTTTTCTCTATATCTTGAAGCTGACCACTCACCTCCATCAAGTGCCCAGTTAGGAATTTGTGGAACCTGTCCTGTACTACACATATGTGCTTTTATTGTGTGCACAGGCCAAACTTAATTTCACCTATTATTACTTTACTAGACTACATTAGTTAACTCTGTCATCACACATTACTTAACATGTGGAGCATATTTAACATGTATGGACATGCATGGGCACATGCACATGTGCATATTCTTGAATTCATGTCTTCTTTCTCTGACCAAAATATTAAACATATTATTTAAATTAAAACAAACTTAACATTCATGTGGATTTTATTCGAGTATAAGGAACGGCTGTAGAATAAGTTTAATAATAATCTGATGTCATAGCGTAGCACAACACATGACTGAATAAATCCTACTATTCCAAATAATGTACTGTCTTACGACAAAAAAATGTAGCTTATTATAGAATGGTTTGTTATCTGATAGTTGTCATTTTGCTGATAGGTTCATAAGAAATTACATGTTTCACAATATAAGATTTTTCTGCCATCAGAAACTGATCATTTTTCCATATCCCTCACAACCAGTGTGTGTTGCATGCTGTATATACAAAATGACTTTTCAGTACATCAGTGGAACGAGGTGGCCTGTGTTAGGTTGGGTAGTTAGCAAAAGCAGTTCATAACAAAGCCAGTGAAAATCAAACCTGAGTAAACTAATGGTTGTACTTGTTGTGTGTGTGTGTGTGGCGTGTTGTGTGTTGATGTTAGTGTTGGCTTTTTCACTGGCTTGTCTTTTGTCTACTTACGTACTAAAGCAGTGTTCCTGATTATATTAAATAGTTGCCCAGTTTCTAATCAGAATATCAGTGTTCTTGTTACTGTTATTTACATGGGTTTTAGGGAAAATAAGAAGTATACTATGAACCATTGTGTTCACCGAAAGAAAAATAACATAAGCAGTGAAGGTAGTGTCACCACATATATGGTCACAATAAGAACATTTTATTTGAAGAAGATTGTTCATTGTAGTATACAGTATTGTACTAAGCATTTTTAAAGCAGTAGTATTTTTTTTTAAAAATGGGTGTACTCATGCATATATGTATATTGATACACCACTACCAAATAATAGGCGTGGAAATTAATTTACAGAAGTGGGCTCATTTCTTGTACTGTTTGTGCTTGAGACAGTCCAACAGGTGAATTTTCTAAAGTGAATTTTAAAGCAACACATTGTATGGGCAACTAGACAGGGTACCAAAACATAGTTTGAAAACAACTGTGAGTGCTTTCACAGTGGGTTGTTCTCTTCAGCTAAGCACCAGCAACATGTTCATCAGAGAGGATTCAGACCTCTGACAACACAGTGTGGGTGTAAAACCAAAGGAAGAGAACAAGATGCAACCAGAGTTCCTGCAGAGCCCAGAATTAATGAACTGGCCCAGTCATTCCAAAACCACATATGTCAAAAACCCAAACACCATTAAAAAGTGACCCATTATGACTAGAGTGCTATGTAATTGATTCTGATGAAGAACTTGTTGGAAATGCAGGTGTGCAGAAATTTATGGTCACAGCTGATAGTTTTGCCAGTTGAAGGAGGACCCCGAAAATACTTGTGCACAAACAGTTGTCCCAGAATAAATCACCGGATTCTAATGTACAACACTTCTGGGTCAGAAGTACTGCATATAGAGAGCGTTATGATTTAGCAACACAAGATGAGACAGACCTTGTGTGTTATTTGCTGTCATATAAATAGCCAGTGTGTGAACCTGGTAATGCATACTTGTGGGGTTGGGGTGATTTCACAGACCCATCAAGAGCAGAACATAAGCTGCACTAGATGTGACTACCTGGAGACTGATAGTATGAAGGAATGACATGTTTCTTTGGTCATGTTAATGAAAACACATTATGTAACAATTAAAGAATGTTTAGCATATATGAGTGGTGTATGTCAAGATCCAATCTTGGATTTTCCCGTTGATCTTTGGCCAGAAGAAGGGGTTGAGTCTCAGCCAGTTGACAAAGAACAGGAAAAGTGGCTATAGATCAAGGAGAAGATGTGGCATTACAAAAGTGTGGACATGGGAGAGCCACCCTACAGTGAAACTAGTGAATCGCCAGCAATTCCTCAAGTCTTTTCTTTGTTGGGCACAGGTGATGAATCTAACAACAGAGCAGTGCCAGATAATTGAAGGAGGTGGAATAGGCAGTGAATTTCCAATTGATTTTCTATGATTTGCAACAAATAAAGGTCTATGTGGGACAAACAGTGATCATGTTAGAATGAGCCATAATTAGTGCAAAACAGTGGGTTTATTACAACAACATGTCACTGGATCTGTAGAACAGTTCCCTTCTGTAGAAATGGAAGGTTTGGACATTGATTTTGTATGAAATGGAATGTCAGTGTCTTGTCAAGGAAACATAACTTCAGCAAGTGTATACCATCTGGATGGAAGAGTCTCAATGGCCAGCAGTATTGTGGCATACGGAATTCAGAAGGAGACTGTTGCTGGAAGACATTGATGGTGCTGTGATGATTTTGATATATGCAGACACATGCCACAGGCCTGGATTGAAAAAGAAATGCTGTATTTAGTATGGACATGTACATACATGTACTTGAACTGTGCATATAAGTGTACAACAATCAGACAAAGATACACTCATGACACTCCTAGTAACAAGTGGGGTTGTCAAGAAAGCTTCCCTTTGCGTTATGGATCCAGCATTACGATGAAGCCCCACAAAAATTCCTTTTATGTTGAATGGCTGAACTGATATGTGAACTATAAAATCATTGAAAAAGTGCCCTGGAAGAAATCAGAGCCCAAACAGACGCTGAATTTGTGGCATGCACCCTAGATATTTCCACACTGTTATATTCCCCAACAGTATTCATGTAAACTGCAGACACTATTTACTGTGACTGGTTGGAAAAGCTTAATTTTTGTCTCTCTCCTACTCAGATCTGCAGTGTTGGCATTCATTTTATTCATACCAGAGCAGTCAGTATAAAGTGATACCAACTATGGTACTTTTATAATGAAACTTCGATGCTATAGGCCTACAAAATTAAAACGCCTTCTATCAGAATTATATGCATGTATGATTTCAAATTACAAGGAGCTTACATTCTGTGTAACATACGGTGGAAACTTGGCACACCATTTTATATTGAAGTTACTTTGTGTGACCCTTCATTGCCTGTTGAATTTAGAGTGTCAGACATTTTTATTCAGTTATTGCAGAGTTCTTCTTAAAATCTGTATATGAGTCTGACAGAATTAAATTTAGTACTACTGTACTGCAGGAATTATTGTAAATTATTTATCTAGGTCATGTTACAAAAGTGGGCTTTGGGGAGTTGTTATCCCAATGCATATCATTTTTACAGTTTAAAGAAAAATAATTCAGACAGGTGTATGGCAAACTTAATTCCCATGTGGTGTTGAGTAATTAGTGTCATGTGAGAGGTAGTAACAGGTAAAGCTTAAAATGGAATAGTGTGTATTCATATGTGCTCAGTGTTCAGGCATATGCAGGTGTGTTTTTTTTCTTATGTCCCTGAGTGTGGCATCTTTATCACATAGAAAGTATTGCATCCCCTGGGACATCCTGTGACAATTGCTATTCTCAGGGTCATGATAAAAGACACATTGTTTGAACAGATTTATAGTTGAAGAGAAATTAATGGTTGGCTTGGTAATTTGTATGAGTAACAATTGAAGCTGCTTAATGAGGAGCACCAGTGGCAATAGAGGTAGGTAACACAAGGGACAGATGGAAAAGGAACAGAATCGAAGACATTCATGTAAGTTTTGTGTAGATATAAAGTAACATTATTTTATCTTTGTAAGTTGTGGTAATAATGATTGGCATCCTCAAGTATTTCTGCAATCTTAGCCATTACCTTAAATGTTTGCAGTTCAGTATGTTATGTGTACAAAGTTTAAAATTCTGACATTGTATCCAGGTATTACTTGTGTCAGAATATTATATTCTGTGCACTCATGGCAGATTCTTTGGCTGTCTTGTTACAGTAACTCATGTTGACATTTTCTTAGTCATGTAAGTTCTCAGATTTTCATGGCAATAAGTGTTCATATTGTAGTCATTTGGGTTGTGATACCATGAAGTCTTCTGTAACAATGTTTGGAAGGAACATACTGCCACCATCCTCAGTGCTGATAGGGTGAGGGTTAGGTTAGACCAGCAAGGTGCCAAGAACTAAGAGAGAAAGAGGATAGAGACAGAATGTTCCGCGACATTGTTATCCACCTATCAGACTACACGGTATCACAACCTGATTCTTTCTTTTTGCTTTATGATAGTAGTCTTGAAATTTACTATTTATATTTTAGAATGTTGCAGTCTTGGCCATTTTTTCTGCATAAGAAAAATATGCTAAAGTAATTTATTCCGTCAAACACAACACATACGTAGTTGTGTTGTGTTTGGCTGAATAAATTACTTTATCATATTGTATAACACAATGGGATGACTCATATAAAAAGTAAATTACCCACATGTATTGTCTCTATATATTTATCATAGTAACTTTTTTTAATCCAGCATGTTATTTTGAAATGGACAGATCAGCATGAACAATAGATTTGTGATGTCTTATATCATCACAGATCTTTAAAGTGCCATTTGATATCATTTTCATCAAAATGAAATACGACAACTCTGTAGCTGCCCAAGTTTCACATATCATACTTGTGACAGTGGGTATCAAGCCATTACAGTGTCTGAGAATATGCTTACACATTTTGTCAAAAGATATTTTTGTGTATACAACCGCGTCAGGAAAAAATTATGAGTAAGTAAAGGTGAGACCAACTAGATGCAACAAATAGTGATTTATTGTTAATCAGTAGTGTCTCAACATGTTTCGGGCATCTCTATGCCCATCATCAGGAGATCTGACTGTGTTCCACTGCCTATAGTTGTCTGTCCTGTTGTAGCTGTTGTGATGCTGGACAGTTGGTTGGCAAGATGTGTGCACACATCTTGCCAACCAACTCCAGCATCACAACAGCTATAGGCAGTGGAACACAGTTGGATCTCCTGATGATGGGCATAAAGATGTCCAAAACATGTTGAGATACTATTGATTACCAATAAATCACTATTTGTTGCATCTAGTTGGTCTCACCTTTACTTACTTATCAAAGATGCACGGTCATTCGAACATAAAAATTCTGAGATTTGGCACAGTCTGCACCGGTAGGTAAAAACTTTGATCAAGTTTTATTCTTAGGCATTTATTGTTTGATTTTTATTCTTAATGCTTTTGTCCATTTAAAGTTGACCCATTTTTAAATAAATGATTTTCACATGACCAGAAAAGAAGAAGAGAGCAGTAATTTGTGTTCACAGAATGAATCACGCCGTTACCAGCTCAATTGACTGACAGTGATGCTACATGAACAGGCTGGTTTTTGAGTTATAAATCTGAGCACCTTTTTGTGCATGTTAGTTACAGTAGTCTTGGACCATAACATTATAAGAATATGGGACATACTGATAAATCATACCCAAGTTGATTTCAAAGATAGAAATATAACAAATTTTACGAGTGGCATTGAAGTTTAAAACTATTAGAATGGTTTTTTTGGGGGGGGGCGCCTCTGTGGTCTAGTGGTCAGAGTTTCTGGCTACAGATACAGAGGTCTCGGGTTCGATTCCCGGCGCTACCAGATTTTTCTGAGTAGTGGTGGGTCTGGAACGGGGTCTACTC
>Ga0209628_10004528_pt1 | contig 10075 bp, 2 predicted proteins | sample TergutCu122P4_FD_187285 | JGI IMG/M metagenome (GOLD analysis project Ga0209628, IMG submission 187285) | Cubitermes ugandensis P4 segment gut microbial communities from Kakamega Forest, Kenya - Cu122 P4 (SPAdes) (version 2) | ecosystem: Host-associated > Arthropoda: Insects > Digestive system >... | reverse complement strand
CGCTGTTTGACCACCTGCCGTAACAGTTCCAACACGATTTTTATGTGAGGGCCAGTAAGCATCTTTACCAAATGCAAGAGGCGGAATGGGTGCTATTCTGAAATATATTTCCTTTTTGTTTGCGCTCGTTTCGATGGTCAGATATGCTAAATCTGCCCAACCGTTATTTTCAGTTGAAATTATTTTTTTACAATATTCCGAGAAGCCCGAAGTTGTAAGTTTTACTTTTACAGGTCTCAACAAGCCACCGCCAGATATGGTTATATAACCGTTTGCGGATGCTTCTATACAAGTAACATTTATTGTTGTTGCACCAACAGTTCCATCTGATTGTATGCCTACTATCGGCGGAGTTACATTAAAACCAGAAGATGCAACGAATTTTAACGGAATATTGGGGTTGAGGTTTAAACCTGTAATAGTAAATGATTTTCTGTCGTTACCGGGAGTAAAGTTAAGTTCGTTTGGTGTTGCAGTAACGCTTGGAAGATGACCGCAATCTGCTCCATAAGAAAAATCAGGAAACTCTATATCTGGCCATTTGTTGCCTCCTTGTGTTGTACCACCGTTTCCATTACCTAACAAGTCAGTTGTTTTATATTCAACCAATCCGTTGAATTTAATAATAGAACCTTGTGCCAAAGGATTTCCTGGTTTAGGGGTTAAAATTACCTTGTCATAAAATTCTTGTCCAGCAGGTTTACCTACAGCATAACTTGTGGAAAACGTAAAATATGTACTCAAAGCATTAGGCACTCCATTTATTGTAAAACCATCGTGGGAAGCCCTGCCCATACAGTCGTTTCTAAAATAGGCATAATCGTTTAATCCGCCTGCATTAGCAGGATGCGGGTGTATAGAGATTTCTATTGTTCCGTCTTGTTTTGTTACCCACGAAAATGTTACCCAAGCATTTTGCGAATCTGGATTTTTATATTCCCATTCACATATAGTATTTGGAATGTTAAAATCCAAATCTACTATTTTTTGGTTTGAAAAGTCGGTACTCGTAACATATATGCCGCCGATAGAGGACGAGCCGTTTGAGGTAACGTTTATGGTTGTAGGTACAGCAAGAGTTCCGTCCTGCTCTATGGTTACGTTCATAGTGGTGGCACCGCCGGCAAAAGTATAACCGCCTGTGGCTGTGAGTGTTAAGTTGCCTGTAAGATTTTTGCCTGTAAGGTCAAATGGTTTTGTAAGATTTGACGGAGTAAATGTAATTGAAGAAGGGGTTGCTGTGAGTTTGGGAGCGGTGGGGTCTTCGGCTTCTTCAAAACCTACTTGATTATTTATCAGATTATAAGTAACTACCATGTAAGTGGTAGTTATGTTACTCGGAATATTCGAAATATTCACATTAAGTAAAAGTTGAATATTATTTGGATAAGTGCCAGACGTTGCAGAAGGGTAACCTCCACTAAAAGTGCCACTTAGTCCCGATGTGGTAGCACTGTTTACAGGTTCTCCGCTAATAGTAAAAGTTGCCTTTGGAATAATTTTTGACCTATAAGTAAATGTTGTAGTGCCATTGCCTGTAAAATCTGCATCCAAACCACCTATTTTCACAACCCCATTCGGCAATATAACCGTGTGATTGATAGATGTTACAGAGTTGTTAGCACCAGCATACACCGCACGAACGATTGTATTAGACGAAGCAACATAGTTGTAAGTAACGTATGGACTTCTAAATCCAGATGCATTCTGACGTCCTCCAATTGTAAAACTATTGAACGCTTGCGGTGTTGGAATATGCACATAAAGTCCAATAGTAGTGCCAGTACCAGCCGTGTAAAACTGTATTAGACCTGTGCCATTGGCACCATCGCCAACATCTAATGGAGCATTAGTACCATTAAACTGAAAGCCGTGCGCACCTGCGTATTGTACGCAGAAAAACAGCATAACTGCTGTTAGAAAAGTTTTAGTAAATTTTTTCATTTCAAAAAGTTTATAAATGTTAAAAAAGTTTAATAAAATGGTTGTAATTTTTAGCAAAATTAACAAAATTTGTTATGAAAAAATGTGGTTGTTATTGTTGTTTTTAAAAAAAGTGTATTTTTGTTGTAATAAATAACGATTTATCAAAAAAATTACCTGCTTACAATAATTGGAACAACCTTTCTAAAAGAGTTGTCCTGCGTGGTTATTTCGAGCAGATACATTCCTTTGGTTGGAACATAAATTTCATGTTCAGATGTATTTACTGTTTGGTTTTGCAGCAAAACGCCTGTTACCGTCCAAAGACGCAGCGTTGTTTTTTCCTTTATTGCCGAAATACCTATAACTCCGTCTCCCTGAGATATTTGCGGAAACTGCGGGCAGTTGCCGCAAGCGTTTTCGTCTTTCACTTCCAATTTTGCGCAGCACGACAATACCTTTGAGCCGTCTGTGCGCTTGATAAGCACTTGATAACAATCGGCAGGATTAAGTTTTTGCGGTGCAATATAGATATATGACTTCTCTTCTCCCTGCATAATACCTCCGCTTTTGTACCATTCATAACCGATAAATTTATGTTCATATCCGCAATATTCTTCTTTCAAAATGGCAATTACATCGTTCCATTTTTGCTCCATTATTCTGCTTGGATAGAGTACTTTGAGCGTCCTTGTATATGATGTTCCTCCGCATTGGCTCAAAGCATTATTCAAATTTATTGTAAATTGATAATTATCGGGGTAAATATTATTTGGAATTGGAATATTAACACTGTTTCCGCCGTTAAAAGTTCCGGAAACAGTTGGCGGAAATCCTGCTGCAACCGCTTTTTGTTCAAATACTATTTCGTAACTTGTTGGATACATATCTGCGGGGTTTCCTGTGGGCAATACAGGCAGTTCAAACGAATTTTCATCATTACCGCAAACAGTTAAATCTTCCGTAATATTTACATTAATTGCCGCTCCAATTCTTTCTATATTAAGAATTTGCGTTATAACATCGTTATAACAATATTCATTTGCCAAAGATAAATTTATGTCTGCTGCACGCACCTGGTCAGCCGAAAGTTTTACTCTGTAATAGACAGTGCTGCCCGTTGTTTGCGGCGCAGCCACTCTGAATGAGATTGTGCCTGCTCCCGTCTGCTGTTTTAGCGCACCAACAGCAGTCCAGTTGGTTTGGTCTGTACTTGACATTAATTGCGCATAGATGGTATTGTTTGGAGTTATCAACGAAATATCGGCTGCAGACAAAGCAACAGAAGCATTTATACTGTCGTTGTTGCACACTTCTATTGATGATTTTGTTGTACCTGCCTGAAAAAGATATAGTGTTGTAGTATATTTTACTACTGTAATATCGTCTATCATCAGGTCGTTTCCGTCGCGGGTGTTACGACCGTTTTTCAGTTTTAAAAAATATTCTGTTGTTGGGTTTGAAGATGACGGAGTAGAAAAAGTAATCATTTTTTGACGCCAAACAAAACTTGTAGCATTTGGGTTGCCATTACCTGCCGTTCCGCCAAAAAGTCCGGTTTGTCCTGATGTAATTTGAGTTCCGCCCGTATGAACTCCCGTTGAAAGATTAAGGTTTCCGCCTTCATAAATTTGAAAAATAATTTCTGAAGGGTCTTCGCTTGGTGCGGCAATAGAGACGTACCACGCAGAAAATTCGTATTGAGTGCCGGGACAAAGATTTGTAAGTTTTAGAGTATAGAAATACTGATTCAAATCGTTATTGGCATTAATAAGCATAGCACCGCTGTTTGGCGTGCCTGTATGTTCCGGTACTACCTGCCTGTTGCACCACCAACTAACCCCCGAATTTCGAACAACGGCATATTCGCCGATATTACCACCTCCGGCGTAAAATCCATCATTAATATCACAAGTAGCATTTGTGCCGCAGCCAAAGTGGTTGCTGCTGTTGTCATCGCCGCGAGTGCGGGTAGGGGCATAAGCATAAGTTGTTACTCCGTGGCTTCCGCCCGCAGGAAGCGGTGCATAGCCGCCGCAATCGGGATAAGTGCCGACATTAAAACGCTCTTCAAAGACAACATTTGTCTGCCCAAAAGAGAAAGAACAAAAGATTAGTGCAAAAGATGTTGATAGATACTTTTTCATTATTTTTTTAGTTTTTAATTTTTCTGTTACCCTCGTCCCCCAATCGCTTCGCTTTATTGGGGGTTATGAAATGTTAGTGGCATTTTTTTAATTCGTAATTCGTAATTTTTAATTCTACATTTTCCATTCTTCACTATCTGCTGACCACTATCGGTATTACCTGTTTTTCAGAACTGTCTATTGTTCGGATTTCGAGGAGGTATATTCCCTGTTGAGGCGGTGCGGCTATTGTGTTAATCTGATTTTCGTCTAAATTATTTGAGCCAACCAAAATGCCTGTTACTGTATAAATTTTAACAACTGCTTTTTTCGGACTTTTATAAATAGTGATGTTTCCACCGCTTGAAACTACTGTAGGATATACTGAAACAGGCGGTTGCACCGCTTTCAGTTCAGCAGGACAGGAGAACATTTTGCTGCCGTCCGGACGGGTAAGTTCTACATAATATTCGTCTGTCAAATTTAACGGAGTATTGCCTAAATAGATATACGAATTTGTTTCGTTTTGCATAATATAGCCGTTTTTAAACCATTGATAGCCCGTAAATTGATAACCGCCATTGTAATATTCATTCAACAAAGCAATTACATTATCCCATTTTTGCTGCATAATAGAACTTGGGTAATAGACATCAAAAGTTACATTTACAAACTTTTTGTTTGCACAGGCATTGAGGTTTATCAGTTCTATTGTACAGGTATAAATATCGGGATAAATGTCTGTTGGTATATCAATGCGTATTTTGTTTCCGTTCTCTACATTACCCGACTGCGGATTGAACATTGGTTTATCAAAGCCGCTGCCTGTGGGGAAAGTTACCTCATATTGAGTTGCTACCACATCTCCTGCTGCACCTGTCGGCTCTATCTGAATGTAGAAAAAGCCGTCATCGGCACAGACAGTTGGAAATACCGGCTGTTGGCTGTTTACCGATTCCAAAATATATACCGTTATTGTCATTGAGCCGCAATCTTGATAAAAAACATGTTCACTGCCCGAAACAGTGCCAATACCAAATACTGTATTAATTCCATAAGCGGGATTTTGATAAGGATACGGCAAATCGGCTTTGCAAATGTTCAGGGTAGTATATTGCCGGTCGAGCGGTGTAACATTGACCGTCAGCGTTATTGTACTGTCGCAGTGATTAACCGACATTAGAGGTACCGTATGAGTTCCACCATAGTAAGGAAGTCCGTGATACATATATGGCAACTCCGATTCGCAGATTGTTACTGCATCGGTATGGCTGTATGTTGGATTTACATAAACGGTAAATGTTGTTTGTGCCGAACAGCCCGCTCCTCCTGCAACTCCATTTACGGTGTAAATTGTTGTATTATTTGGATTTACTGTTATAGTTCCGCCTGTTTGGTTAAAGCCGCCGGCGGCAGTCCAAGTATATGTTGTTGCTCCTGATGCTGTTAGTGTAGTAGATGCACCATTGCAAATAGTTGTGCTACCGTTAAGTTGATTATTAACTTTAACTTCGGGCATATTAATATCCTGCGTAATAATTATTGAGTCGGTTTTTGAACAACCCTTATCAGTTGTAGCAGTTACTTTGTATGTTCCTGCGGCAGTAACATTTATTGAAGGAGTGGCTGCGCCTGTACTCCACAAATAAGAGCCGCCTGTTCCTGCACCTGATGCGGTTAAAGTTATGCTTGTAACGGCGCAAGTTAAATGAGTAACGCCGGTGGGAGTTGTTGTTATTGCCACAACCGGCAGTGGATTAACTGTTATTGTACCTGTTGCGGTTATGTTTCCGCAGCCGCCGTTTAGTGTTACGGTATAATTAAATGTTCCTGCTGCTGTTGGCGTTCCGCTGATTGTTACTGTTCCCTCCGGTGGGAAAACTGCTGTTGTTGACGGTGTAAAAACTCCCGTAACGCCCGCAGGCAAATTGGTTACGGTTGCGCCTGTTGCACCTGTTACGCCTCTTGTGTAGTATGTGATATCTGTTATCGGGTCGCCAACGCAGACAGTTTGCGTTTCTGTTGTCGGTGCCGATGTGAGTGTTATTGTGTTTGTGGGTGTAACTGTTACCGTAACGGGAACTCTTGCGCTTCCCGGACATGTGTTTGCAGTTGCCTCTGCATAGAATATTGTAGTATTAGAAACGGTCGGCGTTGTCCATAATGCACCGCTTGCACTTGTTCCAATAGCCGTTCCGCCCGAAGAGCCGGAATACCACGATACTGTTCCCGAAGCGACAGTTGCGCTAATCTGTGCCGTTGCTCCTGCACAAACAGTTGCTCCAACAGTGTTTGTAACAGCAACGCTTGGCAGTATTACCACTTTTGCAGGGCAGGTAGGTACTCCTCCGTGCAATGCGCGGTAGTATATTATTCCGCTTGGCATAGCGGTTCCGCCGTTTGTTGGGGTTACATTATTAATAGTATTGGTAGTTGAAGGTGCTGCCGCTCCCTGAATAGCAACCCAAGTAGTTTGATTTAAACTTTGTTCCCAAGTATATGTTGTTCCGCCCACTGCGGTCATTTGAGTAGAGAGGTTTACAGTTTCGCCTGCACAGACAGTATCAGGGACAGCCACAACCGATGCGCAACTGCTGAAAGGTGCAATGCTGTAACCGTCTGCACGGTCAAAATGATTTGCAGACGTATTCCAAGTTGCAATTTGCGCAGTACGGCAATTTCCGGTAACTGACTGATTTATAGTCAATTCCACATACATATACGGATTATTTGGACTATAACCATTTGCCGTTAAAGGGATTCTTGTTTTAAAATACCATATACCTGCTTCTTGAAATAATATTTCATTACCAAATGTTGGACCATTTATACCGTATCTATAAATGATATTTGGGGTAGAAAGTCCAAAGCCGAATTGCTTTTGTTGCGTTTGAGCATTTGCCGGATTACGATTATTATTAGCCAAATAAATTTCAACGCCGGAACCACCCCAACCTTGACCTCCCGGTGCATAATTTATCGGAGTATTACCTAATTGAACTAAAAAATAGATATATGTATCATCATATACACTACGCCAGCGACCGGCAGGATTTGTTATCGCTCCGGGACAATTTGGAGCATTTCCGTCAATGCCGACATTCTTATTGACCGTTACCCATGGTGCCATATTCCACGCTATATCAGTAGAGGTTTGAGTAGTCATACTTGGCGGGGTGCAGCAAATTTTGGGTACCGTAAATCTTGTAGCAGCAGCACCGCAACAATTAACCGGCGTTACAGCGATAGAGAGATAGCCGGGAGGCGAAGGATTCCAAAATGCAGCGTTTGAACCGACATTTTTTACCGTATAATTGGTAGTTGTTCCAACCGGCGGGATAACAGTTATTCTGTATCCTGTTTCGCCCGGAATAACAGTGCCGTTAGCACTCCATTCGTAGAGGTCGGTGGTCATTCCCAGACCGCCGGCAGCCAGTGTTGTTGGACTTCCTTCGCAAGGATTTATTCCCTGCGAGGATATTATTTCCTGCTCTACACAGCCGCTTACTTCAATCTCTTCTATGCCTAAAATATATTGGTAAGTTTGATTTTGATTACCTGAATATTTGAAATGTATTTCAAAGCCGGTATCAGCCCATTGCGTACCTCCATTACCGCCAACAGTTACCTGACATGTAAATTCCAAACGGTGTCCGTTAGGATTTAATGTTTGTTGACCGCCATTATTATTATCCCACTCAATTCCTGTGCCGCTATCAGTTATATCTGACGTGCAACCTGTGGGTTGAGTTAATGTTTTTAGCCGTCTCGTAGCAGCTGCGCCAAGTCCGCCGCCACTGGTAGTTGCACCACCGGGTCTGGTTATATATACCTGCGGACGCATTCGTTGCTGGTTGCACCAACTGTTGCCAGGAACATCCGAAAGACCGACCAAAACCACCCTTACATTATAAGTTTGTCCTGTTGTCAGTCCATTTATCGAATAAACGGCAAAGTCCTGATTTCCGAATGTATTAACAGCAAATAATCCGCCGCCAGTGGCAGGAGTGTAGTTTATAGTAGGATTGCCGTTAGAGCCAAAGTTTCCCGCACGCGGAACAATGGTATAGTAACCCTGATTTAAACTGCCGGAACCAATAGGGTCTCCGCAATTAAAACTTGAATAATGACTTTCGTTTGCAGTACCTTCATAGAGAAGATTATTCGTACAGAAAGCCCCCGTTGCACCGGAAGAATTTGCAAATTTGGTATAACCCACGAGGATACCGCATTTTTGCGCTGCATAGGCATTTCCGCAACAGATTATTATTGCTGCGGCAAGAATTAATTTTGTCAATGTCTGTTTCATATTGTATGGTTTTTCCCCGCATTTTGCTATCGCTACATACGGGGTTATGAATGTTGCGCCCCTGCGGGGCTTGGTTGCATTTTTTCAATCTGACCTCTCCCCCTGCCCCTCTCCGCATACCTTCGGCTACGCTCAGTAACCAAGAGAGGGGAGTGAGGATTTCAGTATTCTGCTTTTAGATATTCCAAAATTATGCTAATCACGGGTTGAATTTGGCGTTTTATGTCCCGATAGGGACAAAATATTGGTAAAAACATTGATAAACCTACTGCATTGTCCCGTCAGGGACAAGATGTGATAAATATTTTTTCATATTGCGTACCTAACGGCACGCAGGGAGGTGCAAACAACATTTTTCTACCGATATTTAGTGCCTAACGGCACAATTTATTCCGCAAAAACGGAATTTTAACCTAAAATATTGATTTTTAACTCGTGATTGGCATAATTTATAAATTTTTAAAAAACAACAACCTTTGATGAATAGTTATTATTTTTTGTGATAACTTTTATAATATAAATACCCTGCGGAACTTTTGCAATATTCAAAGAGGTAGAATTTACACTTTGATTTGCATAAACCGCCTGTCCCTGCACATTATAAATATATACTCGACCAATAACTTCGGGGCTGATAATATTTATATGTCTATTCTGCGTAAAGATTTTTATATCTTCAACAGAAGGGGTGGTAACTCCAGTGGGGGTATCGCATGGTGTATTTGGGCAGGGAACTTCTTGATATTCTTTAAAATCATTACCATCCGTCTGATTTAATATACGATAACATTTATCTTCACTTAAAGAAATAACATCTGTATAATCTTCATCTGATCCACCAACATTACCTATTGAGGAGAAAAACAGCTCAACGGGGCTACCGTTTATTACATATTCATACCAGTCAACATCACTACCGCTATCTTTATAACATTTTGTTGATATTGAAACAAAATCTTCATGATGTTCACAAGCATTTTTCCAAGTAACATAAATATCTCCCCAATCGCCATCGCTTATTACTTTTACTGTTATCGGGTCGCTTTCTGTTACATTAACAAACATTTCATCGCAAGTGGTGCAGACCCCAGCCAAATCCATAACTTTCCATTGAAGTTTATATGTACCTGCTGTATTGGCACTAAAGGTTGTGTTGTGGAGAGTGTCGTCTGTGATGTGATACTGGCTGCCGGCGGGGCTATCTATTACCTCCCATAAGCCGATATAACCTTCGTCCAAATCCAGTGCGCCAAGTTCTTCGAGTGTATTAATACCAATAATGCATACATTATTACCTGCGTCTGCCTGTTGTGCTCTTGCAGCAGACATATTTGGGCACTCGCCCATAGTGATAATACGTATAGCATTACTGCTTGTTGTTGAACAATAACCATCGGAGATTGCTACGAGATAGTAGTATTTTGCTCCTACCTCTGTTGAGGTTACAGGCGGAATAAAATCCGGGTCGTTTGCCGGACTGCCAACGGCTGTGCCGCCTGAGGTGGCATAAGTATCCGATACATACCATTGATATGTCATTGTGCCAACTTCTGTTATATCATTAGAGATAAGTTTATCTGCCGTTGCATCTATAGAATATACCTCTCTACCGCTATTTTCAATAGTGAAAGGGTCTGGTGCGGTGCAGTTGGGAGGTGTTATTTCGTATGTACCCAAATTTAAACCTGTGGCTGCACAATAGTTTGACCCCGCCGCT
>Ga0209628_10004527_pt1 | contig 10075 bp, 5 predicted proteins | sample TergutCu122P4_FD_187285 | JGI IMG/M metagenome (GOLD analysis project Ga0209628, IMG submission 187285) | Cubitermes ugandensis P4 segment gut microbial communities from Kakamega Forest, Kenya - Cu122 P4 (SPAdes) (version 2) | ecosystem: Host-associated > Arthropoda: Insects > Digestive system >... | reverse complement strand
ACATGTGTATGTAAGAACATACATAACCATATGTACGTTATAGACATACATACCTATGGTAGACATATACGAGTATACACTCAAATATAAATTCATATGTACATAAATACTGTACGTAACTCCGCATAAATACACACATAACTCGACAAAATTACATTCATTATACACATAAAATTACGTACGTATATACGTACAACCATCCATCTAACCATCCTTAAATACATACATATATACATACATACATGCTTGTCTGGATAAACACTGATCGGCATTAGTTCATTTATAGAAATAATTTTCATATTTTTTCGTTGGTATTTGGTTCAAATACTGCAATGTGTGAATAAAATGTTTATATCACTTTTGTTTTAATGTTACCGGTTGATAATTCAATTGAATGGCCAGAATCCGAAATTTGAGGCTGGGCCAAAATTTTGTCATACTGTTCATTCAGTTTTACTTATAAAAGTCAATCAAACTCCTAGAATAATAATAATAATAATAATATTGTTTCATACTAACTTCTACAAATTAAAGCGACGCCAAACACACCGATAATTCATAACAGTGACAAAAATTATTTAGTCGCTGTGATAAATTGCGGCTGTGATTTACTGTCGATTATTTGGCGGTGTGACCAAATGTCCGTGATAAATTGTCACGTGATAATACGTCGCGGTACCTTCTCTCAAGAGCTCAGTTTAATTTAACCCTCCACCCTAAATGTTTTACCACTGTAAAAGCAACATTTTTCCTGGGTGTTGATGTTCAAAATATCAAGATCTCTCCACATACGCCGAACAACCTTCCTTGTATTAGTGGCGATGTGGTATTAAAATCTCAAGAAGGCCACCGTCGAAAATCGTCAAAAGAGATTACGAACTGTGTTTTGACTGTAAGGTCGGAAATAAAGATCAAGTTTGGGTGTTGGCAATTTTCTGCACGTCTTTATGAAGGCCTATCTCAGGCGATGCCTGTTTATGGCAAAATTTCCGAAAATATGTGAGGCCAAGTTGAAAGAAGTAATTTTCGTTGATGCACAAATTAAACAACTATTCGAAGACCACGACTAAAATACAAAATTAAATGCTACAGAAAGAAGTGACTGGGAGACATTTGGCAACGTCTGCAGAAATTCCTAAATAACGAATTAGAGGAAAATTGCTGTTTAATTTTTCAGGACATGATATCACAATTGAGTGTCAATAAACCTAATTTTCTGCATTCCCTTACGGATTCTTATCCGAAAACATGGCAGCCGTCTCCGAAATACTTGGCGAAATGTTCCAACAGGACTTTTCCCAAACGGAAAAGAGGTAGAGTGGAAAATGGAGTACAAATATTTTTGCTGACTGCTAGTGGAGACGTAAGGGAGACACCAACTGGCGAGTTTAAGAGGCAAGATAGGTGACAGATTAATGAAGAATTTGTTTGTAGTTAGGATACTGTGTATGTAGACATTCTTCATGAATTGACACTGAATACTGTAATTAAAGTAAATGTAATATATTTATTACATAGGTAGTTTTTTAATTTAAACTCTTCTCCTTACATCTGGGAGTTGAGAGGGCAATTTGTTTGTCATAGTCGTATTCTGCAATGTCCAAACTAAAATAATCAGTCACAAATTTAACAGAGAGCGGTTTTATTTGGCCAGCCAGTTTAATTACCAATCTTCCTCTGTCCTTGTTCTCTGGTTTTGTAATTCCACATTACTCCAGCCAACCTGCTGCTGGCATCTCAATAAACTTTATGGCTTTGCCATGTTTCAGGCGGTTAATCGCAGGCCTCTCACCTAGAAAGTCCGGCTCCTATCCTAGGCTATGCCATGTGGGAATTCTGTTGGACAATTTGACACTGGGACAGGATGAAACTGAACAATTTGTTTTCCCTATCAGTATCATCCCACAAATATCTCCAATTAAGATTGCATTGTCCTTCCCACAAAGTAACAAAATATTCACAGTGTCGTTTAAATAAGACAGTTCTGTCTATCTTCGTACAAGAACCTTCCATCTGTTCCTTAATTATTAGGCAGTAACAATTTTTACACAAACAATTATTTAACATTAACTCTATCACGTAAATTGGATCCTTCATTTTTAAACCTTTTGCCCGATTTTGTCCCATCAGAATTTAAAACATCTGGATGGCGGTATTGATGAAGTTATGCATATGTGTTAAGTATATGAGTGAAACGTGAAGGGAAATTTGGCCAGTACCTCTTGTGGGTCCTGTAGCAAGGTCCATGCTAGTCTGCCCATAGAACTAGCGCAAGACAATTGTATAATCCACTGCCTTAACAGCCACTGTTAAATATGCAACATGAACAGTAAAAGAAGTTCATCTCTATGACATTTTTAACGGCTTTTTAAGGCACTGTCCATATCGAACGGACGGAAAGATATGGCAAAGGTCATAAGTTGGACGAACCCCAAAAATTGATCAATAACAAACCACCATGGTGAATTTATCTCAGGTTTTAATTTATTAATTTCTCTGTATGAATGGAACAGTATGTGTATTGACGTTATGTCACGCAAGACAAGTCGGACAAAACATTTTCAGTGTCACAGTGGACTTATTAATAATTCAAATTAATGTGCTAATAAAATGTGGCCGGCTACATAGTGAAAAACGTAACTGTTGCTATAGACACCGTAGGCACAAACATACTGCATTATATAAACAGATCATATCGGTTAATTCCTGTAAAATTAAACACTTTGAGTGACAACAAATATTAAATTCCAAAGTCTTGATATAAAGACAATTTTACAGTCACTCTTCCTGTTAATGTACTGTATTAAAATAATTCAGTTGTCTTAACAAGTATAAAATATTATAATTCGGTATCCGTTATTGTTGTCTGATTTAACAAATTTTGGAAAAAGTTATAACTCCCTCCATATTAACTTGCACCTAAATCTGTGTTACTACAGCCGCTATCAGTTGCTAACATGCTGTTACATGCGAGTAGGTGGAGGGAAGTACAGAGGGACACAGGGATGTTAACCATTAGGCTACCGGATTAAATTTCAGTTGCCATTTAATAATATTAAATGGCTGAGCGACTATAGTCGGCGTTGGCAGTTTAAGGGTTAATGCGCGAATTGGGGAACTTTCATCTGCGTACGGGAGAGACATCTGTTGGTCAAACGGATTGAAACATTGCTTCAATTTTACATTTTATTTGAAGCCGATTTCTGGAAGGAAAAAGATACACAGAGTGAGCGAAAATTTGGAGCATATTTAAAAATATTGAGTCTAAACTTCATACCGCGGGCAACAAACGTCACTGTCTTGGAGCCTGTTTCATGTACGCGTATGGCAGGGTTCGGATTCCAACAATTCCCACTGTCGGCTCTATTAGTAGCGGAGTAACACTGAGGATTTCTTCGCTAAACTGCATTCAGTGTATGTGTGTTTTGTTTTGGTGACAGTCGCAATCCGACAGCTAAGCAAAGTCGTTTTCGAAGAACATATGGAAAGAGTTTTCTGTGCCAGCACAAACCGAATACTGCATTCACATTTCGTTACACCTGGGCGAGTGGGACACCGTTAACATGGGCAAAGCAACACAGCTGACTCAGGCGTCCGGGAGTCTTATGAGAGGGTCAAGTTTAATTGGTGTGCAAGCAAGCAGCTGTGGATCGAACAAATACATAATGTTTATATATCTTGATAAGAAAAATAACAATGCAAGTATACAGACAGGGTCCGATGAAGACAAAAGGAAGGAATGCGAATTCCGCAAAATTCTGTGTCAGTGCGTGGAATGTCAGGGGCAACACAACATAACCCAAACCACACCGGTGGAGGCGAAGGTAAATTAGAAAGATGAAATTATTTCCTGCAGTGATCTAGTTGAATTGATATATCGTGACAGCGCGATTGCAAAGTGGAAGGCAACTATCAGCTTCGTCACGTCCGTCTTTCCGCAGGTTCTCAGGTAACTCTCACCGGACCGATTTTTACGTCATATCATATTTTGAATTTCTATCCATATATTAAGATTTTGAATAAATCTGAAAAGCATAAAAGGGCCTACTTTTAAAGTCTATATGAACTGTAATTTAACTTCTTGTCGCTATTCATTTTCTTAGATAAGACTCTGTCCTTTGGAGGTATGAGATGAAGGCGAAGAAATAGTTGACGACAGAAACGCCAACAGTCAAGTAATTTAATATGGAGTCTCCTCGTTAAAGACGAAATTATTTTTACGATTTGTGAGAAGTGCAATACCTTAGATGTACGTACAACTTAACGCTACGTTTCTTACGCTTGACCACCAAATTTTGGGTTCTGTATTTGTGAATTTTCTCCGCGTTGAATTTTATTCTTTTTACCCTCTCTTGCTCTACTCTACGTAATATCCACTTTATCCCGTAAATTGTATAATTTCGGAAAAGGACTTATTCATCTCAAAATGGGTGTTCTGATTTTCTGTACGGGATTTGTCTAAAAATTTCTCACGCTGAGAAGTGATCAGAGCAATGGATATGACCAAATAGTTGTCAAAATAAAATTCTCAAACATAAAAATGTGTATAAGTAAATCGTTTACACGTGAAGAAAATGCATAAATAAGGAAATGAAGTAATAATTAATATTTCATTTCATTTAGGATAGTGGCTCGTTGAGTTAACAGCAAAGCCTAGATGAAATTTTCGGAATTTTAGAACTGGTGTATAAGAATTCTCTCATATCTTGTTAATGACCTGCAGAAAATAAACTTTTCATCCGCTCTGTTGTTTCTTGTTTGGTCCGAATATAGAGACTACCTGTACCGAAAAGGCCGAAGAGAATTATTTTAACACATTTCACTGAGAATGAAAACAGGGTACATTCGGAAATATTCTGTTTTTTAACAAAATCTGAAAAATTTAAAAGTCTCTAATACATGTATCAAATTAGTTTAACAACAAGTGTATAAACTGCTGTATATTCGAAACACGGTGTTTGGACTTTGGCTTTGGAAGTGTTTATGTAAGACCTGTCTTTTATTTGCTTTATATATAAAATTCCGGCTGCGGTTTTCAGTAGGTCTCGTCAGTGCTTCCAACAAATTAACAAAGAGCCGTCTGACCTAATATTCTAATCAATTATAATTGATAAATAAATAAATAAATAATTATTTATCATCCAGTACTGCAGCTCTATACATACTAACGTAATGGAATGATAATTGAATTTGAAAGACATCGCAAGAACTTCTACCGTAATTTGTCATTTGTAAAGGAATTAATATACTCAAACACCATCAGTAAAACGAATTTAAACATTAATGCACACACATATCGACAGTTGTCGTGGCAGTTTTAGGCCCGTTGGAACAGAGAGAAATTTTATTCCGTTCTGATAAATTCACAAAATGAAGAAGCTTGTATTTCGGAACGGAATTTATACCGTGTTGAGACCGCTGTGCTATGTGTGTAAAGTATTTGGACTAGCGTCGTACAATTACGTAGCAGACAGACCTAACAATGGGATAACAACTGACTATGGATAATTGAACTACTTAGCTATTGTGATATGGCTGATTGCATATACTGCTGGATTGCCTGTTCAGATATTGGAAGCCTACAGTTATCAAATGGTTGCACGGGTTATATTTGTTGTCTTCATGTTATATCTTACTTCATCATACACAAGCAGCATTACGGCTGTGGTCTGCATATCATTTATCAAAAGAAAAAGTTTTTTAGAGGTAATTGAAAGTATTTCGGAAGTGGACAATAAAATAAGATACACACCACAAGAAGAAACATATATAAACAGAAATGTGATGTTTAATATAATTTCAAATATTATTCTTTTAACTGTCGTTCCATGTGTTCTGATTGTATATATCATACATCAATTTATAAATGATGAATATAACATGTTTAATCTAACAATAATTATAATAATGTGTGTCAATTATATTTGTAATATATTAATTTTATTCCAATTTCTGAACTTGGTTTTCATGGTGAAACAAAGGTACAGTCATCTCAAGAAGGACCTCACTAACTGGATTAATGGAACAGTCAGTAGACCAACAAGCTTGACAGAAGAGTACGAAAGGTGCTCGAGATCCGCTAGGAATGTTGATCACTTAATTATAACACCGTTACATATCTCAAGCTTTGGAAAAATTGAAGGAACATTAAAACTGGCTGATATTCATTTGTTGCGGCAGATATACAGTGAGCTGTATGACATAACATGTCTTATACGAATAAATGATACGATATCTTGCCACTACGTGCTGGATGTTAACAGGTGTTTTGTGTAGTTTATATGAAGTACTTGTTAATTTTAAAGTGTGGGGAGTAGCAAATATATTATTTGCCATTATGCATTCCGTGTTCTTCAAGGTAACGTTTTTTGTCTTATAGCTACGGACGAAGCAAGTTCTTCCAGAATTTTAGTATAGAAATTGCCTTTAGAGAGAAAGTGCAGAAACGAATATGTAAAACAGTTCAAAATATTTTCTCTTCAGCTGCAAGTAATGGGACACAAGTACACTGCATGTGGATTATTTTCACTAAATTAAAACTTTTTGCTAGTGTCGTTAGTGTGATTGTTTGGTATATTGTTATTATGGTACAGATTAAATAAATGAAAAGTAGTAACATTTGATTGTTACTTTTGTAATTAGCAACGCCCCTATATTCCGTACGTGATGTCCATTTCTTCAAAGGCGAATTAATGTTCAGAACCGAAACCACAAAACAAAATACTGTGTATTAATTTCAGTCTACTTGTGCTTCTGGTGTATTTTAAGCCGCTGACGACATTCTTGTCTACATGTGTCGACAGGTGAATTACGGGTGAATGGTGTTGTTGAAAGAGCTTATAATACGGTGGCACTAGCATAATCGAGACAGTAAAATGTCATTTGAGTGGAGGGAATGGGGAAACCCAAGAAAAATATCACTCAATTTGGTGGTGTTTACGAATATATTCGAACCAAGTGCCTCCTCATTACAAATCTAAGCGTTACCAGTACACCACATTGGTCAGTTTCTAACTTGTTAACGGGACACAGAATGCAGACACAGACACGCAAGCACGCACGCGCGCGCACACACAAAAGTATTTAAGAACAAACTTAAGCATATGTACATTTTAAAAATATTTACGTTTATTACAGATGTTTGAACTATTACATAATATCATATCTACAAAAATACTTTACATAGCTCCGCATATATACACACACGTACCTCCACACACACACGCCTTGATTATACACACAATATTACGTAAGTATATACGTTCATCCATCCATCCATCCTTACGTACTTGCATAGATGCTTGTCTGGATAAACACAGCTCGTCGGCAGTTTATTTATAGAAATAATTTTCATACATTTTCTTTCAAGTTTGGTCAAATAATGCAGTGTGTCAATAAACTGTTCATACCACACTGTGTTTTAATGTTACCAGTTGATAAAAAGTCAGTTGAAAGAAAAGAAACCAAAATTTGGGACTGAAAATATTTTTTGTCATTCCGTTCATTCATTTTTATTTATTTAAGTCCATCATTCTCCTAGGATAATTATATTGTTTCAAACTAACTTTCGGAAATTAAAGGGTAACTAAACACACCATTTCACAAGAACGATAAAAATTAATTATTCGCTGTGATAAATTACCGCTGCCATTAAATATCTATTATTTGGCAGTGTGATGGAATGTCCGTGATAAATTGTCACGTGATTAATACATCGCGGCCTCTTCCCTCAAGAGTTCAGTTTATTTCCACCTTCCATCCTAATTGTTGTACCAGTGCAAAAACATTTTCCCTGAGTGTTGGTGTACATCATTTCATGTTCTTGGTAAACAAGCAGAAGAGCTTTTGTTGTATTTGTGGCGAAGTGGTATTAAAATCGCAAGAAACAACTGTCGAAAATTATGAGAAGATCTTAGGCACTGTATCTTGTATGTAAGGTCAGAAATATGGTTTAAGTTTAGGTGTCGGCCATTTGTTGCACCTAAAGTTCAAGAGCTGTGGCAAGCGTTGAATAAACCAAGTTTTGCCTTTTTAAGGCAAATGTTTGCGAAAATATATTAGGCCAAGTTGAAAAAAGGTATTTTCTTTGATGCACAAATTTAACAACTATTCGAGAACCACGACTAAAACACAAGATTAAATGCTACAGAACGAAGAGACTGGGATGCATTTGGCAACGTCTGCAGAAACTTCCTATGAAACGAATTAGACGAAAATTTCATTTACATTTTTCAGTACATAATATCATAATTGAGTATCAATAAACCCCATTTTCTGCATTCCTTTACGAATTATTTCCTGAATTCATGGCAACCGTCTCCGATGAACATGGCGAGAGATTCCAACAGGACATTTCCCAAACGGAAAAGAAGCAGAGTGGAAAATGGATACAAATATTTTAACTGACTGTTACTGGAGAAGTAAGTAAAACACGAATTGGCGAATAAAAAGGGCAAAAGGAGGTTAAGAATTAATTAATGACGATTTGTTTTGTGTTTAAGATACTGTTTTTTGAGACTTTCTTCATGAATTGACACTGAATAATGTAATTAAAATAAATATATTATTTTTATTACATACGTAGTTTTCAAATTTCAGCACTTCTCCTTAAAGCTGTGGACTAAAATGGCTATTTGATTGTCAGAATCTTATTCTGCAATGTCAAAACTAGAAGAATTATTCACAAATTTAAAAGGGAGCGTTTTCATTGGGTCGGCCAGTTTAAAAACTAATCTTCACCTGTCCTTGTTCTCTGGGTTTGTAATTGCACATTACTCCAGCCAAACTGCTGCTGGCATTGCAATAAACGCCGTGGCCTTGCCATGTTTCAGGCAGTTAGTCGCTTGTCTCTCACCACGAAGATCCGGCTTCTATCCCAGGCTATGCCATGTGGGAATTCTTTTGGACAATTTGATACAGACAGGAAGAACCTAAACTCTTCTTTTTCCCTATCAGTATCATTCCACCAGTATCCCAAATTAAAGTTGCATTCACATTCCTCCAAACATACACAGTATTCCCATTTTCGTTACACAAAACAACTCTGCCTTTCTCTGCGCAAGACCATTCAATCTGCTCGTTTAACTGTATGCAGTAACAATTTCGCAGCAAACATTAATTTTATCACGTAAATTGAATCCTCCATTTCTAAAATTTTCGCCTGTTTTTTACCATCAAAATTTAAGTATTTTGATGATGTTACAAATAGGGATGTAGTTACGTGTATGTGTGTGTAGGTAGGGTATTTCTTTATTTAATGCATATATATATATATATGTATATGTGTGTGTGTGTGTGTTTGTGTGTATGCAATTGTATATTTCAAAGTGCATGTACGTAATACATATACAGTGGGCCCTCGAAAGTCGAACACAATCCGTTCCAAGAGGCGGTTTGTCTTTCAATTTGTTCGACTTTCGAATTAAATTTCCCCATAAGAAATAATGTATAATGAAATAACCCCTTCAAGGTCTCCAAAATTTACTCATTATAAAACATTTCATTTATAAATATTGGTTATGTAAACATGATATAATAACACTAATATTATGTGTATAAAATCATACATACATTAACTAACCAAAATGAAAATAAAAAGTGTAATGGAGGAATATTACTGCTTGGAAGGTGAGACATATTCCATAAAAACTAGCCTTATGATGTGCTTTCTCGTCTCCCCTTGAATCCACTAGTGGAAGTTGTGATTCACTAATACTTCTACTACTACCATCATTAGATCTTTTTTGGAAAAGAATGTGTTCAATGTCATTTGCCTTTGCAAACTTTTTAAAATTTTACGAAAATATTGCATCACATTGTCATCAAATAGGTTTATGCACCTGTTTACAACAGCGACATTAGGATGCCACTTTTCTACACGATTCTGTATCTTAGTTCAGTACCCCAATGGTTCCTTGATGTCTACAGTGGTGATGCTGCCCTCATGGTTTTTCTCCTCCTCTGAAGGCAATTCCTCAACCACTTCCTGCTGTTGTTCTTTATGAAGATCCCGCAGCTTTTCTGTGGTCAGCTCGGTATTGTGTTCTTTCACCAGCTCCTCAACATCCTCCTTAGT
>Ga0209628_10004526_pt1 | contig 10075 bp, 10 predicted proteins | sample TergutCu122P4_FD_187285 | JGI IMG/M metagenome (GOLD analysis project Ga0209628, IMG submission 187285) | Cubitermes ugandensis P4 segment gut microbial communities from Kakamega Forest, Kenya - Cu122 P4 (SPAdes) (version 2) | ecosystem: Host-associated > Arthropoda: Insects > Digestive system... | reverse complement strand
GTCTTCAGGAAGTGGAACCGCATAATACGTGCGTTTCTCAATGCGGCCATGTCCCTGAGAGGATTCTTGGTAACGTTCAACCCCTTCAAAACCATTCGATTGGTGTTCCGAAAATATCGCCTTCGTCAAATCAACAAGCGAACCGGATTTCTCAAATGCCGTTCCGTTGAAAATCCAAAATTCACCGGTGTCCAGAAGCTGGTACACGTCGCCAAGAGTCGGCGTACCGGATTCAATTACGTCAAGCGCATTCTTGTCGGCAATAACGCCTTTGAACCGCATCACGGCGGTCAACTTGCTGTCCACTTCCAGTTTCGTGTAGATATGAAACTGAAAAATGCGTTGAAATTTAAGGGCATCGGGCATCGGAAATTGGAAATCGGAAATTGGAGGAAGTTTTTCACTTATCACCTATGCCCGATGCCCGATTCCCGATGCCCTTAACTGTTTTGAGTCACCATTTGTTTACGGTTTGAGATTTGATTTCAAAGTTCCGGCACAATGTCTCCGGCGTTGGCGGTGAATCGTGAAACGAAGACCTCCGGATCAATCGTCTCGGAATGAGTCCGCACGGAACCATCGCCGTACAGGAACACGGCCAGTCCCTGATGAAAGCTGAAGATTTCGTTTTTATTGCTACAGTTAATCATCTGCGTTCCATTGCACAAGTCGTGAATCCAGATTTCGGCTCTGGCGTCGGCCCACTCGGCACCCTCCATCGGTTCCTTTGGCGTCACGTTCGGATCGCCGTGCCGCCCTCCCTGTTCGTACTTGTGGGGACGACCACTGCATTCGAAAAGCATCATGGAGTTCGACAAACCGTCGCGCACGCTCTCCGGAGTCACGAGACCGTCCCAGTTCGCCCTCATCATGCTTCGCCAGTCGATCCGTTTCGTAATCGCACCGGCGTCAATCAATTTCTTGCTGACACCGGGACCAATCCGTTCGCAACAGGTATAATCGGAGACAAAATACTCGACGATATTCTCGTTGATCGTGCTGTAACGGCAAAAGCGGGATTGTGAGGCGTTGGGACAGATCAAAATCGGAATCCGCGTTTGCCGGGCGGAGCGATTTTTCGTGTTTTGCCAATTGACACTGAAATCGTATTTTTCGTACACTTGCATCGCTTCCATGTACGGCAAAAGAGACGCCATGATGTTGTGTTTGATCGCGTAATTCGGATTCGTGTAAAAGTGTTCGATTTTTGAGGACGGAAAAACTTCATGAACGTTTAAATACTGGTGAATCGCGATTCCGAGTTGACGCATGTGGCTTGTGCATTGTGTCCGTCTGGCCGCTGATCGGGCCGCCTGAACCGCCGGAAGGAGCATCGCAATCAAAATCGCAAAAATCACGATGATGACCAGAAGCTCGATAAGCGAAAAGCCGAACCGCTTGTTCATGGTGTCCAATTTCTCAAAATGTCGGCGAAAACGAATGTAAAGCCCGAACACGCCGGTATTTTACCTGAGCACACAGGAAAAAACAAGTCGGAAAAAAAGTTCGAACAAGTCAAAATTCTATGCCCTAAAATCGCGGCTACACCCCTATTTTTTGACTATTTCCAACTACCGAACGGGAGAAAGAAGACCATCGCTGGTGTCAACCCCGACAACGCTTTTGTAGATGTATAACGCCCTCCAGTAATCGGCCCGGCAGGTGATGAACAATCGAATCGTTTCCCGATAACGGCGTTCCGCGTCAAGGACATCAATAAGTGGACGGCCTCCCGCCTTAAAGCTCTCGATCATAGTGTCCCGAACTTCCCTGGCCAAACGCACCTCTTCGTCGGCGAACGTGTGGGCTTGTTGGTGAGCGGTGCGGAGATTCCGGTCCGCCTCGATGATTTCCGCCCGAAGATCAACGATTCCTGCCTGGTATTGGTGTGTGCTTTGTGCCAGTGCCGACCTGGCCCTGGCACGATTCCCCTGATTACGATTAAACAGCGGCACGGTCACGGAAACACCAACTCCCCAGCCGGAATAATCGTCCTCTCCCTGGGATTTTTGGTATTGACGTGTATAACCGAACTGTGGCGTCACTTCCGGATAAGCGTTACGTTTTTCCAACCGAACATCAGCCTGTGATCTGGCCATCTGCATCCGGAATGCGCGAATGTCCGGTCGATTCTGCCGGGCCATCGCAAAAGCGGTTTCCAAAGGCATCGGGGCCATATCTGTCGGAGCATCCAGATCACCGGTGATGTCGAACGCCGGATCGTAGTCGACGCTTCCAAACTGAACACGCAGTTGTGCCTTGAGAATTTCCAGCGTCTTTTCCGCTTCAAGAAGTTCCAGCCGGCTTTGCAGGAGGTCCAAACGGATTTGTTTCCATTCGACAACAGGCAGTCCGCCGGCTTCCACCCCCTGTTTTGCGATTTTTTCGAGGTGAATCAAAATCTCGACGTCCTGGTAGACCGCTGCGAGAAGTGCTTTTGCTTCGAGAACATCGTAAAACAAGGTCGCCGTTTCGGTGATTCGCTCACGGATCAAATCGGCGTATGCCGCTTGCGATTGGCGAACGTCCCAAGCCGCACTGTTCATCGCCGCCTTCCGTTTGGCGAACAGGAACCAATCGATGGGGAACTCAACCTGAAGGTTTAACTCCGGTGGTCCGCCCGGCCTATCTGGTGTGATCCGATTGCGATTGAACGGTAATACCCCTCCTTCTGCCGTGAAGATTGGATTCGGGGGCAAAGAACTGGTCCAGTATTCCGCTCTTGCCTGGCGAATCTCCTCATTCCCAATTCGTAATTTCGGATCGGAAGTCAAGACTTGAGAGATGACCTGGTCGAATGTCCACGCCGTAGACGAAGCCGCCTGTTCCGGTATAAAAAACGATTGCGGGACGGGGGTGACTTGCGGAAATTCTTGTGCAACAAGAAGATCGCCTGAAAGGGTTACTATTGCGAGAAGCAGAACCTGCGATAAAAAACGCATAAAAAACCTCGCCACAATCCTTGCAAACTACAAAAGACATCCAAGTGTACCTTCGCAAAATCGGCAAAAGCCTTGGAATCCGGTTAAGTATTCCTTGTGATTCCTGACATGACAATACGGTAAAATAGATCAATTGTTCCCGTATTGATGTTTATAGCGAATTTGACTTGCGTACCGACGGCTTTTTTCGTCATATAAGGCGTCGGGCTGTTGCCAGGAATCACGGCTACGCCCTAAATCATTTCCATTGAATCGTTCCGACGAGTTCGTTCAGGGAACGGATTCCTTCGTTTTCCAAGACAGTCGGCAGCTCATCAAGGATTTTCATCGTGATCGTCGGCTGGTAGAAATTCGCCGTTCCAATTTGAACGGCAACGGCTCCGGCGACGACAAATTCGAGCAGGTCATCGGTCGATTCGATTCCGCCAATCCCAATAATGGGAATCTTGACGGCCCGGTAAATCTGTGCAACGCATCTCAGCGCAATCGGCTTGATGGCCGGACCGCTCAGTCCGCCGAACCCGTTGCCCAATCGCGGTTTGCGTCGCCGCCAATCGACGGCAAGACCGAAGCAGGTGTTGATCGCCGCAATTGCGTCCGCTCCCGCATTCTCTGCCGCTTGGGCGATTTGAGCAATATTCGTAACGTTTGGGGAAAGTTTGACGACAAGCGGAAGCGGCGTGTTCCGGCGAAATGCACCGACCATCCGCTCACACAATTGAGGATCGGTCCCGAAATCGACGCCGCCGGACACGTTCGGACACGACACATTCAACTCCAATGCCGCGATACCGTTGTGGCGTTCGATTTTTTCGCAAAAAACCGGTGCTTCTTCCACTTGTTTGGCCGCGATACTTAAAAAAACCGGCGGTCCGAGCGTTTTTAAATACGGTAACTTTGCTTCGAGAAATTCATCAATTCCGTCGTTGTCCAAACCGATGGAGTTGAGCAAGCCGGAGGCCGTTTCTACGGTTCGCGGCGGTGGATTTCCCGGACGCGGGGCCAAAGTTACGGTTTTCGGCACAATTCCGCCCAGTCGATCAAGTGGAACAACCGCTCCCATTTCCCGTGCGTAGCCAAACGTGCCGGAAGCAACCAAAACCGGATTCGCCAGCTCCAAAGAGCCGAGTTTTACTTTTAGCATGGGGAAATCGGGAATCGAAAATCGGGAATCGACAACGGGGGAATCATACCACTGTTTTGTGGATTCATCAAGAGAAACATAAAAATCGTTCAAGCCGCGCACAATCAGAGCCGCGCACGCAGTAAGCGGTAACCCCGGCGGTAACGTGAAAACACAATTGCTCCGTGCGCGGCTCTGATTGGGTTTACGGTTAAATGTCACCTACTTATTCCTGAATGGTGCGAAACGCGACGTTCCAGATTCCGGCTTCGGTGCAGAGGATTAGAATTGGCTTGATCGCCCTGGCCGGAACGCCGCGGTTGGTGCGGATTTCCACTTGAACGTTCTTGGCCCCCTGTTTGTGTTTCGTTTGGAAGTATTCCTTCAACTGTTCTATTGTAACCGGTTGATTTCGGAGCAGAACATTTCCTTCCGCCTTAACATTGATAACCTCCGTTTTCCCGGTGTTTTCGGCATTTTCTTGAACCCGGCCCGTTGTTGCCGTCGGAAGCCGCAGCTCGATGGACGTTTCCTGTTGAATCATCCTGCTGGAAACGAGAAAGAAAATAATCAAAAGGAACACGACGTCGATCATCGACGTGAGATTCAAAGAAACGAAAGAAGGAGATCGGCTTGGAGAACGCACTAAACAAAATGAGAAATGAGAAATGAGAAATGAGAAAGACGGCTGACTTCAGGAATTCTGCTTTCCGCCGTCTGCTTTCTGCCGACTACTTGCGAGTCTTTTTTTGACGGGTCTGAGAATTTGTTCGGCGATGTAGGTGGTTTCGGCCATCAGCAGGGCGATACGGTTGTTGAAAATCGCGTAAGCGGCCAGGGAAGGGATTGCGACGAGCAAACCTTGCACCGTTGTGACCAACGCGAGGTAAATTCCACCGGCCAAGTCACCGGCCCGTTGCTGATACCCTTCGAGAGCGGCCATATCGTGAAACGCGATCAGCAGACCGACGACGGTTCCGAGCAACCCGATCATTGGAGCAATGTTGCCGATCACGTTAAGGTATTCCGTTTTTCGGTACAGCCTTGCCGCTTGTTCCGCCATCGCGTCTTCCGCCGCTTTTTCGACGGAGTTCCAGCCGATTTCGCATTCCTTAAGGCCGGCAGCCAAGACGATTCCCAGCACGCTTGGATCATCATGGCAACGTTTTGCGGCGTCGTTCCATCTTCCTTCGTTCAAACTTTTGGCGACCTCGTCGGCAAGACCGGGCGGTATCAATATTTTTTCACGAATTGTCAGAAAATGCTCAATCATAAACGCAACCGCGATGATGGAAAGCAAAATAATCGTGTGCCCAATGATTCCCGCCGCAAGGATGAGGTCAATGAGCGTGTAGTCCTTGTAATCCTTGATCGACTTGTTCGCACTCTCCACGTTTTGCACGCCAGATTGCTCTTGCGCGACCGGGATTACTGGTTCCGATTCTTGAGCGAATACATCAAGGGAAAAAAAACAAATCGAGAGTAGGATACAAAAGCGAAGCATGTTTGAAGCAAAAAGTGAAATCCTTTGTCAACGTTCCCGACGAATATACACGATACGAAGAAATCAATCAATGCCTCAATCAATGCCTCAAACGCTCCTTTTCCGTTCCGTTTGCGGTTACGACTCCCAACTCATCCGGTAAATCAACAGCCGAATCGCCCAAGAGACCGGAATGATCGTCGCCGTCAATAGTATGATACCACTCCATTGCATCGGGGAAAGCCCGGTGGTACGGAAAATCCCTCCAATCCCAAACCAGCCGCTTGCCTGCACCATTGCGAACTGGACGATGATAATCAGGCCGACAATCAGCACAAATGCCCGGTTTTGGAGCAGTTGGGCAAACGGCGGTTCCTCATATCGAAGCGACCGACAAAGGAAAATTCGCCAAATTTGAAACATCACGAAGATCGTGAAAAAGACCGTCAACGCCTGCAGGTTTTCCGTTGCTCGTGCCTCCAAGCCGAACTGAAAACGGCTCTCTTCACTCAGGAACCAACCGAAATATAGGGCCATAAACAGGACAATCACCTGGTAGACACTGCTTAGCAAAATCGAGATTCCCATCGACGGAGTGATAATCAAAGCGTCCCGTGACACCGGTTTGCGGCGCATCGAACTTGCCCGTGGCGGCTCGGTACATAACGCAATTGCCGCAAACGTGTCCATGATAATATTGATCCACAAAAGCTGTGGTACCGTAAATGGAAGTGACACGCCGACCATCGGGCCGATCAATGCACAGACAAGCGCAACGACGTTTACCGAAAGCTGGAATTGCAGGAACCGTTGGATATTCTGGTACAGCGTTCGCCCCCACCAGATTCCGGTAACGATGCTCTTGAAATTGTCGTCGATCAGCACGATGTCGCTTGCTTCCTTGGCGACTTCGGTCCCCGTGATTCCCATCGAGATACCAACGTCGGCGAACTTCAACGCCGGGGCGTCATTGGTGCCATCGCCGGTCATGGCGACAACCTCTCCGTCCCGGTGCATCGCTTTGACAAGCCGCAACTTGTCCATCGGCGTTGATCGGGCAAGAACCCGCAACCGTCTTGCCACCCCGGACAGGTCTTCTTCGGCAACCTGGGCCAATTCGTCCGAGGTCATCACAAGCTCGTTTGCCCTGGTGAGTATCCCCGCCTGTCGGGCAATCGCAATCGCGGTTGCTTCGGCGTCACCGGTAATCATTTTAACTTCCACTCCCGCCCGGCGGCAGGTTTCGACAGCCTGCGGGATTTCCGGTCGGATCGGATCGGAAATACCAATGAGTGCGAGCAGGGTATGATCACAACATTCCCTACATGCGTCGGTGTTCTCCGTGACACTACACCCCGATTTTTCCGTCAAGGCGATCACACGAAGGGCTTGGCCCGCCGCCCGGTCCAAAGCGGCGTCAATCGCCTTACGGTGCGGTTCAATCGGTTGCGCGACACCATCGACAAACACGGTGGAACAACGTTCGATCATTTTTTCCGAAGCCCCTTTCGCCAGGCAACATCGGTTTCCGTTCATGTCCACGAGCACCAGCGACATTTTCCGCTGCGAATTATGGCCCAGCTCCCGGATTCGCGGAAATTTGTTCCGATAATCCCGGTAATCGACTCCGGCGTCATGCAACATCCGCAACAGGGCGCACTCGGTCGGATTACCGATCCCTGTCACCGTATTGTTTTCGATGTGAAGTGACGCCTCGCTGTTTGCCGAAATCGAATTGACCAGCTTCGGCCATTCCGCAATTTTTTGTACGGATTCAAGTTGCGTCGTGTCGTACTCGTTCAAACCGGCAAAGAGCCAGGTGACGGTCATCCGGTTTTGCGTCAGCGTCCCGGTTTTGTCGGAGCAAACGACGGTTGCCGAGCCGATGGTTTCCGAGGCGACCAGCTTGCGAATCAGGCAGTTTTCCCTGGCCATTTTCATCATGTTCAGTGCCAGTGACACCGTGACCATCATCGGCAACCCTTCGGGAACGGCGACCACGATGATCGTTACCGCAACGATGAAACAGGTCAGAAGTTGCCGAACGAGGGCCATCGCTTCATCGACGGCCTGCTCCGGCATTGCAAGTGTCTGCGATTGAAAAAATCCGAGCGAGCCGTCACTGGCATCAACAACGGCCAACAATCCAAGTCCGACACCGAAAACGCCGACAACGAGCGGAATGCAGACCAGACCTTGAAGCAACAGGTTTTTCAGAGGAATTCCCAAACTCTCGAAAAACGGTTTGAGTGCCAGCCGCATGGATACAACGCCAAGCAGGAGTGAAATCAGGGCAAGGCTGCCAAATACAACGATTGCCTGATCCGAATCCCCCAGTCGGGTGTCACGAAAAAGGATCGAACCGCCAATCGCTTTGACCGCCATGACGGTGAAGATCGTCATGGCCCCGGTGATACCAACGGCACTGATCTGCTTGGCGAGCACCGAGAGTTTTTGGGTGAGCGGCGTGGCGGAATCCGATTCCGTCTTGCCGAGACTGGCGGCGATTTGACCGAGCCGCGTTTTGTCGCCGACGGTGGTAACGAGAAACATGCCGTGCCCGTCGGAAATCATGGTGCCACGATAAACAAGATATTGGTCGTCGGTGGTGTCGAATTGGCGGTGGGCGAACTTTTCGACCGGGACCGATTCACCGGTCATCACGGACTGGTCGACCAAAAGGTTCATGGCGTCAATCACGACCCCGTCGGCACTCACCTTGTCGCCGAGGTCAAGTCGCACCAGATCGCCGACGACGATATCGTTGATGGAAATTTCGACGATCTGTCCTTCACGCAGCACTTTGACGCGAATATCGTCCTTGACTTGGTTTAAGAGTTCGAATTCCCCGGCACTTTTGAGTTCGCTCAGGAACCCGGCCAGCGTTGCCAGAAGGATTGCCAAAACGATGCCGACGGAATCGATGAAACTGGCGTCCGGGTGATGAATGACGTATTTCTCGAGGAGGGTCATTACCAGCGAAATGACCGCAGCCGCCAACAGGATTCGGATCGTTGGGTCCTCGAATTTTTCAAGCAGGAGTTTCCACCAGGGATCCCGCTCCGGTGGCGAAAGGGTATTACGTCCATACTTTTCGGCAGATTTTCGGACCGATTCGGCGTCGAGACCACGAGAGAGGTCAATGGGAATGTCGGCGTATTGAAACGGAGTGGTATCTGGCATAGGAAAGTAGTACAAAGTCGTCCAATTGGTCTTCCTTAGAGTGCGTTTTTCTGGTAACATAGGGTCCATGTTTTTTCTCATTTTCCCCCTTTTTACGGAGATCATTATGGCAAGGACCGCCGCTCAGATTGACTTGGACGCTCTTGAAAAAAGCATTTTACAAAAAATCCTTCGTTCCCGCAAGGCCGGAAAAGACCTGCAAGCCAGGGCACAAATTGTACTCGCCGCCGCAGAAAAACTGACCAACATCCAAATCCAAAAAGATTACAACATCGAAACGCATCGCGTTGCCACTTGGCGTAATCGTTTTCACGAGACTCACGCACTCTGGAAAACTCTCGATCCTCAGTTGCGTCCGCCGATGTCGGAAAAACTTATCCGACAATGGTTGGCTGACAAGGCCGGACGAGGTTGTAAGCCCAAAATCACTCCCGAACAGAAAGCCTTGATCGTGGCGGTGGCCTGTGAGCCCCCTTCGCGAAGCGGTTATCAATACAAAGGTGCAGTATGGACGATTTAGAAAAAATAATGGGGAAGAAGCTCGCGGATCACGCAAAAAAGAGAGCAGATGAACTCCGTCAAAAAATTGAAGTGTTGCCACTTCATATCGAAGTTATGATATTCGCACTCCGCAAATACCCCAAACTACAGAAAAATCTTTTTTCTTTGGGGAAAACAAGCAACTTGATGCTCGAATTCCCAAAGTTTAACGGCATGACTCTTAAAATGAGAGATTCTGATCTCCATAACCTGTTTGATACTATTGAAAGTCTGCCTACCCGAATTAAAAACGTTTATACGGGATAAAACGTCTTCACGCGGAGATATAAAATATGCGACCAAATTTCCATGCGGCACTTGTTGAAAAGCCTTCTTACCGAAAGAAGCCACAATACGAAATTCGTAAATACATCCAAAAGGATTTACGAAGGAACATCATTCAAACCATACGTGATTTGAAATGGAGTCACTCGCTTTTTTCAAGTGATCGTATTACATTAGACGGCGCGTACACGACCGCCTCCAAATCATGGAAATTGGACATTAACAGACTTTTCACGTTAATGACGGCCCTAAACGGTGAATTTGTTGATATAACCGACAACTACTCGCTAGGATAATTTTTCGCCATAGTAATCATGCTTTTTGTTAGGCGGCATCATTACGTCATCGATTAGGTTTTCATACGAGCTTTCCTTCTCTCGCTCTTTTTGTTTTTGGTTCCCCACCAGAATCTGTGGGTAAAAAAATAGGTTTTTTGAGGTATGTGGAACAGAAAAGTAGATAATGGACCTTGAAAGTAAAGTATTTCAGTCACGTTGTATCGAAATAGTACATCTGGAA
>Ga0209628_10004525_pt1 | contig 10076 bp, 4 predicted proteins | sample TergutCu122P4_FD_187285 | JGI IMG/M metagenome (GOLD analysis project Ga0209628, IMG submission 187285) | Cubitermes ugandensis P4 segment gut microbial communities from Kakamega Forest, Kenya - Cu122 P4 (SPAdes) (version 2) | ecosystem: Host-associated > Arthropoda: Insects > Digestive system >... | reverse complement strand
TTGACCTAAGGAACACTCTCCCGAAGTTAGGTCCTTTCCTCCTGGGACACCCTGATGGTAGCAGACCTCACCACAGTATCTAAAATACTTCCTCTACGGACAGTACACTAATCGATATAGCAGTAGAACTCAACGCACACCAGGCACACATAGGTGTGCCTGGTGTGCCATCCAATATAACGAAGTCACTTCTAGCTTCGTCACTCATATGCATAATACTGACAGATATGGGTGAATCGAAGATAATTTAGAAATAATACAGAATGTCGAAACTAAATCAATTATGAAAAATTCAGAAGTATTTCACATTATGAAGCGGTCAACCCCACCTAAAAGAACATCAAAGATACATGTAACCCATAATATGTAGTAAACCAACGAAAGCACTTTGGTAAACTATTTTATTGCATATTGATAATCACCAACATGTTTCGGTCGTTCTTGTGACAATCATCAGGGTATATCAAAGAACACGATTAAAATATACAGTAACTATCAAGTGGTTTCACGCATGCAGATTAAGTTATTGATAATTTTTCATTAGTATTCTTTGGTACACCCTGTTGATGATCGCACGCACTACCGAAACACGGTGGTGACTATCTATATATAATTTAATGCACGGCTATGCAACATATTATTACAAAACACACAATCCATTTTTAGAACGATTAACCACGCACATGTAATGCATATGTCAGTACTGTATTCCTCACGTCTTCCCGTCGTAACACAAATCCACACGACATAAAGCCACTCACTAAGTTGCACTATACATCAACAGCTACAACTTCTGAAAACGTTAAATACATACGAATGCCTGATCTTGGCTAGTCAATTATTTTTAAAATTACAAACACGAACTTTCCACAAGGTTTCTGAATAATACAATAATATGTAGGTTCTAAAAACCAAGTAAATACTCGTACTTTCATCAAAGAACACCTCAATAATAATAGTAATAACAATAAGAATAAAAAGAAACAAAAAACGGACACCACTACTCTCAACAGTGTACAAGCGTGCAATTAGTGTGGATTTCACTCACAAAAATGGATTCTGATACGCTCTTAGTTAAGACAGAACTCATCGCAGAATCGGACAAAGGCTACCTCAAAGTACTTACGCTACACTACTAGATATGGTAGCCGAAGTAACCCTTACATAAAGAATCCCTAGCCAATCGCACTATCCCATTGGATACAGCAGCAAAACTCGCCGTGGCATACCTAGACTACCTACACTGAGCTATTCAATGTGTACCAAAACTCACCATTACAGCGGATATACGTATTCCAATTACGCCACGCTACTGAGGACGGTTGCAGGGCTTCCCGAGACATTGGACAGCAATGGTCCACCCACCGTACCCCCACACCCCAACACACGTGGCAGCAGAACACCATGCAACAGGAAATAATCTACCTATGCCACGCTAAGCTGTTAGATTTGGTAGCAACTCACCACAACAAAAGCGCTGTGACATGCTAATATTAGGTGTTTCATGTATGAAATGTCTGAAGTTGTGAAAACAGCATCACTTCTCGTACAGGTACAATCAACGGCGTTACCTATAGTTCGTGGACTGTAATTATGTTTCGGTTATGAGCCACTACTACGGTCGCTGGGGTTACGTTCTATATTCAGATGCATATACTCCAACGAATCGTGCCCCAGCACGTCATCAACTGAGGTCATTAGCTTGTTATCAGTGGAAGGCCTTGGACGTTTCCACATACAATTTATACTCAGCATGTGCTCATTTAACATATGTTACTAAAGGAATGGTCTACCTTGACCACCGAACAGTACAGTGAAAAAGCAACTTTCATGCTGTCATCTTCTAGGCTGTGGTAGGTACCAGCGTCTAGGAGGGCAATGTAGTCTCCATTTCTAGCGTAAAAACTGAGGCATTACGTTCGTCCGAACGTTGGAATCCGTTCACCTGACCATACCTCATCATAATCGAGAAGACTACACATGACTTTTCACTGCTGTCATATCCGCATATCGTAACTCCTGTTCTACGCAAAGTTCAAATCCAACTGTACATTGTATCTTTAAAAAATGGGGGGCTCATTACATAGACGCTGGTCGCATAACGTAACAAGCATAAGCCAATAACAATGTAATTTATTTCCGAATTAATTAAAGACGCTGGCTGTAGTTCTGACTGTACAAAGTCGGTCAGTACGATTGTTATAGAACGGAAAACTGTAAAGGAGTGGGATGCGGATGTGGCCTAATTTGATGCAATATCACGGCACTTTCCTGGAGGTTCTGACGAAAATCACAAAACTTCTACGTCAGGGTAGCCAGATTCCTGACTGTGGCTTTGACATCTGAAGTTACAATGGTGGCTATGGAGCTATGTATCCTGCTACACATGTACCAACGTTTCGGACGACCTTCGTATCTCCATCTGTATTGCGAAAGGAGTAAGGCGAGCGTGAATATAGGAAGCGTAAAACAGTCGTTTCAAGTGCCATATTCTTTATTGTGTCCCCCTCACGCACATCTCCCAAGCAGGACCGCGCTCATGGTTTCACCTTCCCATCTTCATTTTATCACCTTTTCCAGGCGTGGCCTGATTCAAAAAAGGTTAGATTGGAGATCATTTTAACCGTAGTTTTCTATATCCGGGAGTTTCCAGATCATTTTGAGATGGAGTAGCTCCAGTAATTTGTTTAACATTTATTCGTACGTGATTGTGAAGATAACCCTATCAGCAGAAACTAGTATCGCGAACAAGCGCAAAAAAAATATGGGCCGAGTGTATGCACATGATACTGCGTGGATCACACACAAATCATCCACAAGCCGCCTCGTGTATCTTCTTGCGACGACTGACAACGAACCGTTATAGCGTATGCGCGTGCGTCAATTTCGAAGTGGCAACACATGGTCTAGTGTAGACACATAAGCGTCAAACGGCGAATAAGGCGATAAAGCTGCCCGCGAATATGCAGCCTTAGGGCCGATTCACACTATGCGTCACATTTCCGTTCCGTCGCCGTTCCATATTCGTTCCGTCAGAATGGTTTGTGTTCACACTGTCCGTCGTGTTCCGTCACCTTCCAGACTAGCACTCGATAGTAGGACTGCGATTATTTCAATCAAATATGCAGCCCACTGCCACGGAATGCATTTTCCGTTATTTGTTAATTATTATAACTTCGGTGATAACAGAATGATAGTAACTTCAAAATGCGCAATAAAAACACTGAAAGTTACCTGACTTTTTCAACTCTTCAGCTATTTCTCCCCGCAATTTTTCTTTCCAGCACTATCAATATACTTCTTATTTGACAGGTCATATAATTCCTCACATTTACGCACCAATTCTATTAATTTTTCACCACTTTCTGAAGACAAAAACTGGCAACACTCGTTGCAAGCAAACACTCGAATTGTGGTGGAGGAAATGTAAGACTGTTCACATTATGGGAATCGAGCAAGTACAGACCGGTTCGGACCCGTTCTGTCACGTCAAACATTCTCGCTCAGCAACGGCGATGGAACGGAAATGCGACGTTACGGAAACGTTCCTGTAAGTGTAAACATCTCCACTTAATTACACATGAGAAAATGTTACTCAACGGTGATGTTCCGCGACGAAACGTAAACGTGACGTATAGTGTGAATCGGCCCTTACAGGTTCGGCATATAATCTGACAACAAATGGAATCACACTTTCGGATCTAAGAACCCACCTGGCCAGTGGCGTAGCTAGGTTTATTTGCACCCGGGGCGAATAATCACAATGGCGTCTCATAACATAAACTATAAACGTAAAAACATTACAAATATTTATTGATTTACCTTTCATTTTGCTGAATAATTTAAAACTTGTTAAGCGCGAGAACTCAGTTTTTTTTAAATTAAACTACTTATTTTTCCTGCCACTTTGCTGCCACTTGGACTCTGCTGTCAAGGGTGGCCGAAACACCTCCCCTCCCGCGGCCACGGCCCTGTACCAGGCCTCGTTTGCTTGCCAAGCAGATACAGGAGCTCAGGGAACTGAGGAAAGAAATGCGGGATCCAGCACTTCAAATGGCAGTTAAATGGGTCACAAAACCATCTGATGTCCCCGAGAAAAGCATTTGAAAAGTGGGACACAAAATGGAAACCGTGACGTCATACACACCTCATGTCACGTGGCCTACCTCAAAATTCCATACAAAATGGGATGGCCGGGGATCACCAACTGCTATTCATGGCCGTCTTGAACTTAAATTCCGCCTGCTAGAAAAAGCAAACTACCTGCCTGCTTAGAAAACCGGCTCATTTCTCACTTCTCATCATCTGTGTGACGACAACCATTAAAGGCGGTTGGAGGCTGTGCTCAGAACTGTAACAACCCTCCAGAGACAATCCTACATCGTGGCTTACAAAAACCCTACAAGTGCTAAAATTAAGAACGGTTTATGGTCTAGAGAGAAGTAAAATCGAATACCTCAAACAAGTTTCAAAGTCATTCACACATCCAAGCTGTTTCCATCTATCGCTTTTTCAGGGACCTCGCTATTAAGCAGGAGTTACTGGCTTGTCAAAAGCTGGTACGGACCCTACAATCCCTTATAAAACTTCCGACTAACCCCTCGTCCACAACCGGCAAACTATTACAGAAAGTTGTTCGAAAAATTGTCCAAAGCCATAAATAGGAAAGACACTTGTTTAGTGCAAGTCAGTTTGGTTTTCGTGCATGTCACTGTACCACACTTCATTGAACAAAGCACGAATAACGTGACCTTAAACTTCAGCAACAATATGGCTGCGGCTGCTGCTGAGGTACCCATGGATATCGAAACAGCCTTGGACACAATACGGCACTCGGACTTGCTTTATGTGTTATTAAGATTAATATTATCGGTCAGTGTAATCAAGCTTAATATTTATTTCATTTCAAGTACAGAGTTCAGAGTTTCAGTCGAAGGCGATGTGTCTATGTCGAGATATAAAACCGGCAGTACCACCACGTTCCGTCCTGTCCCCATCATTCCCCAAACATAAAGCCTGTATAAAGAATGGCGCGCCCAGAATACCTGGTACTAATACAGCCATATCAGCTAGTTATACCTGCATTTAGTCAGTACGGCAGGTGTGTGACCTCTGGACCACACAGTTCGATGATGATACAATCCAGGCAATTTCATAGACCGCTACAGTACTAAGACGGAACATCCCGTTTGTACATCGCTTGAACTATCTCGATGTAATCTCCGACAGAACGAGAAAATGTAGAACCCATATAGAGATAAACAAAAAACAAACTTCGGAACTTTAAAAAGAGCCCGCTGCCGATTCACAGGTGTCGCACTCAGGGCTAAAATTAAATTAACAATCCACGAAGCACTCATTAGGTCTCTAATACGCCTGCACCGCCTAGGAATTTGCGGGAGAAATTCTTCTCTTGAAGTTGCAGCGCCTACAAAACTACGTTTTCCGCAAAACTGGCAACTTTCCAAGGCGCACACCGGTTCGCGACTTGCATACGGCTTTAAGGCAATGCGTTGCAGACATCCCTAATTGTGCAGGCAGCAAGTAGTCATACAAAATCACGAAAATGTATCTTCACAATATAGGACAAGGCGAAGCGCGACATACAGTGTGTCTCATTCACTACCGAACCCGGCATTTCTTTAATAACTCTAACACCAATGAAGATATTGCAGGAGTAGGTTCGTTGTGTGACAAATGAAAAGGAATGTGTCTGTAGTGTGTGTCTGCAGTCCGCTTCAAATTTCGTTGCAATATCCTCATTAGTGGTAAAATTATTAAAGAAATGCCGGGTTCGTTAGCGAGTGGGACACTCTATATAAGGTATGAGAAGGATTTAAACTGTGCGGCGGTCAAGATTACGACCGTTCAAGTTACTAACCTACCGTTGCCGCAAACGCTAAGTAAGGTAAGGTTTGATCTACTGAACGGTCTGGACTGACAGTGGCGCTGCATACATATATTGGTTACACGTGCTGTATTTACAAGTATAATGGATATTGGCACCATGCAAATTTCTAGGTAATTTGCAAATACTGACACACGCTCAGACTTGACAAACGACAGGCCAATTCTTTCTTCGGACTGGACGAAAACTTGAAGTTATGACAAGGAAAAAAGAAAAGGAAAGGAAAGGAAAGGAAAGGAAGAAGTTGGCCATCAAAACACACCGACTGAGTGACCGCTATATGAAGTGACCTCAGCTTCAACTAGTGGTTTACTCTTGTATCTGAAAATGGAGGCAGTTGGTACGTACACCTGCTTAGAGAACTACATGATGTAAAATCCCAGAAGGCAGCAACTGACCGAGTTTTTTCGTGGATTTCCTTAGTCCCTTCTGGCAAATGCCGGAACATCAAATTGTCATGAAAGCTACCGCCAATATTAGTCCCAATTATCATACCAATATACGATTCTATAAAGTTTTATCGTAGCCGTCGCCTTCTTTCTTCTTCTTCATTTCATGACATAACGCCTACTCCACCTTCAAAGGTTACTCACAGTCTTAGCTACTAGCCTAATTTGTGTTGCGTTGTTATACTGATTGTTATTACTGAATACACGAACAACCTAGTCAGAACAGCAGTTTTCCGGGCACCAAGTTTGTATCCAAGATCTCCCGAATACGAAGCAAGAATACCATCTACTCGACCGCGAGATCAGAAAGAATGCATGGAACTCTACCACTAAGACCCATGTACACCATCATGACGCTGTGCTTAAATCAGATTGTAAACAAAACTAAAGCAATATGTCACCGTTTTATTAATTAGACGGAACATGATATGTATGTATATGCAAGCAGTTGCAGTATAAACCGAAGACGCAGCTGCACACCGTCCTAGAATTACTAAAATGCAAACGGCCTCCATGGAAGATCCACTGTCAAGATTCAGTACAATAGATTTATACTTGGCCTTCCTCATGTCCAATATACCACTTCGATAACTACGAAGTCGGAAGACACGAGGTCCGATGATAATTGAATGACCTGACTGGTTCTGTCAAAGTAAAAAATACTCTTGTAGCTTGTACAAATCCGGCTTGCGACCGGCGGCAATATAATACATTATTCATAACGATTTTAAACATAATGTACAGTGCACATACACACACGATACTGTCAAATCTATATTGAGGCATGTCTCTTGTCCATCAGTTTTCTTGAACTTCAAAATAAAGTACAGCGAACACTCTACAGCTACGTGTTTCGAAATAAAGTTACGTCACCCCCAGGCTAGTAATCTACATAGCCTGTAGTTCAGCGCTGCCAGTACACACGATATCCTACATCACAATCTATTAGTCAGCTTTTCATAACATGTCTTAAAACATGACGAAAAATACTTCTCTTATATTTGGAACTTAACAGTCACACGGGATCCTTTTTTGTTATCATGTCCTACAATGCTTTCTTTAACTGTCCCCCTTAGAACCCGCAAAATATTTAGCACTGTATATATTTTCCGGACACATTCTTATTTTGAAAATAATGTTTTACTTTGATGAAAATAACAATGAATTTTTAATTTGGATTTTATATGCGATTTACATTCATAGGTAATAAAGAACATACGGAATGTTTTACAACGACAAAGAATCTGTAAGAAAAACAACAAAAATATGAAAGATAACACTTAGGATATGTTCCCTGTATGTTAGTCTTCTTGTCTTGTATAAAATAACTACCAGTCTGCGCCGCATAACATCCCAGAAGAGCGAATATCCTATTTACATGGCGGTGGGAGCTTGGGTGATGCTAATATTGTGCATATTGGCTAGCTAAACTACGGTCCGTTCTAGATAGCCTCAAGGTGATAGTAACTGCATATCGTAACAGTAGCTATACGACTACAAGTCTGACGGTATGATAAAACCTGAGAACACTGTTAACTGTAAAAATTAAAAGAAAAAGGATTTTTTCGGACCTCCAGATTTCGGGAGCCCAGGCTACACTTATTACCTTACCTGCAAAAGGGTATGCCAAAATCGAAACAGGTTACCTACAGATTCGGCTCAATTCGTATCCTTTCCGCAGAATACCAGGGTTAAAAAAAAGTATCCGAATTTATTAAGAACATATAAACCTCCGAAATTTCAAGGTTAAAGTATGGTAGATGGCATCTATAATGAGAACACAAATATAACCCCTCAATCGACCCACTCTTGTGCATTATAGCCATGTACCTCACTTTGAAATCACAGTTTCAATGAATGTGCAGTCCTTCAACTTCGAAGTTTTAACAGAATAAGCGCTGTTGTTTCTAGATATCTGTACTAAGAGACAAAGATATAGGTTCCAATACTGACCGAAACGTAGGCACGTCTCGACTGCACACGAGTTATTTTCGGAAATTATTGCCACCTGGCGTATATATCAATTACCACAATAACTTGCTGCATGGAAACAACATAAGGATAGATACTTAACTAAAGATACCAGACTGCTGGGATATCTCGCCGTGTAGACTGACGATGGATGCTTTACGCTCCTCCGAAATGCTGGTACCTATACAACAATACGTAGGGTGTTATATCCTTAAAACTGGAATCTTCATCTACAAGGCTGTGGGAACCTCAAATCTCGCAGACCTCACGGTCTGCGAGATTTGAGACCTACAGGGTTATAGGTGACAGTGTGTGATAATATCCAACAAATTGTCTCAGGCGCTCCCTGGCAGGCAGTCAAATCGAACCAGACTCATCCGTCCCTCCAGCGAGTAAATACCCGCCCCTGGACTACATTAATTTTGGGGTTTCAAAAGCTTACAGTTTTCAGACGTCGAACTTTGCTGTCTTCTCGAGATGTAGCGCCGTGCCAGATGCTAGCACCTGATCATAGTTTCGGAGGAAAATACTACCTCCATATACAGGTTAAAAGAAGAAAGTAGCGGAAAAGCACCGCTAATACCAGAGCCTGCCACTCTACATGACCCTGAGCCAGTTCCAACAACCTCTCTTCGTAGGATCCATTGTATGTTTTCTCACGTTAGCTCCTCAGCGATCCAAGTTCACCGTCCCCTATTTATGTGCGCATTAAAATTCTGTATACGTCCGTGTTTCAAACATTTACCCTATATATAAGTAAAGCTATACTCGAGACGCGGGCAGACATGCAGATAAGCATGTAGGACTTCATGTTATTGTTGTCTGAATTTAACCAAAACAGGAAGGTATCGACGTAACTTAGGAAGTTTTAAGACAAATCCGTCTGGAGGATACAGAAGTACTACATGGGGACGGAGACAAAAGGTCTGACATCGTTAGGTTACAAGATGGGAACGCTGGGAAAAACAAATGTGTTTGTATTCCAATTCTGTGTCTCCTGACAAAACAGTTCCTTATTTCTTTACGAAGTCAACTACCTTCTTCACCAGAGTACAGAGACAAGAGTACGCTGGTGCGTGCTAATCATCGTAATAGACAAATTGCGTAATACTAGGGTTATGAAAATATCTCAAGTGTTACGCCTGCCAAGCGATTAATATACTCCAAATGTTTAACTTTTTAAAAATAAACGGTTAATTGGCTTTGTTAGTAGACAGTTATATGCACTCCGGGACAATTCGTTTTCAGTAATGCTATACGAAATTTTAAAGCAGATGAATTTAAATGTTACTACTACGAGTTTAATTAACAGAAAACTTGATATCTGTATATTTATTAAATGTTATAAGAGGGAACTATTTAACTATCACAGCCACGTAACTTTTGAGTACCTAATTCGTCAACTACAAATTCCTACAAAAATGATGTCATCGATTACGTACATACAGCTCAGAAATTCCGTCAAGCGCTTCTTCTAAAATCAAGCATTAGTGGTTTCCACACAATTTTACAGAGTATGTGCAACCTTATTGCATGGTGTTCACCCTGTGGTAATTCGCAATGTGCTGGCATATCAAAATGCACAATTGACGAAATCACGACGTCTCCTAACTTGACGTGTGTCCGATGTATTTGTGACCGGTGTGCTGGCTCAGCCTCTGGTTGACGCTGTCTCATGTCCAACATCGTAGTCAAGAACAAATGACTTCTTCGCACACTGGAACCGGAAGGCACATCCTTTTATGTAC
>Ga0209628_10004524_pt1 | contig 10078 bp, 8 predicted proteins | sample TergutCu122P4_FD_187285 | JGI IMG/M metagenome (GOLD analysis project Ga0209628, IMG submission 187285) | Cubitermes ugandensis P4 segment gut microbial communities from Kakamega Forest, Kenya - Cu122 P4 (SPAdes) (version 2) | ecosystem: Host-associated > Arthropoda: Insects > Digestive system >... | reverse complement strand
ATACATGGGAACATGAGAAACTCAAAAAATTCGTTACGTACCTAATAATCTGTTTCCATCTCCATGCCCATCACTAGTTCTGATGATCGTTTCCATATGAACGTGAGGTCAAAGAAATTCACTTTCAACTTTTACTAACACAAAAACACAATAAACAAAACAGTACTTTCCATGTGTCATGTGTCGCCATGTTGAGAACGAAACAAGTGAAGCTTCCAATATTGCAAAATGATAAACATTATCGTATATTCATATTTGACCAAACTGTAATAACGTGAATAAAAATATCCATTCTGTATTAGCGGAAACTGGCTTAATTAGTTAAAGACATATGTGTATCACGTAATGCCCAAGGTTTTATTGAGTATGAAAATTTTAAGATACAAACCATTACACATTGCGATTAAATTAAAATTGTGAGGTTTTATGTAATAAGAGCATAACCATATTGCTTCATCTATTACCGTACATCTTATGGGCCGAAGTAACTCAGTCTCTAGAGCTAGTTGCCCGACGTACCATTATCAGTAAGGGCACTTCGTACATTTTCACTTCCGAAATTTTATGCATTCAAACCAGCTGGACAACAAACTGGTGGTCAATGCTACGGAGACGCATAGGGCCTTCACATTCCTTCGGGCGGAGAATAAGGGTGCTTTAATGGCCCTGAAGAAAGGAGGGTTGTACAAAAGGCGACGACAGTTTACAAATCTATAACGACATGAAACCTCGTTTCCCCCTCATGTCACTGGAGAGCAAATCATAAAACTAGAACCTCCGCCGGAACAAATTAACCCTTAAACATGGACCATAATAACTGCCCATGTCCACAAAACCTTTTCAGAGGACTGACACCTACCGTCTTCTTACTCGACAACTGCTATCGAAATAATTTGCTGAAACGAAGAATAAGTAAGCACGTTCAGATGGGATATTCATTTGACGCCTTAAATCGTCCCAGTACGTAACACAGCAACCCAGACAAAATATTCGGAGACAGCATGAAGACCGTATGCAAACTGCAATCCTGGAAACAGCAATAAATCAAATATTGTATAGAAGCAGGGGATATACGAGATTCCCGGAGGCATTCAGTATAACAGCGAAGCTAAAATTGCTCATATATCATGCCACTTGTCTTTTGTTGCAGTCAGTACTACCAACAGATATCAGGATTACCGTGTGAAATTATTCGTTTATGTATGTGCTTGCTTGAAAAAGTCAACTACTGTACACTTTCATTACCCAAGTGAGTATTTTATCATTTCTAATTACTGTAGATTGCGAGAGATTTAATGTGCTCTATTCCGTGACAAAAATACCTGTTCCATTGGCTATACTGCGTCATGTTGTGATGCAAAATTTCGATGGCGAGTTCTTGTTTTAATTGGGAATGAATGATAGTAATTGAAATGCAAAGTATTAGCATAATTCTTACCCCGTTGTCGAATATTCATGACCATGAAATATATATCAAGATTTGTAATTATTTTTGTAATTCTTAGCGTAATATTTGTGTATATTATTGTGCATTATTTTCATTCGTCTCAAGTTGGATTCTCAGATAAAATTGCATGGACAGACTTATTGAGTAATAATAATAATAGAAAGGACCGTATTGTCTCAGGGTTAGAACCTAATCAAGATTTATTAAGTGTGCAGAATTATGGTGAACTTGGAAGCCACCTTCATATGTACAAAACTCCTATGCAAGGAAGGTAAATCTTGTTTCTGGAAAGGGGGTGGCTGCTAGCCACTCTCCATAACCGTATTCTCTTCTCTCATGGTTGAAAATTAATTGATTTCACTGCTTGAATTTACTTTCGAATTACAGCAATGTGCCGTCCCACATGCTGACAAATACTTAAATGATTCGTGATGCTGGTGATGGATGTGGAACCTTCGATGCGAGTTAGTTTGTAATTACTGTGAATGTATTAGGTTCTTATTTTATTTACAGTCCGATTGTATTGGCAGTTGTGGCATGTGGTGATCGCCTGTCTGAGACACTGGTTATGATCAAGTCAGCAATCATCTTTACACAACAACCACTGAAATTCATTATTCTTGCTGATGACCCTCTCATTGCAAGCTTCAAGGAAAAGGTGAACTTCTGTTCATTGAATACATGAGTGTTAACAATTTCTTTAGTTTAGGTCATCTGCAGGGGCTGACATTAAATAGGATACTGCAGTTAAGTCCTGCAAGAAAGAAAAAAAAAAACAAAGTGTCTTAGTGGTAATGGTGAGCAGAATTGAAAAAATTTGAGACTGTTGGTCTAGTCTCTGAGCAGTTTGGCTTTTGAAAGAGTGTTTCAACAGATAATGCGCTATATGAACTTACGGAATCCATTTTAAGTGTTTCGAATAGAAGGGAATGTGTTGCAGGAATTGTCTTTGATCTCACAAAGGTGTTTCATTGCATTAACCATAAGTTATTGATACATAAACTTCAGTATTATGGTATCAGAGGAGTAACCTTGGATTGTTTTAGATCCTACTTGTTTGATAGGAAGCAAAGAGTTAAAATGAAGCTTATAAGCACTTTAGAGGACTGCTGTAATTGGAGAATTATTAAACATAGAGTTCCTCAAGGCTCAGTTTCGGGAACGCTATCATTTAATATGTTACATAAACAATTTTGATGGACTGATCAACAGTTATTCTTCATTTTGTGTAGTTTAGTTTGTTTGTCCATCCACTGAGACACATGTATCATTGGACACATCAATTGCAGTGTACAATTTATATATTTATAGAATATATGGACATCCAACCACTATAATATAATAAATAGCAATACAAAATTTAAGTACTTAGATGTAACTTATTGAACTCATCTATTAATATTATCCAAACGTAATCACTATAACATATACTCTTCCACTGAATAATATGCATGTTGTAACAGAAACAATCTCATCTGACCTTTAATAGATAAGGTCTTTTCCAGTATTTATATGTGATCTGGCCCCTCGTTATATTTATTTATTTGTTTATTTATTTCACTCATTCCAAAGATCTGTAGTCAGTGACAGCCAACAGATATAGAACCAGTCATATTATTATTATTATTATAGGTATTCAGCCCTTGGGCCGGTTTGGGCAGAGACCAGAGCTCAGTCAGTCAACTGGTATAGCTCTGGTACGCTGCATCCTGGGCAAGTTCTTAGGGATAGTTTGCCATTGCTTTCCCCCGCCTTTAGACTTTCCCACTTTCGCCACCAGGTGCCTCAACGACGCGAGAGATCCTAGCGGCGGAAGGTGGAACTGTGGGCGAGAATGTTGTCCGGTAATTTTGCTGAAATGATATAGATATATAAATAAACTTTTCCTATACAAATATAGAACTGTTCAGATAGTTGTTGAATTAAATAATATAAAATTTTTTGGCCTTCAGTCGGATAGTCAACTTACATGGAAAATGCATATAAATTACTTATTAAATAAACTGAGTGTTGTTTGTTTTATATTGAGGAGGCTTGTTCACATACTAAACATAGAAACATTGAAGGTTGTATATTTTACACATTTTCATTCCCTGATAAAATATGGAATAATATTTTGGGGCAATTCAGCCACATTATGTAAGATGTGTATAGTTTAAAAACAGATATTAGGACTTTGCTGAGAATAGGCCTAAGATGTACCTGTGCAGGTTGGTTAGTGAAACTAAATATTTTGCCATTAATGAGCTTGTATTATTTTTTCATTAATAATGTTTATCGTTAATAATTTGGATAATTTTAAAACTAATTCATTGTTGCATGATTTTAATACTAGAAGTAAAACTCAGTTACATTTTCTGTCATTGAAACTCACCTCTGTTAAAAAGGGTGTCACTTATTTTGCTATAAAAATATTTAGTCATTTACGGTCAAACATGTTTGAATGACAAGAAAGTATCCCCTTATTCTTGTAGTTTATCCTGTGGAAGAATTTTTAGTACACAACAATGATACAAATTAGTAATTTTATTATAATTAATACTATTTTACACACTTTATACACTTGTACATACTCATACAATTTATACTTTATACTGTTGTGGTGTTGTATATTTATTGTATTGTTGTGTTCTATTATGTTAATTGTTGTTGTTTACTTGTAAGTGATCATGTTGTGTGAAAGGACTAAAGATATATTTCCTTGACATGTTTCATATTCAAATATCATTGGACAGAGCTTGGATCTTTGAAATGTATACGAAATTTAAAAGTAAGTGTATTCCTGTCAGATAGCTGGTGTGCAATGTGTAACATAGATGTTGAGTTTTGGCAAGGAGTGTGAGAAATTATAAACTTTTCCAAATGCCCTTTTCATTTTAACATTCCCCATTATCTTAAACTATGTTTATATTTCAGTTAAATGAATGGAAAACATCAACAAACAATTCATTTACATATAAGGTTCTTCCAATTACTTTCCCACTGCAGGAAAATACAGATGAATGGAGGAAATTGTTCAAGCCCTGTGCCTCTCAAAGACTATTTTTGCCTGTAAGTATTATTCAGTTAAAATAATATTTCAATGTAATGCCCAGAACTTTGCCATTGTGAATGCAACAGTAGTTATTGGATGTGTTTTGTGGTATGTTATTGTGAAGTATGCAAATGCTTCACTAATATCTCGCAGGGTTTTGCAAATCCATATTTCATACCTGTAAACCAAACTGTTTTTCTTTGTATGGAGCAGAATGCACACCAATAAAAGTGGTATTAGTAGTAGTAGTAGTAATTATAATAATAATAATAATTCCCCCCCCCCAGTCTAGCTTCTCAGTGATGGTGCTATGAAGGTTGTGACTTCTGGGAATTGCGACCTCTATTGAGTATGCTTTGTTGGTGGTTTTGTCAAGAATGACTGTCTGGTTTGTTATCGTAGATAGTTTTATCACTTCTTATTATGGACCTGTAATAGATACTACTGCTGCTGCTGCTACTACTACTACTACTACTACTACTACTAACCACCACCACCACCACCACCACTACCACTACCACTACTACTACTAACCACCACCACCACCACAACTACCACTACTACTACTACTACTACTGCTCACAATTATATCACTGCAACTCACCATGTTTCTTAGGGCATATCATTGTGCAAGCATTCCATGGTTACAACATGTGGTGCAAGTAATGTTATTTCCTGTGATAAAAGTTTTGTGCTCTTACATTAATACTTTCTGAAGTATGCGCCCAATGCCCAGTGTGTCTGCCTTCTGTAGTACCTTGATGTCATGCATTTCACGTTTGTTGCTCAGATATTTTGTGAATAATTTTGAGATGGTTCCAGTTGCCCATATTATTACTTGTATCACGTCTGTTCTTAATTCCACATAAGCTCTATTTCTATTTATAATCTTCTCAGCCTCTTTCTTGATTACATTTCTGTCCTCTGACTTTGTGTTGTGTTGTTAGCATACATGTTCCTTTTTCATTATTATGAATTGTGATATCCAGTTTATTGTTAGGGATGGCTCTGTCATTTTTCACTTGTTGATTCCATTATATGGTTACCTTACTTTCATAACCTGTTTGTGCTGATTGTGGTGCATGATTATACCAGTGTTCCTTGTCTGATTTTAACCCCCTTTCCTTGCATATATTAAAGCATAGTTGAGCACACACTCTGTGATGTTGCTTTATTTGTATTTTGCCAATATTGGGCATGCTGTATGTGGTTTGTTATCTTGTTGTACTGTTGACACAATTTGCATGTGCTGTTTCTGTTTTCAGTATTGTTGTTGCATAATATTTGGTTTGTAGTTCCTGATCTTATGCCACTACTATTTCACTTTCAGTTTCTGCTTGCAGATCTTCCCTCGATAGCCATACGACCATACCTTCTTCACTAATCAGCTATCTATACTTTTAAGGTACTGTCCATGCGTTTACTTGCTTTCCCATTTTTTTAAAGAACTTTCCCAATCCTGCTCTGTATGTTGTGTGCCTTCCTGCTGCTTTCATCATCACCACCACCACCACCACCACCACCATCATCATCATTGTATGAGGTTTTTCTCATGGTAGGCAGTACTGTGGTAAGGAGGAAATACAAATTCCTTAATTGTCATGAGGTAAAGTTGTCCCAGTACGTGCCATGAAGTCATAAGGAGAGGTGGAGGTGCAGCTCCTGTTATTCTTAACTTCAGCACTAGATGGAGGTGAGTGGTTAGCTCGATAATGCCAGCTGCTCCTCTTCCAAGGAAAAAGTCCCCAGGACCCATTGAATAGGAGTCTTGGTGAGTCCCAGAGCTGGTTTGGATGCTTTGGAGAAGCAAAAAATCTTTTACCTCTTTGTAGGATTGAGCCACATTAAGTTGAGTGCCTAGTCACTATACCACCTGCACTGTCCCTGTGAGTTTTAGGTTTTCGCAGTGCTGTAGTTGAGGTTTCCATTCTTCTGGGATATGATGCTTGGTTGTGGACATTTTGACCCCTGAAGGTCAGATCACTATATTTTCTCAATATCTCCAGCATTGATTATGCACTGATGTGGCATCATGTTCCAGAAGGACAGAAATCTCAGCTACACTATCTGTGCTCCAGTGAAGGGAAAGCTTGATGAAAGATTGTTTTTTGACTTACAAAACCTCCTTATGGACAAAACTCCAGTCCTTTTTGTAATTTAGCATCCATGTGTAACCTCATTGCCATTGATACCAAGATGGATTGAATTCATCTCTGTTTTATTTTTTGATTTTCAGACAGTATTACACGATGTAGACTCTCTTCTCTATGTTGATACGGACACATTATTTCTTGGCCCTCTGGAAGATGTTTGGAGACATTTCAACCTTATGAATGCCTCCCAGATGGCAGCACTTACACTAGAGCATGAAGATCCTAATACAGGCTGGTACAATCGTTTTGCTAAACACCCCTACTATGGACATTTAGGTAAATATTGTACTTAAATAATTTTGATTTTGCTGCTGACTGCAGTAATAGTGAACATATGCTACAGGTTTATAAGAAAAAGAAACAGTGCTTATTAATGTGGTATTTTCTAATAAGGAGGTAATTCTACTCTGTGACAACTGAAATATTGTAGTTAAGCTTATGTAGTGTGGTATCACACATTAATTTATATGCTTGCATCAGTGGCATACCGAGGGGGGGGTGTTTAAACCCCCCACAAAATTCCGAAGATATTGGTGGAGTCCTCGATCACATGAGCAAAAAGAACCAGCGTCTCGATTTCCTTTTGTAGTACACTGTGTCCTCATATGGTTGTAATTTATTAAATAAAGGTTTCTTTTAATACAAACTGTCTTGCAGTGGCGCGTCTGGTTTAGGAGTTCAAACCCATCCCAGCATCCCGAAAGTTTGACAAAGTCAAACCGGATTGCAAATTGAGCTGAAAATGTTTAGTGTTCCTATTCCAACATCCTCATTAGTTTAAAAATTGCTGAATTTAGGACGCCAACACCCCAAGATGTTCGGAAAAAAGGCAGTAAAATTCTAAAACTATCTAGGTTCACAGTTGTTTTACATTAACAATGACAAATAAATTGGTTGTCATCATATATAGTCTAAAGTACCAAAAATTAAGAAAATTTTACTATATGAAATGAAATTTCTTGTACCAAATTACAGCTGCCTCCAGAACCACTGACTAGGAGGCTGCTGCCCCTAGATGCCCGTTCTCTCTGTTCTCTGTCCTCAATTAAGTTTGTTGAACCCCCACCAAACAAAATTCCTGGGTATGCCACTGGCTTGCATAGAACAGGATTAGTAGAACATTATTGACTGAGAGTGGAAAAGAATAAAATAGAATTTGTTTCAAGTGTGTAGATCCATCCATGGAGCATATCAAATAATATTTTGACATACAGACGCAAATGAAATGAACAGACATTGCATCCACTTGCGCTGTTTTTGATATGCACTCTAATCATGTTTAGTATTTAATGTTAATTGAAGTACTCTAAAGATACTGAACGTCATTTAAGGGTTAAAGAGTGTATTTATATCAGTCATTGCTACCAAATTCTGTTTCAGGTGTGAACTCTGGTGTCATGCTAATGAATCTTACGCGCATGAGAGCATTTAGTTGGACCGACTATGTTGTACCAATTTACAAAGAGTATAAGTTGAAAATCACCTGGGGTGATCAGGATATCATCAATATTATATTTCATTTTCATCCAGGTAATTTCATGCACTCTTCTTCTCAAGCGCTACAGGCCATTTTGGATCTTGGCTACCATTCCTTTCGGTCTCTGGCTATTTCCTGTCTGTTTCTTATTCACAGTATATTTAAATCCTCCCATTTGGTTGTGAATTCAATTGTATTGTTTTCTCAAGAGACTTGTTTTGTGTGGGATTGGAATGTCAACCCAATGCCCAAACCCAATTCTGGAACCTCTTGACCTGTATGGCCAGGGAGACCCTGCCATTAGCTACACAATTGCCAGCATAGCTCTTGAGATCATTGGATCATACAGGCTGCACCACCATGAAAAGGCATAGACATTGTTGGAGGAATTTTATATATTACTAATAAAATTATAGCAGTTTGTGAGATTTCAGGCTTCTGCTGTTGAAATGTTGAGGCCTTCTGTCTGTGATGTTAGGTGGCATAGGTTTTAAGTTGGTTACTGATTTTGTGGGACAGCCTGTTTGTCCCATTTTCAAGGGTCAAGCATGACCCTTGAAGATGGGACTGATAGGTTGTCCCAAAATGTCAGTAACCAACTACCAGCCTATGCCCTGTAATATCCTGGAAGAGTGAAGGCCTTACAGCAGTTTATAAGAAAACAGTCTGATAACTTGAGTTTTCTGCATTTTGTGTCTTATACAAACTAAACTGAATAAAAGCCTTTTTAAAGCTTTTTTATTGTGGGTTAGGAGATCAAGATTGTTTTTATAATAGTTCCGTATGTTTAATTATAATAGTTTGAAATTCAAGTAGTGAGTGAAGTGCTGAGTGAAGACTGACTAAGCTGGTTGTGGCTCTTAAGATAGTCCTCATTTCCTCCCATGTAGTTTTGAAATATCCTGCAAAACAGGCCACCACTACCACTTCCTCCCACATCTCTCCCAATTTGTCATCAGTAGTTATTACAGCACACTTCATTTGATTGAACATAACCGCAGCAGTTGGCTCTGTGTCAGAAGAAACAAACAATCTACAAGCTTTGAAACACTTTCCCTTTGTTGTGTGTTCTGTTATTACTCATTTATTAGCATCTCCAAAAACAGTCATTTCATACACATTTTGCTTAGAAAGGGTGATGCTATACCAGCTGGACAATCTCAGCATAGTTGGAATGTGGATGTTAAAATGGTTATTGTAGGAATGGGTTCTGAAGATATTAATTGAATTGAGTTACCTCTTGTTATGGTACAGTGGTGAGCTTCATTATGATAATGATGAACCTTTGTGCCCTGCAATGAAGGGAAATTTCTGCTTTGTATTCTGGACATACATTCAATTCTTGGTGCTTTGTTGACTGTTTTCAATCTTATTTTGATTTTCAAATAATTCTCCAGCAAGGTGCTTATTTCCTTGTCCTTAATAAATCAGTGATCAGAATTTGTTCATCATTTGAGCACCTGTGAACTTCTCAAACACATTGCAGTAGCTGTAAATTGTTACAATCTGTCCTGTGTTCATGTTTCCAGATAAACTGTATGTTTACCCATGTCGATATAACTATCGACCAGACCACTGTATGTACATGTCTGTCTGCAAGAGTGCAGAGTCTCAGGGTGTTGCAGTATTACATGGAAGTCGAGGCAGCTTCCACGCAGAAAAACAACCAGCATTTCGAGCTATCTACCGAGCTGTGGAGGAGGTAACATCATTTTATTTATTCTTATTATTTACTATAAATCTTTGTATTACAGAATTCTGTGATAGTTCATAATGAACACCATTACTGCAACAGAGGTGGCTCGTAAACACGGTGATTCTGTTGGCAGTCTTGCAAGTTTTGAATTTTTATCCAGGTGCTGTTCAAAAAGTATCGGACCTTAATTTTTTCCGCCTAAACAAATCAAGCACGGGAAGTGTCCTTCACTGTGGATGTGGAGGGGACATTTATGTGCATGCGTGAATTT
>Ga0209628_10004521_pt1 | contig 10079 bp, 5 predicted proteins | sample TergutCu122P4_FD_187285 | JGI IMG/M metagenome (GOLD analysis project Ga0209628, IMG submission 187285) | Cubitermes ugandensis P4 segment gut microbial communities from Kakamega Forest, Kenya - Cu122 P4 (SPAdes) (version 2) | ecosystem: Host-associated > Arthropoda: Insects > Digestive system >... | reverse complement strand
CGCCGCTTTCCACCGCCCCCTTAGTCACACGCCCACCAAAGCGTCATTCCGAATGTAGCGTCAGCGGAATGAGGAATCTATTGCAGTGAAGTGAATATTTTTAATGCGTTTGCCCTGCCATTCTCCATTCACAATTTTCCCTATCTTTGCACTTTATTAAATTCAGATACCGATGGCGAAACTCAATGTAAACATCAACAAAATAGCAACCCTACGCAATAAGCGAGATGGTAATGTTCCCGACTTGATGGAAATGGCAATGAAGATAGAACAGTTTGGAGCAGAAGGGATTTCTGTATTTTATCGTCAAGAAAGATGCGATATTTACAGTGAAGATGTTCAAGATTTAGAAAAAGTATTAACAACCGATTTTAATATCATCGGATATCCTTCTCCCGATTTTATATGCTTTGTATGTACCATGAAGCCGGCACAAGTTACGTTGATTTCCAATTTTACATGCGCTTTCTTTCCAAATCCGGAATGGAATCCTGTCCGCCTCGAATTGCCATTAAAAGACATCATCGCTTTGTTTCACACCTCAAACATTAAAACACAAATTCTTGTTGAACCCGATTTACATTGCATTGAAAGCGCCGCAGAAACCGGAACAGACCATATTGTACTCAGCACAGACGATTATGCGCAAGGATATCTGACAGACCCCAAGAAAGCCATAGCGCCCTATATCGCTGCGGCAAATGCAGCCCATCAATGTGGTTTGGGACTTTGTGCAGGACGGTTTTTAAATTTGGATAATCTGAAATATTTTGTCAAGCATGTTCCCTTTCTCGAAGAAGTTACTGTCGGTCATGATTTAATAAGTGATGCACTATATTTTGGATTGGAAAATGCTATACAAATGTATTTATCGCAACTGAAATAAACATATTATCAATTATTTATGAATACACTACCAAACTCCATTCGCCAACTTGCCCGTCAATATCGACCGCAAGTCGTTGCTATACGTCGTCATCTGCACACCCATCCCGAACTGTCAGGAAATGAAAAACATACATCGGAATATGTTGTGCAACATTTAAAAGAACTGCACATTCCATTTCAGGAAAATATTGGCGGTGGCTATGGCATTGTTGCTTTTATTGAAGGGAAAAATCCGAAAAAATCGCTGATTGCCCTTCGTGCAGATATGGATGCACTAAATATTACCGAAACAACGGGATTACCTTTTTCATCACAAAATAAAGGTGTAATGCACGCCTGCGGACATGATTTCCATACAGCAAACTTATTAGGCTGCACTTTTATATTAAACCAACTGAAAACACAGTTTGAAGGCACTGTGATGTTGATTTTTCAACCTTCGGAAGAAAAAATACCAAGCGGCGCCTTGCAGATGTTGGAAGCGGGAATATTTAAAGAAAACCGTCCTGACGCCATATTTGCACTTCATGTTGATCCTGGCATTGATACCGGAAAAGTCGGCACACGCGGTGGCGCTTTTCTTGCCGCTGCCGATGAACTCTTTATCACCATTCACGGAAAAGGCGGACATGGAGCCTATTCTTACAAATGTATTGACCCCATCATCATCGCCGCTCAAACCATCGTATCGCTTCAAACCGTTGTGAGCCGTAATGTGGATTCACTTCATCCTGCTGTTGTAAATATTGGGCATATCGAAGGCATTGGAAATACCAATATCATTCCCGACGAGGTTAAAATGTGCGGAACCATCCGTACTTTCAACAACGCATGGCGCGAAACGATACACCGGCGCATTATGGAACTGATACACCATACCACCCAATCTTTCGGCGGAACTGCTACCGTTGAAATTAAAAAAGGCTATCCGCCTCTTATCAACGACATAGAACTTACCAAACGCAGTATGAAAGTTTTAGAAGACTTTCTCGGAAAAGAAAATGTGGAAGAAAGCGCCATGAGAATGGGAGCAGAAGACTTTGCTTTTTTTGCACAGGAAATACCTGCGACATATCTCCGCTTGGGCGTGCGTAACCAAAAAATTCAAAATAACGCCCCCTTGCACAGTGCCTCTTTCATTCTCGACGAAGATGCTTTTGAAACAGGAATGATGACACTCAGTTGTTTGGTAATCGGTGAATACCGATATTAATGTTAGTATAGAAAAGACATATTACTTCATTTCCATCCTTTTTCTCCTTATTAGTTCTATCATCTGTTTGGGGTACACTCTTTTAGCGATAATCATTTTGTCTTTATCTATCAAGTATGCTGTCGGCATGGAAGGAACGTCATAGAGGATGCTGTAGTGTTGGGTCATGGTTCGTGGTCCGTTGACGACTGTCCAGGGAACTTTTTTTAATTGGATGTAATTTTTCATTTTTTGCATACTCGTATCGCCGCACACTGCATAAACTTCAAAATTTAAAATGTCTTTTTCCTGCTGGTAGAACATTAATAATGTATCTGTTTCGGCTTTGCAATGACTGCAATCGGGGTCGAAGAAATAGATGATGACAAAATCGGCATTTATTTTATATAACTCTCTCAATATAAAAGAACTGTCTTGAATAATCATATTCGGCGCTTTGACGCCTATCAGGGAATAGCGCAGTTCGTCGGCACGTTTCATCAGGCGGGCGCGCAAGTCGGGAATAGCCAAAGAGTCGTGTGGGGCGTAATAGGTATCAATAATATGTACAAAGACTTTGTCCATGCCCATTGTTTTGGATGTTTCTGCGTGATAGTTTGCCTGCCAAACGACATATTGAAAGGTTTTGAAATTTCCTTTTGACTTTTCAATCAGCATATCGGAGTATTTGATAACGGTGTCGGGTATGGGCGGCATCAGGTTTTCAAAGTACCATTCCAATTTTCTGCCATAAACAGGAGTACGAAGTAAAGCCTCGTCATCGAGACGCATATTGTCGAAAAAGTGGTTTTGGGCGTAATAGTAACGTTCCCATTGAGACATTTCCTCTCCGTTTTCGTGTTGAACCGGAATGAAAACATCTTGTTGTGCTTTCATAAAACGGCTTACTAACAGTTCAGGACGATTTTCAAAGTTTTTTTTCTTTAGTTCTGCCTGATGGTTTAAATCTTCTAACTTTTTGATAAAAGGTTCTGCTTCTTGCTCTTTTTCCTGTTCATATAGTGAATGGATAATTTTCCCCAAACTGTCGGCAATATTTTTGTTTTGAGTTACAAAATGTATCCATTGATAAAACAGGGTGTTGTTTTCCGATTTTTTAATTTGCATATCGCCCGGAATATTTTTTAAAGAAGAAGACATGGAAAATTGTTGTTCATGTTTATCAACGAAAAAATCCATTATCAGATTTCCTTTAAAATCAACAATGGCATACATTCCGGGTAATAATGGGGTCTCTCTTTTTACAGTAAGGGTCTCTTTTGTAATAGTCAAGGTATCTTGCACATACTGTTTCGTTCCGAAATAATTGACAAGCAAACACTTGTTTTCTTTCCACCCTGAAAGTTTAATTTGGATATTGACGTTTTGTTGAGCCGTTGCAAAAAGAACGGCTGTACAATACAAAAAGATGATTAAAAGTGGTTTTTTCATAGTACTTTTTATTTTGAATGTTCTTCTCGCAACAGGTCGTTTACGGTTTTCACGGGATTGAAAGTGATAAGCGGTGTTTCCACGAACATGGTAATCCAATGAGCCATGGTGCCATTCCAAAGTCCTGGCAATTCCTGTGCTTTCAACGGTTTTCCGTCTTTCGATTTCTCGGATATAAAGCCGGTTTTGGGGTCAACGAATTGCCGCAGGTCGAAACGATTGCCTTCATGGTCTTTGACACTGCATACCAAATCAACGGGATTGAAATGGGTAGCGCTTTTTGCAATGGAGGATTGTTGGGCATTTTTTATGTCAATTTGCGATGATTCAACGATTTGTAAACTGATATTTCCTTCGGTATCGCTAACGAAAAATGGTCCTCCTCCGGGTTCGCCTTCATTTTTCACCATTCCGCAAATCCGAACCGGACGGGATAAAAAATGCGTTAAAAATTTTACCTTTTCCTGCTCCGACAATGTTTTAAAAGTATCTGGAAGTTGCAGATATAATGATTTTTCTATAAATGCCGTAGTTTCTTTAATTCCTTTTTGCGGATGATGTTGCAGGGTGTTTAAGAGATTTTTTATTTCGTCTATAATGTTGACAAGTAATCCACCCAAGGCTTTTTTATATAGAATTGTTTCCGGTTTCAGCCTGTCGGGGACAACGTTGTCAATATTTTTAATGAAGATAATGTCGGCATCAATGTCGTTCAGGTTTTCAATCAAGGCGCCATGTCCGGCAGGTCGAAACAATAGTGTGCCATCGGCGTTTCGAAACGGTGTGTTGTCGAGATTAACGGCAATGGTATCGGTAGATGATTTTTGTTGTGAAAACGCAATTTTATAATCAACGGCGTATGTGGTTTCATACTTTTTTAAAACGCTTATTATCGTTTTCTCAAAATCATCCTGATGTTCGGGTGATACTGTGAAATGGATAAATACTTTGTTATCAGACGACTTCCCGTAGTGAGCGCCTTCTACCAAATGTTCTTCCACAGCAAAGCGATTACCGTCGGAATAGCGATGAAACCGCAGTAATCCTTTCGGCAGATTGCCGTAGTTTAACCCTTTTTTCTCTAATAAAAAAGCGATTAATTCTTCTGGCGTAGCCTTTTCAATATCTTTTCCTGCTTTTCTGAAAACATCTGCAAGGTCTTTGTAAAAAGCAAATTGACGGATGTTTTCGATAAATTGCCGTATATCTCTGCTGTCTTCCTGTTCGTTTAAAAAGGCAAAGAGCGACTTAAACATACGACTTGCAGCGCCCGAAGCAGGTACAAATAAAACTACTTTCAACTGCGATATGCGTTCATCGAAATCATTTGCCAATCGGTTAATCTGCTCTTTTGAAAAACGTTGAATGCCGTGATTTTCAACTGTTGCAGCATTTACAAGGAGGACGGGCGGAAATCCTTGTACAAAATGTTCAATCTGCTGTTCAATGGCTTCCGGTGTTTGTCCGTAGGATTGAATTTGTTTGAGGTCGTGTAAGGTACAATTCATATAAAAATCAACTATTGTTTCACCACTTTTCTAATAACTACATTTCCTTGATTCAAATACACTTTCAAAATAAATACTCCTTTATCCAAATCGTTCAATTTGATTATTCCGTATGATTGATTAACGGTTTGTTGATATATTTTCTTGCCATAGACATCAAATAATTCCATCTCAACGATTTTTACAGCAGGATTGTGGATTGTAACCGTCACTTCCGACTCAGTTGGATTGGGGTAGAGAATGAGTTCGTATGTTGCTTTTTGATTTGGAATATCGGACGTAGTCTCATTTTCAGCGGAGAAATTTTTCTGTGGAATAACTTCTTCTCCACTCTCTTCTATCTCATCTTCGTAGCAAATATCGAAGAAGAAGCAGAGAACGCCTTTTGCCATGCTCGCAGATCTGCCGTGTGTGGCTTCGGCTATGGTTTGCAGTTGGGCGATTTCTGTTTCATCTAATTGTGTCCAGTTTCTTTCGGATAGTTTCATCTGTTTTTTGAAATGGTAGAACTGCATATAGTTGTTGTGTTCTATCATTTCTGTTTCGTTGAAAGCAAACAGATCGGGTATTTGTCTCAAAACGGCTTCGGCTTGGTCGTATTTACCTTCGTAAACATAAACTTCTGCTAAAGAGTATTTTGCTATGGGAGTGCGAATAACTTCGTACCACTGTTTTAATTCGTCCAAAGATAAAACATTGTTATCCAAAATACGGCTGATGGCATGGTTACTCAATTCACGCATGGCGTCGCTTAATGTTAAAATCTCCGGAAGGAGTTCGGGATTGTCTTTTAATTGTGCAAAGAGTTTGTCGTATTGCTGTTGCAACATCTTATAATGTAAGATGCTGTCGGTGATTATTTCTGTTTTTACAGATGTGCTGCAAAGAGTGGAAACGGAAGAACCAGCCATAACATTGGGAACCACCGTTATATTGCTTGTCGGATTTTTGGGGCTGTAAACGCTGTTAATCCCAGAAGAATGATAATAGGTAATCGGTTGTTGATTTGATCCTTGCGAAAAAAAACTGCTTGTTGTTGTTCCTGTAAATTTATTATTTACACCCTCTCTGAAACTTCCTTGATTGGGGCGAACTGTTGTGTTTTGAGAAAGATAAATATCATAATCGCCGCCGGTAAATGTATTATTCAAAAACTGTAATCCCTGAATATTGGATGAAGAATAGTTAGTCCCTTGTACGAAAATACCTTTTTCAATGTTATTGAAATCATTGTTATAGACTCTGTTTTCGGCGCTGCCGGAATTGTTAATGGAAATACCTGTTGAAGGGTATCTTGAAGTAAAAGTATTTTCTTGAATCGTATAACCGCTTGAGTTGGAAGTATGGAGACCTGTGTTATTATTTTCAAAACTGCAACGTGTTATCCGATCATCGTTTTGTGTATATATGTTCACACCGCTACTACAATAATTAAAATGAGACTGATCCAAAAATAGACGATGCGAACTCCCTGTATTATACGACTGAATACCGTTTGTGAGATTTATAAACTTGCTCGGCTCGGTATAAGATTCATGGCAGGGGCAATCAACGCCCGTATATCCGCCTTTTCTGCAGTGGTTGATGACTTTCACAGAGGCATCTATGGTATAAATTCCACGAGTTGTAGGCACTGGCAGTTTTGCCGAGAAAAGACCGGTTTTGTCCTGAAACACACAGCCTTCAAAAGTTACATCCCGAACTCCCCATAAGGTTACATGATTCCATGATGTTGTTCCGTTATTGGTGAAACGATTGTCGTTGTCAATGACGAAAGTGCAGTTTGTAAATTTCCCGACATTATCTATGATTTTTCCTGTTGGATCGTGATTTTCATACGGAAGATATTCAATCGCTTTCAGGTTATTACGGAAAATAGCGCTGTCTGCTTTGACGATACCACCGGTGGGAGGTGGATCATAATCACCAAAAGTAGCAACATTGATTGCGCAAAGTGCATGTTCAATGACTGCTTCGTTTTTCAATTCCACCATTCCTTGATGTTGAGGTAACTGTTGTAGAAGTGGGTTACCATATACTACAATGCCTTTCCACATATCATCAGTGCAAAAAGATGTGAGTTTTCCGCCATCTATTATCAACTTACCGCCGGGGTGAACAATAAAGGAAGTTGTGCTGTCGCATTTTACTATTGATTTGATTGTTAATGTAGCACCACTTTGAATTGTAATGGTATTGATTGCCTTCACAGGTGTACTCCATGTAGTATTAATTGTAATATTGGAGCCATTCATAATTGGCAAACTTGACATGGAAGGCGGACATGCCAATGCTTTCATGCCATCTAATGTCAACGCTCCGGTACCCAAAGGATCTAACCATGGTTGTAACTTGAATTTATCATTTGTTGTCCCATTACCTGTCCAAGAGATGTGAAATTTGCCATAAATCCCAGTACTCAATTCAGGACAATTACAATCAAGATCCCAACATGTCCCATTCCCATATAATTGTCCAATAATACGACGTTCGTTATTGAGTAAAGCGGATCCTGAAGAACCTCTTTCATTTCCGGAAAAACCATTTGCTGTTTGACTCCAATTAACCATCCAATAATTTGAATTAAATAATTTACATTCAATTTGAAATTCTTTTAGACAACTTGAATTAGATGGAGTTATAGTATATGTAGATATTTTCTTCACATCACCGCGTGGATGATGTATTCCAACACCTCCTGTACCTGTATTTCCGGATCTATCCCATCCTAAATAATACGGAGTTATATTTGGTACACTAACAGGATCTACATCTAATCGAAGCAAGGCAAAATCTGTTGTGCAACTATTTGCAACAACTGTAGCACCAACTGTTGATATTTTTGCCGGTTCACCAATATTTGAACATGTAGGAGATTCATAATGCCAATAAAAAGAGAAATGAGGGAGATTGGGATTATTGATCGCATCACCTCCGGCTAAACAGTGATGAGCCGTTAAAAATAACGGACGGTTATCGTTAGCCGTAGTATTGATTAATGAACCGGTACAGTGTCGGATGCCATTTACTAAAATTAAAGCGACTGCATTTTTTTCATTTTGCCAGTTTTGTCCTTCACTGCAATTAATATTAACTTGACAATCACCTGAACATCCATACCCTAAACACGGCACACTTCCCGATAAAATGATATGTCTATAACCATGCACTACGTAAACAATAGAAATAACGCCAATATCTTTTACTTCCTTTGGTACGTAGTATTCTAAAGTTACTTGGTTGCTATATACCAAGCCTGTTGCAAATCCTTGTAAATTATCTCTATCTCCTATGTTATTTACGGAGGTAAAAGCCCCAATACTATGTTTGTGGTCATTGCTATAAATAAAAATCTTTGCTCCATCCGGTATCCAAAATTTGTCATACAAAAGATTTATAGACAATGCATCGGGGCAAAAAATGGATAATCTCCAAATTCTGCCTCCATCAGATAATTTTATCCATTCTCCCGAATTATGTAGATTATAATTTACTTCATGCGGATATCCAAATCGAGGAGGTATTCCGTTTGCTTCGTCTTCTTCATCCTCCTTTTCTATTGTTATCATATTAAGCGGAGGTAAGGACTTATATGTTTTGTCGTTTTTTGTTAAAGCAGGGATGTCGGTATTAAAACTTATTGGTTTCTCATTCGTGCTTATTTGTCCGTAAACACTATAAGCAAATAAAAGTAAGGTGGCAAAAAAAAGTTTTTTCATTGTATTATCGTTTTTCAAAAATCAAACAATTTTTCCCATTATTATAAAATATTTTCATTTCATTTTCCTGCAACACTATCGGATTCTGTTGCGCCTCATTTAAAGCATCCATAAATCGAACCCCGTCAGGTAGTTCATAGAAACAGGTTAAAGCCCATACTTCTGCCTGAAATTTCAAAATATTATCATAATAATAGTAAACTCCCTTAATTTTGTTGGTTGATGAAAAACCTCTAAGGTTTTTTTGAAAGGAAAGACGAAAATATTGTTCGCCTTTTGGTTTGGGTTCTTGTATCTGCCCTGTTATAACATCCATAAAGCCTGTCAGTTTCCAGTTAGTATTGAGCAACAGATTCGGTTCGATGGGTAGTTCTTTTGATTTAAAAAGCAAATAATTCTTCTCATTATTATAATACAGTCTCAGTTCATTGTTTTGCAATAAATAAGGTTTTAACTGTACATCATTTAAAGCGTCAATATATTGTTGCCCTTCAGGTGGTTCGCCGGCGGAAGATGCAGGTCTGATTACTATGTAAATGTTCGAGTTTTTTTCATCAAGTACATACCTTCCCCCAAGCATATTGCCTTCTGAAAATCCGTTAAGGATATAATTATCAACAAATAAAAGAGTGAATGTATTTTCTCTTTCAATATCTGATGGAATTTGCATTTCCCCAGTTGTAACATCTACAAACCCTTTCAGTTTCCAAAAAGTATTGCTTAATATATGTGTCTCTGATGGTGGTTTCATAGAATTAAAAAGTAAATAATTCTTTTTTTCGTTATAATACAGTCTTAATTCATTCTCTTGCAAATATAATGATTGCGCCTCATCTAATGAATTAAGATATAGTTCTCCATCCAATTTATCATAAGAGAATAAATGTTTATCATCTCTAAATAATTGGATATTCCATGTTACTTCATCAAATGTATAACTTCCACAAAAGTGCGAGTTAAATGAAAATATTGAAAGTGTACCATCAACATTAAATGTTATTCGATAGCATCTTTCGTAATCTTTTGGTTCAGCCTCTTTCATTTCGCCTGTTACAGCATCTACAAAACCAATCAATTTCCACGAAATTCCTTGGAAAATTATAAGTATTCTCCATTCCGCTAAGTCGCCGGGGCCGGTATCTTTTTTGGTGTTTATCTCCAACAAGTTTCCATTACTTGCTTTGACAATCAGGTATTTGCCGATAGTCTCGCCTGTGTAACTCACAAAATAGATCCAGCACGAATACTCCAATTCGAGCGTCTCGCCGGTGGTTGTAATTACAGTATATCCTTCCGATTGTACATCGTTTTTTGCATAAA
>Ga0209628_10004520_pt1 | contig 10080 bp, 8 predicted proteins | sample TergutCu122P4_FD_187285 | JGI IMG/M metagenome (GOLD analysis project Ga0209628, IMG submission 187285) | Cubitermes ugandensis P4 segment gut microbial communities from Kakamega Forest, Kenya - Cu122 P4 (SPAdes) (version 2) | ecosystem: Host-associated > Arthropoda: Insects > Digestive system >... | reverse complement strand
CCACCGTATAACACTCTTGAGCTCCTGATGATGGGCATAGTGGTGCCCGAAACATGTTGAGCAACCAATAAGATCTGCAATAAAAACCTCTGTTGCATCTAGTTGGCATTTTATTTCCACTTATTGTATGGAATGTTTCTGTATAAAATGTCCAACTTTGGTCACTGACTTTTTTAGCCTCTAGATCCATTAAAATATTGTGTATATGCAAATAAATTAACTTAATATATTGTTACCCCAGTAACACATTTGACTTATATTTGGAAGATATTTGTGGTGTTACTCAGCCCTTCTACACAAATTGAAGGATGCTGAAGGAATTAATTACTATCTAACACAACTACTATATATTTTGTACTTTATTCTGGCAACATGTTTGGGCCCAATACGGTCATCTTCAGGCCAATAATATAAAATTCATAAAAAGTACTGTGTACAACTGTACTAGAATATATTAATAAATGAGATCTAAATTTTGTATTCAGACCAGTACATGTTGCTGTGTCGAGTTTGTTATGGTAATAACTTAATTTATTAAAATACGGGTAAAAGAGGATTTGTATGTTACGCTTGTTTATTGTGATGTGGTAGGAGAATATGCAGTGTACAGTTCATGGAACATCACCTTGGTTGGTCTTGTTTATTTCCCGAACAGTGATGACAGATTGTACATTTGTACACTGCATTCAGTGCTTCAGAAATATTGTGTGAATTTAACATTTTAGCATCTATCCAAAATAACTAGTTATAATAAACACAGATGAACAAGTACAACCATCAACAAGACCAACAAAGGCAATGTCCCATGGACTTTATACTGCATATTTTTTACCACACTGAAATACTGAAGCATAACATGAAAGTCCTCATTTAACCATATTTTTATCATTTTAATTATTATCATAAATTTTACACAGCAACATGCACTGGTCTGAACACAAATTGAGATCTCAGTCATTAACATCTTTTAATACAGTTGTTTGCAGTATGAATGCCTGTGCTGCTATTACAAGACTGTGTGTTTAGCTGCTGGAGGATATTCATATGTGTGGGTTGAACTGAATGGAATAGAAAGGATAAAAATGTGGCATGTAGTAGGAATATGCTGTTTCCTTTGACTTTGGTTCACAATTCTGTCTTTTCAGTGACCACCATGCTTTGTTATTTTTGGTATGTCTCTTAACTTGTTTACGTAATACATTACAAACTGTTACAACTACAGTTAATTGCTTTACAGTTCTGTCAGTTGATCAGGATCATGCACATTGCCGTCCCACAGTGGTTGTGCCTCAGCTGAATGATGAAACATTTACATCATTCTTCAACAGTAATCTCTCACTGACATCAAGATCTGAAAGTTCAGAACAACTGGATTTGTGTATTGAGGACTTGGACCATGTTGTCAGCAATTCCAGAAAATTGTAAGTACTATTATAGACAGTTGTTCAAATAGTGTACCTGAAAACATTCTACTTTTCTCATGTGTGATATTCTTAAAATGCTTTCACTCCAAAACTTTTGCCTCTGACTTACCAGCCAAGCCTTTTTCATCGGTATACTAGTGGTTTTTAGGATTTCACATTACATAAATATCTCCTTATGTCCAGAGAATTGCTGAGTGGGCTGGTGTAGTGTTAATACTCTAGACTTGTATTTGGGGAATGCCCGATTTGGATCTTGGAAGTGACACTGGATATCCTGACTTAGGTTCATCGTGGTTTTTGCTTGTCTCTCCAGGCATATGTGGATATATACCTGTATGATGCTATGACTGCTTCTTACAAAATCATCGTATCATTGTCTCCATATATGGCGACATACTGAGAGTGTTGTAAAATAAAACACAAAATAAATTTTCCAGAGAACCACAAAAAGTAGCTACATACATCTTCCAGTGAGAGAAGAAAATTACTGAATAAGAATAAGAACTGAATAATCTGCATTATGAGGGTGCAGTGTTTGGCTTTGTCATAATGCGTTGCTGCCTGACAAACATCACATGTGCTAGTCTGGACATGGCAGCAGAATGTGAACAAACTTGTGTGTAGGATTGAGTGTGCTAATAGAGTCTGAAGTATTTAGCCTACACAATATGTTCTTTCTGCATGAGAATTTTGTGTTGCTGTACTGATACCAACAAGCTTGCTTGCTCATCCACTTGCTCATGTACACACCCATTCACTCTGTTTGTCTGGATGTCATTCTCTGTGTGATAATCCAAAGGTTCAGCACCACTAATACCAAGGCCCATCTTTGAATCAAATTTTGTGTTATATCAGTTCACTTCAAGACCTACCTTTCTTGAGATCGTGTCAGTTTCTTCATGCCATATGATAGTAAATTTTTCTACATTTGAAGTGCTGTGAATTATAGGATAATGTTGGATATCTGTATCCTGTTTACTCTTTGACATGGCCACCAAGTGGGTCTTCTCACCATCCTGGTTGAATGTCTGTATGTCCATTCCATTAATCCCTTGGACCTACTCCTAATTGTGAAATAATGAAGTGAGCATACTCTGATTTTTAGAGGTTATCTCAGTTTTGAGTTTTCCTTGTATGTGCGCAGGTACAGTTACTTTTGGTTATGCTTCACTGAGTTACCATTTTATTGAAATATATATTTTATTTCTATATCAGTTTATTTATCATTTGAGGAACAAGAATAATTTTGGGGCTGTAGCAGCAAGGCAACAGTAGAGATGACAAAGGAATTCTGGCATTATTGCTGATGAGGGCAAGAAGTTTTTGTTTCTTTCAAAGTATCCATACTGACTGTGGAGCCAACATAGTCCTCAAGTTGATGGTTATTGGGGGCGTTGTCTTTGAAGGTACAGTGGCTGGGATATAAAACTGATAAGACACCTCCATCTAGCACCAACAATACGAATGAATCATGCTATATATCTACTCCCCCATATGTCTGCATGGTCTTCTAAGAGACAACTTTACCTTCAGTTTTGTACTTTCATTTGTTGGCTATGTAACTGCTGTAACAATGCATATGCACAGTGCAGCTGGCAGAGCATTGCATTCTTTCAGTGTCAATACTATTATCCTCAAAATCTAGGTACCTGTCCCATAATACTGAGGGATTTAGAATCCTCTGTTCCTTGCTGATTAAGGTTATAGAATTGTGTGAAAAATTCGAGTCAGTTGCATGATTTTTGAACATTTATTAACATGATGTAACTCTTGTGAACAGTTCACATAATTTTTATAAAATGTATTACTGACATGGATGTCAGTGTTTAATTACAGGCATTACATTTTGGATTTGGAATTATAACTGTTGTTACAGGTTGTCTTCTTGAATTGGGACATCAGTGTGTGTCTATGTTGTCTGAACTTTTCTCTGAATCTGTATATCAAATAAGAACTCAAGAACAAGTTCATTCTTGACAAACTGTTGGAAGACATATCTCCAGTATTCTCCAGGAACATGTTCTGGAAGTTTTTCCACATCTATGACAAAGTTTTCCACCTTAAATGTTTTCTGTAAAACATTAACAATTAACATAATAAAATTAATAGAGCATAATGTAGGTATTTATGTTTAATTTCCATTCAGACATAAATGTCAGCCTACATGCAGAAACACATTTTATGCAAAACATTTCAGAGCATTTGATTTGTTTAAATTTGTTTAAATCCCATATCATTATTGGAATTGATGCTAGATTTTAAAGTCTACATCTGACTTGTTCATACAGAGCTAAATTGAAATATGTTAAACCACTGCAATTGCATCTTTATTCACAGCTACAAAACATGTTTAGTCACTGACTTGTACTTGTAAAATCAAGATATTGGTTGTATAATTTAGCCACGGACAATGGGATTCTAGGCAGGTATTCATTGAAGTTCTTAAGTAGTGGGGTGTATGGTTAACAGCCCTACCCCATAGAATACTTCATAACCCCAAGTAAAAAAAGGGCTGCCTCAGCCAGGAAGTGGACCAAAGAGCTGTAGCAGTGTCAACAGAAGTACCAGTACAGTCTGTGTCACTTTCTAAGGAACCCAGCTGCTGTTTTAAGGACAAGAAGTATAAGAAGCTTATGTTCTTATGAGTATTGCCACTTATAAAACACTTAGCAGAGTTTCATAAAATCCCTTAAAAGTAACTGGTTGAAGAAAATGTTAGGGTTAAGGCCTTTACTGCAATACTGGAACATAGCAGACAGTGAAATTACAAAAGTGTACTGTGTACCCATCTATCCGTGTGCATACTTTATACTGTGACTCCAGTAACCTGTATTGTGTAATAGCAACATAAGGCACTTGAAAGCAGGGAACTGTGGAATTTAAGGCTTGTTATAAGAAAATATTATGTTGTATCATGAGAGGCTAGATTAAAAATAGTAAAATAATGAATGAATTAGTAACAGAGGTGGAGAGGATGTGCTTTTGAAAATTGAGCATGTTGAACAGGAACAGCTGACAGACAGACAGACAAAAAACAGACAGACAAACAAACCACAATTTCCTCAGCTGATCCAAAAATTTTCCAAATGGTATGGGGCCTGAAAGTTCACTACCACAGTTAGGTGAACCACATTACCAGTCCATACCCTCCTATGTGTCCCTAGGTCTTCAGAACAATTATTTTCCTTATTTTTTTTTTTACAATAACTTTATATGTATTTAGCTTCACTCCTCTGCATGCTACATGCCCAACTGATGTCAGCTGTCATGATATGGTCATCCTGATATAGTATCTTATACAGACTTTCAAGGCGCCAAAATTAATGCCAGTAATAAGCACAGTGAGAAAATTCAATTCTAATGGTGTTATAAACCCAACATTACACAGGATGCATCATGGTAGAATCATCTCCGTTTTAAGGTTCTGATCTTCCAAGACATGAAGCGATATCACATCCCAGAGGACTGGAATCTTCAGTAACACCACTGTGAAAATCTCAGAAAATGCATTCCTGCGTCTGTTTATTGGCTAGTGGCAGCGGCAATTGAGTAATATGTTATGAGTAAATATTATGTCAAGAGAGACATGTGACATGTTTGGGTCAGTCAGGACTGCTTGTTTTAGGGCCTGCACAGAACTTTATGTTCCTTGTTAAATATCACATTGAAAATGTTTCAGATGAAACTTTTATGATTGAATAAGGTTAGCATTTGATAAAATATGCATGTTTACCTAATTGCAACTGGTATAGCATATTTGGTGTAGTGACTGGACTGTTGGATGACTGAGAAAATGTGGTTTTATTTGTAGCTGGTACAAGAGATTTTTCTCTTCTTTGCAACTTTTAAACTAGCCCAGATGTAATTTTGACATGATGAGTAGGCCATTGTCAGAGACTTGCAGATAACTGCTGTCTCTTGATAACCCTTTAGCACATGCCATGATTGATGCAATTTTGCATTATTGTTGCTATTTACTTGTTCCTTATCCAACTGTCTCTTGCCAACTTTGTGGCCACAAACTTTGCTGAAAGCCTATAAACAGTGATGAAATGTGAATAACATATATGTGAACTTACAGCAGTGATGGGGCATTTGTCTGGATAGTTGCTCTGTCTTATTATGCCTTCCATGAAGTAGGGATCACTGACGATGAAGTCACACCAGGTTTTGTTAATGTGCACAACGCTCTCTTGCCACTTGTTGTTTTGAAGTTCATAGCTCTGAATATTGATCTGTAATATATGACCATTGCACATTTCAATAATTGAGGTAGTGTTGTGTGACATATGTCTGGAAATGAGATACACGTGCAGATGGACAGGGGAATGAGCATCACTGCAGTCAGATGCCATCATGGTGGACATTTATCAATGACGAGTTTCATCAAGAGGAGCAAGGACAAAATCAGGGAAGCATTAAGGTCAATGTCCCATCTGGTGTGAACATATCTTGTGTAAGTTATCATGACCCCTTCCTTCAGGGAATGGAAGTTGCCTTGTGTGTATGGCTGGAAGATAATGATGGAGACTGCCGTGACACCATAAAGTTAGTGTATGAGGACATGAGGCAGAAGGCAAAGCAATCAGATATTGCTATGTTTTTCACTAATTCTTTTGTCTTCCCCTCTGCCATGCATTGTGTGTCATGTGATTACCCTGACAACTTTGAGTTAGGATCACCAACATTGTTCCAGTACACACCAGCATCAATGCATTCAAGATTATTAATCTTCATGTTTCATTTGTCTTTCGTTCCCCCAGCCTAATTTTTTCCATAAGGTGTTAACTTTGGATATTGCAGTTCCACCATTATGGATTTTTCAGTAATTTAGTTCCTGCAAATGAAGAGGTTTTGCTGTACATGTAACAGTTTTCATACATTTTACCTTGACTTGATATGTCTTGACAGTGATATCCTACATAGAAATCACAGGCGTGTTTGGAAAGGAGTTAGTATGAAGGACTGTAGGGGGATCTTTTTTTGACAAAGCATCCAGACTGGCTCTGGGACCCACCCATCCTCCACTTCAGTGGGCATCAGGGGTAAAGCAGCTGAGATGTGAAGCTGACCACTTTCTTCCATCTAGTGGCAGGATTGAGAATGAATGGAACTGTACATCCATTTCCCTGTGTGTCATATGTCACACACACGGGCAACTGTACTTTATATAAAGTGATTACAAGAAGTCAGTGTAGGTAATTGTATGCTGATTTGTGACTGTCCCTTAAATTGGATCCATATCCTAATATTTTGTATTACCACATTTGTACTATGTTGAGTACAGTATGCCTCCTGTGTCCAGGGTCAAAATTAATGTAATGTGTATTGACAGCCTATAATTCTGCGTAAAGAATTTGATTTTAAGACTTTATGATGTAGGAAGGTAGAGGGTATCTAAGAAAGATAGTTGTAAGAGTGAAAATTGGATCCAGGATTATAGTCTTTTACTTCTTTTCTGTACTTCTGAATGCTTGAACAAGTTTTTCACAAGTTAAAGTTTAGTTTCATGGATTTGAAACTCATGTATTGTAAAGCTGATGATCACACTTGCAATCCAAAACACATTATAATTTATTACCTTGTGAGGTAACATTTAATAACTAAAATCCTTGTCAGATAATTTCTTAGCTGTTAGTCAGTTCAACAACAGGATGACATTGAGGTAAATGCTAATCTTCAAACTCAGAGTGTTTTACTGTAGGAAATAAGTCCTTGGTACCCATGGCATAGGAAACTGTTGGACCCTGCAGCCATTCTGGATGAGGTGATAAATATGGAAATCCCTGTTTCTGTCAGGAAATAAACCCTAGTTGTCTAGCCTGCAGGCTATCACAGCACTGACTGAAATGCAGATTTAAATAAATTGCACCAATCTGCTTCTATATTTGGTGTAAGTAGATTTTATTATGCAAACTGTAGAGGTGGAATGTATACAAAATGAACTCACCGTAGCATCACTTGGAAGGTCCTGCAGCAGGTCTAGAACTGCATTTATTGAGTCAGTGGTCTCATTATACTTGTTTATCTCAAACTCAGTGTCTTCACTGTAGAACTTCTTGTGAGTGTGTTTTAGTTCTGCACCCTTTATAAGCACATTGTAGTTGCGCTGTAAGAATGGTCATATTGTTAAAGAATATTCCTGTTTTGGCAAAAGGTTGGTCATCAGAATTGTTGAAATTAAAGGTGGTTGTAGGGAATTGACATTTATGAGGTTCAAGCTAATAATTTCGTAGTCCTGCAACTTCTGCCTTGTAACATGATATTGTATTGGAAGAAACAGGGAGGAACATTCTTCCGGTATAGCATGGCATTACAGTCCAGAGGAATGAGGGCTAAATGTAGATTGCCGTGAAAACCTAATACCTTATTGGACTGTCAGGCTTTTGTGAATATGGTAATGAACTTTTTGTGGTCAATAAAAGATGAGGAATTCTGGATGGACTGCATGACTAAAGAGGATGTTTGCTCCATTGAGCTATTGGAATTGTTTCAAATATTTGATCAGCAATCAGTAAGCAAATATGTGTGTGTTTGTGCATGTGTGCATTTTAAACAGGGTGGTGAACGAAAAACCGGCCTGCCATCTTGTAGACCAACGTGGGTGTAGGTCTCAGACTCTGTACAGGAAATTAAACAAATGCAAAGTACTTAATGGTTAGAGAAGGTGCTGAAAATGATCTCCTTGTACGTCAGTGCACTTATGTGCATGCTGTAGCATGTTGTCATACATGGGATACAACTCAGTGGTGTCAGTTCTCTGAATTCGGAAAATTGACACCACTGAGTTGCATCGCATGTATGACAGTATCCTACAGCGTGCACAAAAGTGCACTGACATACAAGGAGATCATTTTCAGCACCTTCTCTAACCAGTAAGTACTTTGCATTTGCATTTGTTTAATTTCCTGTACAGAGTCCGAGACCTACGCCCACGTTGGTCTACGAGACAGTGGACCGGTTTTTCGTGCGCCACCCTGTTTTAAAATGTCAGTAAAAATATGCTTGAAATCATGAGTTATAGTCAGTGTAAGTACTTAATTTTGTATGGTCATTAGAAGTTTTATAAGTGAAGTTTTGCCTTATTAAATCAGAGATTCTGCCTTAAATTTTGGCCCTGCCAACAGCCTAGTACCACTAACACTTCATACTGCTTTAACATCCATCAGTAACCACTGAAATACACAATAACAAATTGAAGGGGAAAAAAATGTTAAAAAAGGCAGTTACAATAACATGGCTCCTAGCACAGTTCACTTACATTCAGAATCTTGCAACTGGCCAGTTAGACTATCATTTACCACTTTTGTTACACTCACACATGCATCATGAATGTTAGGATTTTACACTACTGTTAACTCTAGTCACACTAGTTAGTTAATAAGTCATGTAATGCAAAACTGAAAATCAGTCCAAGTTGGACAGAGTTACTTTACCACTGCATGGCCTGCCATGACCATGCACAGAAGCAGCAAACACAGATTGTAGACAGCCATGGTGTTGGTCCTCTGGAAGCTGGCCAACTTTAAGTGTGAACTCATTTATATACCTGATGTCAGGAAGTTGAGTTATGCAATAATGACTGCTTTCATATACCATTGAAGTCATGAGTGACATATAGTTATTGTAAACTGAATTTGTTTTCATGGAGAAAGTTTTGCCATATTTTTTTATATTGTATCAGTAAATTTCTCAGCTGCAGAAGTGTGAGAACTCAATACATAATAATCATATTAATCAAAATTATAATTTTTAGATTTTACTTCTTTGGAAGCTGGGTGTGTAATTAATGTCATTTATTATATACCCTGTAGTTCATTATACAAAGGGTAATGTTGAAGCTTTCACTTTTCCTCTTCAAAATATAAAGATGTTACTAATTTTGTGTGGCAGTTGGGAGCTAAATTGTTTAAAACATGGCTAAGTGCTGGCTTTTCTGTATTATTATTATTATTATTATTATCATCATCATCATCATCATCATCATATATCATTCATCATATGTCTTGCATTTGATATTATGTAGTCATTGTCGATGAGATGGAACAAGTGTCTGACCTACAGTGTGTTTCCAAAAACTTTGAGCTGCGACTGAACAGAGGTTAGCATAGGATTCTAGATCACGATCAAAGCATCATAATGGGGAATGGTGTGAAGATTAGCAGTAACAGAACATGTCAAGGACAGGCTTCAGATTAACTGTGTAGGGTACTAAGAGATTATTTCAGAAGAAGAGCATATGGTTGTGTGAATATCAGTTGGCAGGAACTTTCATTTTGTTATGTAGATTCATTAATCATCATATATTTTTGGCACATCAATTACCACATCTTCATAATTAATTTTGTCTCTCTCTCTCACACACACAGAAGGGAGAAAAGACAAGGACAGTGCTGTGCAGCTGTAATTATTTTGGCAGGTTCTGGAGTCATTGGAAACTGTATGCCCCTTTTCCCAATGTGGGCCACACTAGCCTGTCCACTTGCTCGTTTCCATGAACTAAGAGGCTGTTTGAATGCATCTTTATTATTTGAAAATTATTGTAATTGCTGGCTTTTGGAGGTTTGAAGTGTGCAGGATTTGGAAACTTGATTCATTTTACAGATTTTAGTATGGGAGATTGTGTGTGTGTGTGTGTGTGTGTGTGTGTGTGTGT
>Ga0209628_10004519_pt1 | contig 10082 bp, 10 predicted proteins | sample TergutCu122P4_FD_187285 | JGI IMG/M metagenome (GOLD analysis project Ga0209628, IMG submission 187285) | Cubitermes ugandensis P4 segment gut microbial communities from Kakamega Forest, Kenya - Cu122 P4 (SPAdes) (version 2) | ecosystem: Host-associated > Arthropoda: Insects > Digestive system... | reverse complement strand
TATCTGCCCTCCTCGGTGCTGGTGACCGGCTTCGACATCATTTTCTTCTGGGTCGCGCGCATGGTCATGATGACCAAGCACATCACCGGCAAAATCCCTTTCCGCGATGTTTACGTGCACGGCCTGATCCGCGACGCGGAAGGCCAGAAAATGTCGAAATCGAAGGGCAATGTGCTCGATCCGATCGACCTCATCGACGGCATCGGCCTGGACGCCCTCATCGAGAAACGCACCAGCGGCCTGATGAACCCGAAGCAGGCGGCGCAGATCGAAAAGCGCACGCGCAAGGAATATCCTGACGGCATTCCCGGTTTCGGCGCCGACGCCCTGCGCTTCACCTTCGCCTCGCTCGCCAGCCCGGGCCGCGACATCAAGTTCGACATGCAGCGTTGCGAGGGTTACCGCAATTTCTGCAACAAGCTGTGGAACGCCACGCGCTTCGTGCTGATGAATTGCGAGGGCCAGGATTGCGGTCTGGGCAACCCAATCTGCAACGCCGATCATCTCGATTTCTCCGCCGCCGACCGCTGGATCGTCAGCCGCCTGCAACGCGCCGAGGCCGATGTCGCGCAGCACTTCGCCCACTACCGCTTCGATCTCCTCGCCCGCGCCATCTACGAATTCGTCTGGGACGAATATTGCGACTGGTATGTCGAGCTGGCCAAGGTGCAGATTCAAACCGGCGCGCCCGCGCAACAACGCGCCACGCGCCGCACGCTGGTGCGCGTGCTGGAAACCATGCTGCGTCTGGCCCATCCGCTGATCCCCTTCATCACCGAAGAACTGTGGCAGAAGGTCGCGCCCGTGGCGGGACGGACAGGTGAAAGCATCATGCTGCAAGCCTATCCGGCAGCCGACCTGTCGCGCATCGACGAAAAAGCCGAGGCCGATGTCGCGCTCCTGAAGGAACTCACCAATGCCTGCCGCAGCCTGCGCGGCGAAATGAATCTTTCGCCGGCGCAGAAAGTGCCCTTGCTCGCCGCCGGCGACAAAGACCGCGTTGCCGCCCTCGCCCCTTATCTTGCCGCGCTGGCGAAGCTGTCCGAAGTCACGGCCACCGGCGCGGAACTGCCGGCGGGCGACGCGCCGGTGCAAATCGTTGGCGAATTCCGCCTGATGCTGAAGATCGAAATCGACAAGGCCGCCGAACGCGAGCGCCTGACGAAGGAAATCACCCGCGTCGCGGGCGAAATCGCCAAGGCGCAGGCCAAGCTCGGCAATGCCGGTTTCATTGAGCGCGCCCCGCCCGCCGTCGTCGCCCAGGAAAAGGAACGGCTGGCGAACTTCAGCGCGCTCGCCGACAAACTGCGGGCGCAACTGGCCAGGCTGTAGGCGCCGTTCATGACCTTCCACCACAGCGCAGCATGAAGCCCTTCCTGCGCGCGCTCGGGCAGCGCAATTTCCGCATCTACTTCATCGGCCAGGGCGCTTCCCTGGTCGGCACCTGGATGCAGCAGATCGCGCTCGCCTGGCTGGTCTACCGCCTGACCGATTCCCCCCTCATGCTCGGCCTGACCAACTTCGCCGGTCAAATCCCGATTCTTTTTCTCGCCCCGCTCGGCGGGCTGTGGTCGGATCGTTTCGACCGCCGCCGCAGCATGCTGCTCACCCAATCGCTGTCCCTGCTGCAAGCGGCCGTCCTCGCGGGGCTGACTTTTGCCGGCCTGATTCAAGTCTGGCATCTGCTTTTCGCGGCGGCCTTCCTCGGCATCGTCAACGCCATCGACACCCCGCTGCGGCAATCCTTCCTCCTCGAACTGGTCGGCTCGCGCGAGCATCTGCCCAATGCCATCGCCATGAACTCGCTCATGATGAACGCCTCGCGCCTGATCGGCCCGCCCATTGCCGGCATCGTGCTCGCCCTGGCCAGCGAAGGCTGGTGTTTCACCATCAACGCGCTCTCCTATCTGGCGGTGCTCGCCTCGCTCATGGCCATCCGCGTGCGCAGCCTGCCGCGCATGCCGCGCAGCGAAGGCTGGCTCTCCGGCCTGAAAGAAGCGGCGCATTTCGCCTGGCATTTTCTGCCCAGCCGCAACATGCTGGCGCTGGTGGCGCTGGTGAGTTTTTTCGCCGGCCCCTACGCCTCGCTGATGCCGGTATTCGCACGGGATATTTTTGCCGGCGGCGCCAGCCTGCTCGGCATGCTGGTCGGCGCGGGCAGCGTGGGCGCCATCACCGGCGTGCTCTATCTTGCGACCCGAAGGGAGATGGCCCGCATGGAGTCGCTGGCGCCGATTGCCTCCGGCTGCGCGGGCATTGGCCTGCTGCTTTTCTCCCAGTCGCACACGCTCGGGCTATCGCTCGTCGCGCTGCCGCTGGTCGGCTTCGGCATCATGGTCAACACGGCTTCGATCAACATGATCCTGCAATCGGTTGTGCCCGATCACTTGCGCGGCCGCCTGGTGAGCTTTCACATCGTCGCGTTTCTCGGCGTCGCCCCGCTCGGGCATTTCACCTCGGGCTGGATCGCCGAACAGTTCGGCGCGCGCACCGCGCTCACCCTCGGCGGCGCCGCCTGCATGCTGGGCGCCCTCTGGTTCGCCACGCGCCTGCCGCGCCTGCGCGCCGTGCTGACGCCCCTCTATCCGCGCAGTCAAGCAAGAACCTGAATTCACAAAAGTCTGGCGCCGCGGGACGGCCTGTCATCCAGCATCACAGCCGCCCGCAGCGCACCGAAACGCCTTCTTGCTATTTGAACTTCACGCTGTAGGCGATGCCGAGTGAATTTTCGTGCATCTTGATCGTCTCGGTCGCGTTGTCGCCCAGCCAGGAATTGAAGATGCTCGCGCCCTTGACGGATTTCGAGGCGGCGTGCATGTACGAGACGGTCAGTTGGGAATCATTGTTCAACGCATAGCTCATGCCGAGCGTGTAATGATCCTGCACGACGCCCGGCGCGAGAATGTTCATGGTGACATCGCGCGACGAAATCGGATTGCTGCCGTGGTTGTAACCGGCGCGCAGCGTCAGCGCGGGGCTGTATTGATACTCGACGCCGAGCTTGACGGCGTTGACGCTGGACCAGCCAAAACCGCGGCAGGAACTGCATCCGAGGGAATTTGCCGCGCCGCCCGGCGGCATGCCCGGCGCATCGGCGGCGGTGCGGCTCCCATTCGCGATGGATTTGATCGCGCCGTAACTGATATGCTGATAGTCGAGCGCCAGCGTCATCTGCGGCGTCGGCTTGAAGGCAAGGCCCACATTCCAGTTTTCCGGCAGATCGAATCCGCCCCGCTCGGCAAACAGGTCCTTGTATTTGTCGAACTTGCCCATGTGCATGCGCGTCGCATAGGCCGCGCCGAGCGTCAGGGTATCGGACACCTTGCCCGTCCAGCCGATCCGCAGTCCCGCGCCGATGGAACTGTCATTGCCGCGGTTGGTCACGTTGTTGCCAGTGTCATAGGGCAGGCCATTGGCCGCCGAGGCCGTGAAGCCGTAAAACGCGCTGAGGCCGGTGGCCTTGAAACGCTGGTAGCCCAGGAGCAGCGAAGCGCCGACGGAATGGCGGTCATTCAACTTCATCGAAAATGTCGGCGCGACGATCAACTGCTCCAGATTGACGCCCAGCCGCCCGGAACCGCACAGAATATTGTGGGAGCCGGGGCCGTTCGCGTTGAACATATCGCACGCCGTGCCGGGGCCGATGCGTCCGCCCGGATAGTCGGTATTCATGCCGCCGTTGCCGTAAACGGTGATGCCAATGGCCTTGTCCGGCCCCAGCATCCGGTTGTAGCCGAACTCGGGAATGTAAAAGAGGTTGCTGCCGCTTGGCGAGGAAGCGTCCATGCCCGTGCCCATGCCCGCGCTGCCCGAGCGGGACGCCTGCCGCTTGGGAGAGAACAGGTCGAGACCGATATCCATTCTGTCGCCCACCCAGACCATGCTGGCCGGATTGTTTGCGCCGCCGAAGGTGTCCTCCGTCATGGCGGTCGCGGCGCCGCCCATCCCCTTCGCCACCATGCCATACCCATGCGAAAAATAGCCGTTGGTGGCCAACGCCGAAGCGGACGCGCCGCCAGCGATGGCCAACACCGCGATATGCCTGAATTTCATATTGTCTCCTCGTGTGAAAAATAGTGTTTATTGGTATGAAACAGTGATCCTGAACCGGTCTGCGCCGGTTTGGCAGAACGCGCCCGGAGAGGCTTGCGCCCCGCCGGAAAAACCGTCAGCGCCCCGGTCTCAGACCGGGGGGTAAAACTGCGGAATCAGATAAAAAGGCAAACGTCCGACTGCTGCGCGACCGGCAGAAAGGTGGCCGCGCCGGCATAGTCGACGCCTTCGATGAAATCGTCGTGGCTGAAGCCGAACAATTCGACTGTCATCTGACAGGCGATCAGCTTGACGCCGGCTTCCTGCGCGAGGCTGCGCAATTCCTCGATGCTCGCCACGCCGTTGTTCTTGATGGTCTGCTGCATGAGGCCGGTGGCGACCGACTCGAAACCCGGCACGCCGGCCTGAATGAGGTTCGGAATATTCCAGTTGATGCGCTTGAACCAGCCGGGGCCGAACGGCATTTTCATCGGCATGCCGGGATTGCCGAGCGGACTCACCTTGAGATCGGAGACATCTTTCTTGACGAGGTTCAAGCCGTAGAACGTGAAGAAAACCGTGACATCCCAGCCCAGGGCGGCCGCGGTGGACGCGAGAATGAAAGGAGGATAGGCCCAGTCGAGCGTGCCCTTGGTGGCGATGATCGACAGCGAAGGCGTTTTCGATGCCTGGATTTCCTTCAGCTTCTCCTCGATCTTGCCGGGCAGGATTTCGTCGAGACGCTGCTGGATCAGCGCATCGAGCGCGGCCTGGTCGGTGGGCATGTTCATGGTTGACTCCTCCCGTGTTGGGTCGGGCGGGATTTGCCCCGCCCCACGTTCAATTTGTTCGATTTATTTCCGCTTGAGATAAAACTCGAATTCCTTGCCCTGCTCGGCCGACGAGAGCAATTCATTGCCCGTCTGCTTGGCGAACGCCGCGAAATCCTTCACCGAGCCGGGGTCGGTGGACAGGACGCGCAACACCTGGCCGCTGCTCATCTCCGCCAGCGCCTTCTTGGCGCGCAGAATCGGCAGCGGGCAATTCAGTCCTTTGGCATCCAGTTCTTTATCGAAATTCATCATCCCTCCTTGGAAATTAACAATGACCGCTTGCCACCGGCAAAGCAAACTGTTTTCAAACGCCGTCAATATACTTTTGCCCCGCGCCCGGCGCAACCCGTCATCGTCCCGAACCGGCATTGAATTTTCTTTTCGCGCCATTCAGGAAATGCGAGATGAGAGTATTGACAGGGCGCGCATTGAAAAGTCTGGCGCCGGAAGACGGCCCCTGTTGGGGTTCGCTGCGCTCACCCCAACCTACACACGGCGCAGGGCAAATGCGATTGCCCTGGCGCAGCCCGCAAGGCGCAAAACGGAGGGGAGCGAAATCGGCTAAAATTCCCCTTCCAACAAAGCCCTCTCAGCAAAGGATCCATCATGTCCACGGCATCCATGGCCGACCGCGACGGTTTCATCTGGTACGACGGCAAGCTCGTGCCCTGGCGCGACGCCACCACCCACGTTCTCACCCACTCGCTGCATTACGGCCTGGCCGTGTTTGAAGGCTTGCGCGCCTACAAAACGGCCAGCGGCACGGCGATCTTCCGCTTGAAGGAACACACCGAGCGCCTGTTCAATTCGGCCCACATCTACCGCATGCCGATGCCCTGGGACAGGGAAACGGTGATGGCCGCGCACAAGGAGGTCGTGCGCGCCAACAAGCTCGAATCCTGCTATCTGCGCCCGATTGCCTTCTACGGCTCGGAAAAAATGGGCGTCTCGCCCAAGGGCGCGAAAACGCACGTCGCCATCGCCGCCTGGCCGTGGGGCGCTTATCTGGGCGAGGAGGCCATCGAGAAAGGCATCCGCGTCAAGACGTCGAGCTACGCCCGCCATCATGTCAATGTCACCATGTGCCGCGCCAAGAATTCCGGCTCTTATGCCAACTCCATTCTCGCCAACACCGAGGCGCTGGAAAGCGGCTATGACGAAGCCCTGCTCCTCGACGTCGATGGTTTCGTCGCCGAAGGCGCGGGTGAAAACCTGTTCGTCGTCAAGGACGGCGTCATTTACGAGCCGGAGATTGCCTCGGCCCTGATCGGCATCACCCGCGCCACGGTGCATGCGCTGGCGAAGGAACTCGGTTACAGCGTCACCACCCAGCGCCTCACGCGCGACGATGTCTACATCGCCGACGAAGCCTTCTTCACCGGCACCGCCGCCGAAATCACGCCGATCCGCGAAGTCGATGGCCGCATCATCGGCCCCGGCAAGCGCGGCCCGATCACGGCCAAAATCCAGAGCCTGTTTTTCGACGTCGTGAGCGGCCGCTCGCCCGCCCATGCCGATTGGCTTGCCCCGGTTTGAGGGAGAACGACATGGCCGCCGCCATCGACAAAACCGCCGTCGCCGTCACCGCGCGCGACTTGCCCCTGCATTGCCCGCGCCCCGACGCGCCGCTGTGGGCGCGTCACCCGCGCGTTTTTCTCAACCCGCTGAAAACCGGCGAAGCGGTGTGCCCGTATTGCAGCACGCGCTACACCTTCGCGGGCGAAGCGCCGAAGGGGCATCATTAGGTTGGCGGTGAGCGCAGCGAACCCCAACATGGGCCGTTCCGTGACGCCAGACTTTCCATGTTGGGGTTCGCCTGCGGCTCACCGCCAACCTACCTATTTGCGCTGCTTGCGCCACCGGCCATCATGAAAACCCTGATCGTCGCCCCCTCCTGGATCGGCGACACCATTCTGGCGCAGCCGCTTTTTGCGCGGCTGCATGCGCGGCATCCGGGTCTCATTCTTGACGCCTTCGCGCCGGCGTGGGCGGCGCCGGTGCTCACGCGCATGGGCGAAATCCGCCGCGTCATTCCCAACCCCTTTACGCACGGCGAATTCAATCTGATGGGCCGCTGGCGCGCGGGCCGCGCATTGGCGCGCGAAGCTTATGACGCGGCCATCGTCCTGCCGAATTCCTGGAAATCCGCCCTGCCGCCCTTCTTCGCCCGCATCCCGCAACGCATCGGTTTTGCGGGCGAAGCGCGGCGCGGCCTGCTCAACCGCATCCGGCGGCTCGACGCGCAGGCGCTGCCGCAACTCGCCCAGCGTTACGCCCTGCTGGCCGAAGAGGCCGATGTCACAACGCCGCCGCCGCTCGCCGCGCCGCATTTGCGGGTCGATGACGATGGCGTGCGCGCCACGCTGGCGGCGCTCGGCCTGGCGGCCGCGTCCGCGCCGGTCGTCTTCTGCCCCGGCGCGGAATACGGCCCGGCCAAACGCTGGTCCGCGGCGCACTTTGCCAAACTCGCCGCGCTGATCGGCCGTCCTCCCGCGCCAGACTTTCCCATCTGGATCGTCGGCTCGGCCAAGGACGCGCCCATCGGCGCTGAGATCGAGCGGCTGTCCGGCGGCGCGGCCCGCAATCTGTGCGGGCGCACCGATCTCGGCCAGGCCATCGACCTCCTCTCCCGCGCGCGCGCGGTGGTCAGCAACGATTCCGGCCTCATGCACGTCGCCGCCGCGCTCGACCGGCCGCTGGTGGCGCTCTATGGCTCATCCAGCGCCGTCTACACGCCGCCGCTGTCGCCGCGCGCGCGACTCGTCAGCCTCGGCCTGGCATGCAGCCCCTGCTTCAAGCGCGAATGCCCGCTGGGGCATTTCAAGTGCCTGAACGACTTGACGCCCGAGCGGGTATTGGGTGAAATGAGCGCGTTTTCAATTTGATTATTGACATGAGAGCCGCAAACCCCAATCCCGCACCGCCCGTACTCCTTCCCCTTCAAGGGGAAGGCCGGGATGGGGATGGGGTTGCTTTGCTTGTGTATCGTATGCAAGGAAACCCATCCCCGCCCAAACCCTCCCCTTGAAGGGGAGGGCTTTATCGTGCAGTCTTTCAATGCCAGCACTTGAACAAAACTGCTCTAAAGAAACATCATCGGGAAACTTGCCATGAGCATCCGTTTTTTCGCCACGCTGGAAACACAGTCGGTAAAAGTCAATATTGAGCGGGCGCAGGCCCGCGAACTGCCGTCACCCCCTTCCTTGGGAAGGGAGCGGGGGGGAAGGTTCATATGACCATCCGTTTTTTCGCCACGCCGCAAGACGCCGAAGCCGCTTTTTACGAAGCGATCGAGCGCGCCGATCTCGACGCCATGATGGCGATCTGGGCCGAGGATGAGGACGTGCTGTGCACCCATCCCGGCGGCGAGCGTCTTGCCGGTTTCGCCGCCGTGCGCGAAAGCTGGCGGCGCATTTTCGCCCTTGGCCGGCGCGTCAGCGTGCGCCTGTCCGACGCCATTCACCGCCCCGGCATCCTGCTCGCCCTGCACAGCATGCATGAGCATTATGCCGTGCAGGGCGAAGAACGCCCGCGCCCGCCGGTCATCGCCAGCAATGTCTACGTGCGCACCCCACAAGGCTGGCGCCTGCTCTCGCGCCATGCGTCCGGCGCGCCGTCATCGCCTGCCAGCAACATTCCCGCCATCCTGCATTGAGGAAACACGCCATGCCAACGTCCCTTACCCTCCCCGCCCCCGAAATCTTCAAGGCGTATGACATTCGCGGCATCGTCGGCCAGACGCTGACGCGCGATTCCGTTCATGCCATTGGCCGCGCCATCGGCGCCGAGGCGCGCGCGCGAAAAGTCGCCACGGTCGTCGTCGGGCGCGATGGCCGCCTCTCCGGCCCCGAACTCTCGCAGGCGCTCACCGACGGCCTGCTCGCCAGCGGCGTCGATGTCATCGACATCGGCATGGTGCCCACCCCGCTCGGCTACTTCGCCGCCCACCACCTGAAAACCGGCAGCGCGGTGATGGTCACCGGCAGCCACAACCCGCCCGACTACAACGGCTTCAAGATCATGCTCGGCGGCGACACGCTGCACAGCGCCGCCATCACCGCCCTGCGCGCGCGCCTCGCCGACAACCGGCTTGTTTCCGGCAGCGGCAAGCGCTCCTCCGTGGACGTGCGCGAAGCCTATCTCCAGCGCATCGTCTCCGATGTCAAACTCGCGCGCCCGATGAAAATCGTCATCGACTGCGGCAACGGCGTCGCCGGCGCCGTGGCGCCGGAACTGTTCCGCCGCATGGGCTGCGAATTAATCGAGCTGTATTGCGACGTGGACGGCACGTTTCCCAATCATCATCCCGACCCGTCAAAGCCGGCCAACCTGAAAGACGTCATCCGCGCCCTGCGCGACACCGATGCCGAACTCGGCATCGCCTTCGACGGCGACGGCGACCGCCTCGGCGTCGTCACCAAGGACGGCGAAATCATCTACCCGGATCGCCAGTTGATGCTCTTCGCCGCCGACGTGCTCACGCGCAACCCCGGCGCGCAAATCATCTACGACGTGAAATGCTCGCGCAATCTCGCGCGCGCCATCCGCCACCAGGGCGGACAACCCCTGATGTGGATGACGGGCCACGCGCTCATCAAGGCCAAGCTGCGGGAAACCGGCGCGCCGCTCGCCGGCGAGATGAGCGGTCACACCTTCTTCAAGGAACGCTGGTACGGCTTTGATGACGGCCTCTACGCCGGCGCGCGCCTGCTCGAAATCGTCTCGCGCTGGGCGGACGCCAACTGGCCGCTCAAGCATCTGCCCAACGCCGTCTCCACGCCGGAACTCAATATCAAGATGAAAGAAGGCGAGCCGCACGCCCTCATTGACGAACTGCGCAAAACGGCAAAATTCGCGGGCGCGCAAGAAATCATTGCCATCGACGGCCTGCGCGCCGAATATGCGGACGGCTTCGGCCTCATGCGCGCCTCCAACACCACGCCCGTGCTGGTGCTGCGCTTCGAGGCCGACAACGCGGCGGCGCTTGCGCGCATTCAGTCCGACTTCCGCCGCGTCCTGCACACCGCCCGGCCTGATTTGCCATTGGAATTTTAGGGGATAACAGCCGCGAGGCAGCCCCTGTTGGGGTTCGCCTGCGGCTCACCCCAACGGCCATGGCGATTTATACGCCGCCCCGGATGATGAAAGGGCAATCGAGCGTCAGACCCATCCCCACCCAAACCCTCCCCTTGAAGGGGAGGGCTTCCTCTCTCCTTC
>Ga0209628_10004518_pt1 | contig 10082 bp, 10 predicted proteins | sample TergutCu122P4_FD_187285 | JGI IMG/M metagenome (GOLD analysis project Ga0209628, IMG submission 187285) | Cubitermes ugandensis P4 segment gut microbial communities from Kakamega Forest, Kenya - Cu122 P4 (SPAdes) (version 2) | ecosystem: Host-associated > Arthropoda: Insects > Digestive system... | reverse complement strand
GACCACGTCCCTCAGTATGCCGCCGACGCCGGTCGCGGCGCCCCCGTACGGTTCCACCGCCGACGGATGGTTGTGGCTCTCGGTGCGCAGCGCGTACCCGTGCCTCTTGTCGAACCGCATCACACCGGCGTCGCCCCTTGACATCACATCGGGATGATTTATGCCGAAGACGAACTCCTTCAGAAGGGGCTTGGAACTTTTGTAGCAGCAATGCTCGCTCCACGCCTGCCCCAGCGATTGCAATTCGATGTCGGTGGCGTCCCTCCGTTCTCTTATGAAATATTCCTGCACGGTCTTCATTTCATCGAGGGACAGCCCCAGGTCCATGTCCTTCGAGATCTTCTTCAGATCGTTCTCGGTGGCATCCCTTATCCTTATGTCATAAAGCTCGAACGGAACCTTGCGTTGCACTGTTATCTTACTAGCGGCCATAATATCACCATGCTTGCCGTGAGCGTATCCCGACGGTCGCATCCCAAACCTTCCCCGGACCGCCGGATGTACAGCGTCACACCCGTTCGGAGCCATGTGTTTATCATTTTAATATGTTTCTTTCTCCGCTTCGCGCACACCGTGCGCAAGATGTATGCAACGGGACCGCGTCAGCGGAAACGCTTGCGCATGACGGTGCTCCGCTCCTCGAAACCGAGGTGGTCGTAGATGCCTTTCACGGAGGTGTTCGACGCGCCGACGTTCAGCGTCATCGACATCAATCCCTTCTTTTTGCACCAGTCCTCGGCGCATCCGATGAGCGCCTTCCCGATGCCCCTTCCCCGCAGTTCCCCGATGACAAAAAGGCCGAGCAGATACCCGGTGTCCTCGCATGTGAACTGGTCCCTCGAGATGCCGACCCACAGGATGCCCGCCCTTTCGTTCGCATCGTCGAAGAGGACGAACGTCTCGGAGCGCATCATGTCGCCGTCGATCGCTATCGACGTGACGTTAAGGATATCGTCCATCCAAAGGCCGGAATGCATCGCCTCGAGGTCAGGCACGGACATCAGTATGCTCTCTTCCATGCACCTCATGACGAACGCCCTGTCGTCGTTCCCGGCGTTCCTCAGCGCATACCCGTCCATAGGAAAACGAAGGTCCGTCATCGTCCGGGGATATCGCGGTCATAATAAATTAACGTCGCCGCCGTCACTGCGGGACGGCGGCATCCGTGCTTATTATGCGGGCCATCCGGCGAAGGCCGTTCTTTTCGTTCTTACCGACATCCGCAAATCCGTTGTCGGCGTAATATTTGACCAAAGACGGTTTGCAATCCAAAGTTACGACCCTGCAGCCCGCCTTTAGATTTGCGCCCTTAATGACCTCCATTGCGCACAGCAGGGCAGACCTTCCCAATCCGCTCGGGCTGCCGTCGCGCTTTCCGAGTTGACCGATCAGATATGACTGTGCGAATCCGTCGTTGATATTCATCTTCTTTCGCAACTCGTTGCTGCACTCCAGGCTGGAAACGTCCATGCTGCTCACGGCGACCGTGAAGTATGCATCAAGATCACGAGTCTCGTTCTCCGCGAACATCAGGTATGTGCGGGACAAGTGTCTCTTCTCGTACATTATCGCCTTATCTTTGAGGAAGGATTCCACATCTTTATCCCGTTCACATGAGAACGAAGATAAGGTTTTAGAAAGATAATCCTGCGGATATGCGGCCAGAACCTTTCTGAGCGGAGTTACATTATAATCCGTCAAGTCCGCCTTCATCTACCCACTTCTCCCCTTTCGCGATTAGTTCGTCTATGCTTGGGACCATTCGCGGTTCGGGAGGTCGGTTGTCCGCCTCTTCGAAGAGCCTCAGAAGTAATTGTCCCTTTTCCTCAGTGTCTATCTTGAGGTTTTCGTGGAATGAGCTTGTTGCCATTTTTATCACCGGAACGTATCACTTCGATGTTTCTATTTTATACTATAGTATTACAGTTAATATAACTCTTTCTCTCTCAACCCGATCCAATGCCGTACTGTGGGTGCAGCATGCACCCCCAGATACAAAGAACGATTTTACTTTTTGTCAAAATATCCTTCATCGATCAACCTCTCCCCTTCCGCCAACAGTTCGTCTATATCCGGTCCGATCTGCGGTTCGGGAGGTCGGTTGTCCGCCTCTTCGAAGAGCCTCAGAAGCAATCGTCCCTTTTCCTCCGTATCTATTTTGAGGTTCGTGTGGAATGAGCTTGTGGCCATTTTTATCACAGGAACAATGACATCACGTATATTAAATCCGAACATCACAGTCAACGCGACCCGTTCCGCCGTATGTCTCGGAACGTTGCGATATTGCCGGAACCGTCTCGGATAACGTTGTCGGCGCGGCCGCAAAAATAGTGAACATTTATATAGAAGAACAAACTTTAGCCAAGATATAGTTCCAAGATAATGGAGGAATGAAGACTATGGGTATGGGTAACGCGCCTATATTGATACTTAAAGAAGGTACCAAGAGAGACAAAGGAAAGGACGCTCAGTTCAACAACATCGCAGCCGCCAGGACAATATCCGACGCGGTGAGAAGCAGCCTCGGTCCGAGGGGAATGGACAAAATGCTCGTCGATTCGATGGGCGACGTGATAATCACCAACGACGGTGTGACGATCCTGAAGGAGATCGACGTTCAGCACCCGGCCGCGAAGATGCTGGTCGAGGTCGCGAAGACACAGGACGCCGAGGTCGGCGACGGAACGACCACGTCGGTGATCATCGCCGGAGAACTTCTGAAGAAGGCGATCGACATGGTCGACTCCAGCGTCCACCCGACGATCATCGCGTCCGGATACAGGATGGCCAACATAAAGGCGCAGGAGATACTCATCGACGTTTCCACGAAGGTCTCGATAAAAGATGACAAACTTCTGAAGAAGATCGCGGAGACCGCGATGATAAGCAAGCAGGTCAGCAACTCCAAGGAGTTCTTCGCGGACCTCGTCGTGAACGCGGTGAAGACGATCGTGGAGAAAGGCGACGACGGTAAGTTGTTCGCGGACCTCAAGAACATTCAGGTCGTGAAGGTCACCGGAGGCTCGATGGACGACACGTTCCTCGCAAAGGGCATAATCATCGACAAGGAGCCGGTGCACCCGTCGATGCCCAGGGTGCTGAAGAACGTCAAGATCGCGCTGATGGACGCGCCGTTCGAAGTGAAGAAGACGGAGATCGACGCGAAGATCGAGATAACCGACCCCAGCCAGCTCGGAGCGTTCCTCGCAGAGGAGGAGAACATGCTGAAGAGGATGGCCCAGAAGATAAAGGCGGTCGGAGCGCAGGCGGTGTTCTGCCAGAAAGGCATTGACGACCTGGCGCAGCACTTCCTTGCGAAAGAAGGGATATACGCGGCGAGGCGTGTCAAGAAGGACGACATGGACAAGCTCGCGAGATCGACCGGCGCAAGCATCGTGAACAAGTTCGACGAGCTGGAGCCGGCGGACCTCGGTGTCGCCGGGCTCATCGAAGTGAAGAAGATGCAGGAGGAGGAGATGACGTTCGTCACCGACCTCAAGGATACGAAGGCCGTTTCGATACTCATACGCGGCGGAACGAAGCACGTGATCGACGAGATCGAAAGGTCGCTGATCGATGCGTGGAGCGTTGTGAAAGTCGCGATCGAGGACGGAATGATGGTCACCGGCGGCGGTTCCACAGCGGTCGAATTGGCAATGAGGCTCAGGGAGTACGCGGCGTCCATAGGCGGAAGGGAACAGATAGCGATAGACGCGTTCGCGTCCGCGATGGAGATAATCCCGACGACGCTGGCGGAGAACGCGGGGCTCGACCCGATAGACATACTCATCGAAATGAGAAAACAGCACAAGGCGGGCAAGAAGCACGCGGGACTCAACCCGTTCACGGGCAAGGTCGAGGACATGCTGAAGCTCGACGTCATCGAGCCGTACAGGATAGGCAAACAGGCGATCAACTCGGCGACGGACGCGGCGGTCATGATCCTCAGGATCGACGACGTCATCGCGGCGCGCGGATCGCCGATGCCGGCGGGACCCCCGGGAAAGGGAAAGAACCCGCACGACATAATGGACGAATAAACAGTCAAAGGGGGTTCACACCCCCGCCTTAATTTATATATCAACTAACGGAGAGTGAACTGCGTGACTGGTAGGTCTGAGAAACCGGATGCCGGTGCCGACGCGGCGGAGGCCTTCGGCGATGCGATAGACGCCGCGAACAAAAAGGCGTCGGACGCTCTGGAAATGGCGATGAGGATACAGGCGGACTTCGACAACTACAGGAAGAGGTCGCAGAAAGAGAACGAGGAGTTCAGGAAATACGCGACCGAGACGCTGATATCCGACATCCTCGGGATAGTCGACGACCTTGACCGCGCCCTGCTGCATGCCGACAGGGACAGCCATCTGACGGCGGGCGTGAACGGCATACGGAGCAATCTGATGAAGATGATGAACTCCCACGGCGTGACGGAGATCCCGGTCGCAAAGTTCGACCCGAGCGTGCACGAGGCGCTGTGCGTCGTTCCCGGAGAAAAGGACGGGGATATCGCCGAGGTGTTCCAAAAAGGATACAGGATCGGGGACCGCGTGCTGAGATATGCGAAAGTGAAAGTAACTAAAAGATCAACGGAAGAAGAAGGTGAGCAGAAATGTCAAGAATCATAGGTATAGATCTGGGAACAAGCAACTCGGCCGCCTCTATCATGGAGGGCGGCAGGCCGGCGATGATCCCCAGCGCAGAGGGGACGAGCGTCGGCGGAAAAGCTTTCCCGTCGTACGTGGCGTTCACGGCCGACGGCCAGCTGCTGGTCGGGGAACCCGCGAGAAGGCAGGCCGTCACGAACCCGAACGGAACGGTAAAGAACATCAAAAGGAAGATGGGAACGAACGAGACTGTAAAAGTAGGGGGCAAAGAGTACACGCCGCAGCAGATATCCGCGTTCATACTGCAGAAAGTGAAACGCGACGCCGAGTCGTACCTCGGCGAGACGGTGACGAAAGCGGTGATAACAGTGCCGGCGTACTTCAACGATAATCAAAGACAAGCGACGAAGGACGCCGGGGCGATAGCGGGCCTCGAAGTGGTGCGCATAATAAACGAGCCGACGGCCGCGGCACTCGCGTACGGCCTCGACAAGAGCGGCGTCGAACAGAAGATATTGGTGTTCGACCTCGGAGGCGGTACGCTCGACGTCACGATAATGGAGTTCAGCGACGGAGTGTTCGAAGTATTGTCGACAAGCGGCGATACGAAATTGGGAGGCTCCGATATGGACGAGCTTCTGACGTCGTACGTCATAAACGAGTTCAAGAAACGTGAGGGGATAGACCTGACGAAGGACAACATGGCCTTCTGGAGGGTGCGCGAGGCGTGCGAGAAAGCGAAGATCGAACTGTCGACGACGATGCAAACGGAGATCAACTTACCGTTCATAAGCTCGGACGCGGCCGGCCCGAAGCATCTGATACAGACGCTGACGAGGGCGAAGCTCGAAGAGCTGGTCTCGCCGGTCGTGAACAAATGCAAAGGCCCGCTGGAGACGGCGCTGAAGGACGCGAAGATCTCGAAGGACAATATAAACAAGATAATCATGGTCGGCGGCCCGACGAGGATGCCGATAGTGCAGAATTTCATCGAGAACCTCGTGGGATCGAAGATACAGCGCGGCATCGACCCGATGGAATGCGTGTCGATGGGCGCGGCGGTACAGGGCGCAGTGCTCTCCGGAGAGGTGAAGGATGTTCTGCTGCTTGACGTGACCCCGTTATCGCTGGGCATCGAGACGCTCGGCGGCATAGCGACGAAGCTGATAGACAGGAACACGACGATACCTACGAAGAAGTCGCAGATATTCTCGACCGCGGCGGACAATCAGCCGTCCGTGGAGATACATGTGGTCCAAGGGGAAAGGGACATGGCCCACGACAACACCTCGTTGGGAAGGTTCAACCTCGACGGGATCCCCCCGGCGCCGCGCGGGATACCGCAGATCGAAGTGACGTTCGACATCGACGCGAACGGCATAATCAACGTGTCCGCGAAAGACAAGGGAACGGGGAAGGAACAGAAGATAACGATAATGTCCTCGAACAAATTGAACAAGGATGAGATAGACAAGATGGTCAAGGAGGCGTCGCAGTTCGCGACCGCCGACAAGGCGAAGCGCGAAAACATCGAATTGCTCAACCAGTCGGAGACGGCGATATACACCGTCCGGAGATCGCTCGACGACCTCGGTGAAAAGGTGAACAACGAGGACCGCGCAAAGGTCGAGGCCGCGATATCCGACCTCGAGGCGGCGAGGGGGTCCAAGGACAGCAAGCAGATCAAGTCGAGGATGGACGCGCTCTTCAAGGCGATGGAGCCGGTGTCGAAGAAGATATATCAGGAACAGGGCGGCGCGTGCGGCCCCGACTGCGGACCCGGGCCGAAGGCCGAAAAGGGAAAAGGAAAGAAAGGCGACGGCGATTTCGTCGACGCTGATTACAAGATAGTGGACGAAGAGTGATGCCGAGAGATTACTACGAAGTGCTGGGCGTGAGCAAGGACGCGTCAAAGGACGACATCAAGAAGGCCTACCGGAGGTTGGCCCGAGAGCACCATCCCGACGTCTCCGAGGACCCGAAGGAGGTCGCCGAGGAGAAGTTCAAGGAGATATCCGAGGCGTACGAGGTATTGCAGGACGACAGCAAACGGAAGCTGTACGATCAGCACGGGCACGCCGGCGTCAGCCAGCAGTTCGGAGGCGGAGGCTTCTCGTGGAACGACTTCACCCACTTCGACGACATACGCGATATATTCGGAGGCTCCGGAGGTTCGATATTCGACATGTTCTTCGGAGGCTCCCGAAGACCGAGGAACGCGCCCGCACAGGGCGAATCGCTGCGTTACGACGTGACGATAACGATGACCGACGTCCTCAACGGACGGAACGAAGAGATCCAGGTGCCGAAGACGTCGGGATGCGCGGAATGCGGATCGACCGGGGGCAAGGACGGTAAAGTTAACGTATGCGAACAGTGCGGCGGTTCCGGTCAGGTGCAGATGGTGCGCAACAGCCCGTTCGGACGGATCGCGTCCGTGACGGACTGTCCCAAATGCGGGGGGTCCGGGAAGACGTTCAGGGAACGCTGCCCGAAGTGCCGCGGTTCCGGAAGGATCTCGAAGACGAACACCGTCAGCGTATCGATACCGAAGGGCGCCGAGGACGGCATGCGGCTGCGCCTCCAGGGAGAAGGGGACGCCGGGTTCAACGGCGGGCCTCCCGGGGATCTTTACGTCGTGGTGCGCGTCAAAGAGGACAGGCGCTTCGAGCGCGAAGGCATCAACCTGTGGGCGGACATCTTGACAACATACCCGAGACTTGTGCTCGGAGGTGCCGAGGAAGTGGTCACAATAGACGGCGAAACGGCGAAGGTGACGATACCTCCCGGGACGCAGGTCGGCTCCGTTCTGCGCCTTGCGGGAAAAGGATTGCCGAAGTTCCGCGGAAATTCACGGGGAGATATGTTCCTGCGCGTGAAGATCGAAGTTCCCACAAAGGTATCGGAAGAGGAAAAGGAATGCCTGAGAAAACTTGACGCCGGAGCGGGCCCGTCCAAGAAACAGAAAGGCATCTTCGGAAAAGGAAGTAAATAAAAAAGTTTTAAATCGGGGCTCGCCCCGATGTTTTTACCATATTGCTTACGTACCGAAGAACGCTCTGACCTTTGGTCTGAAGAAGTACCACAGCAGTATGACCGATATCAGCAGCAATATTGCGCCGCTCATAAGGGTCAGTATCCCTTCGATCGCGTTGATTATAAGGAATATCACTGAGAGATACCATCCGATCTTTACGCCCTTCCAGAGGAAGTACGCACAGGCCAGAGCTATAATCCCCACGACTATGGCGAGGAGTCCCGCCACCTTTAGGAAGTCTGCGTTCAGTCCCATGTCCTTAAAGACGCTGTCGTTACCCATGACCACGAGGGCTATGCCTCCGATCAGTGAGAGTATACCGTATATACCGAGCAATATGGCAATGATCGACAAAAATGTAGGTCTGTCTGCCATAGAGAAATATCGTTTCTCATATTATAAATATACGCCTCATACATCCATCAATTATTAAATGTATCTAAAAGATACTACGGGGATTCAGAGCAGTTTCGCAAGCTCGCAGAGAGTCTCCAATACGTTGCGGTATCCCGTTCTGACCGCATTTATATCATTGGCGCCGAACGTGTACATGGGTCCTTTTCCGCCGTAGTCGCCGATCTTCGAGATCATCGAGATGTCTATGCCCTTCTCGGAAAGACGCAGGACGTCGCTGGCGGCCGCTTTCTTCACGATGTCCTCGTATCCGAGATAATCGCCGCCGCCCTTCCGTATCTCGTTCTCGATGTTGTTCGCCTGGAACGAAAGTATGAGCACGGACTCCATAAGTCTGCGCATAACGGACGCGCACGCGTCGAACGACCCGTCGCGATATGTCGCGTTGATCTGAACGATCAATCGGTCCAATCCGTCACGTTTTCCGCAGAATCTCTCTTCGGAGATGACCTCGAACCCGGCGGACGCGGCCTTCGCGCCGAACTTCGGTTCGGAGGCCGGCGAAGTGTCGTCCCACAGATATCCGTATACCCTGTCCAGCGCCCCGAGGGCGCCCGGGGCGAACTCCACCTTCCCGTCGATACCGCGGGATACGAATGAGCTGTGCTTCTTGATCTGTTTCGCCAGCGCCGACCTGTCCGGTCTGTCGAGTCCCGCTCCGGTGTATGTATCGGTCATATCCCCTACGGCGAACTTTTTCGTCCCTTCCTCTTTCGTAAGATAATAGCAAAGCAGTTCGAATCGTTCTATGTCCGTTTTCGATGAGATCTTGCTGACCTCGGCGAAGTCCGCGAGCTGCACGCACACCGGCGGCGCGGACGACGCCTTCACGGTGGACAGCGGGCCCTGCGCCGCGGCCGCCGACCACAGATGCCCGTACATCTTGTCGAAGGAGCCGACGACCCCGCTTGCGAATTTGAGCGTGCCCTCTATGCCGTACGGCCTGAAATGCGGATTCTTTTTTGTCTGTTTCTCCATCGCGCGCCGTTCCGGGACCGGAAGGCCCGCCTCTTCGTAGACGGCGAGGATCTTCTTGACCGAGAACGATATCGTCCCGTCCTCCTTCATCTTGTAATAACAAAGCAATTCGAAAATTTCCATCTCGTTCTTCGATCTCATATCACAGGCGTCGACAAAATCAAGCAGCTGCATTACGTTCCCTTCCGGACGGTAATGGCATCGGCATCTTATACTGTTTGCGTAAAATCGGCGGGAAGAGAATGGCGCCGAGGGGGAGATTTGAACTCCCGAGGCGTTTCCGCCAGTGGTTTTCGAGACCACCACCTTACCGGACTAGATTACCTCGGCACTGTCCTGCTTGATGAACTTCTTATATATCTACGTTTGTTCCCGCGCATCCCCGTACGACGCCCGGTGTGCGGCGGAAGACAAAAAGCGGCCCCTCCATGCGTATCGCAGCGTACCGGGCGCACAGCGCATAGGAAAAAGATTTAACTTACCGTTCGATATTTTTCTCATGGCGGTTTTGAGGGAACCCATCGGCAGGTCGTACATCAGGTACGCGCTGTACATACTTTTGGTGATGATCTTCACGATACTCGTTCTCGGACTGCTGTTCTGGACCACCGGGAAGAAGGAGCACGTGGAGGTCGTCTCGATAATCACCACGCTGATAATGGCGTCGATAGGCATCATGGCCGCAATATTGTCGCTGGACCTCAACGCGAAGGCCCTGGAGCAGAACGAACGGATGATACGATTGACGGAGCTGGCCAACAGGCCGTTCTTCGACAAGGACACGTTCGTCTGCAGCGGAACGTTCGATCAGATAATATTTTCCGTCACGAACATCGGCGGGAAGCCGGCGTACATCACGAAGATCACGATACGGATACGCGGGAAATTATCCGTCGATTGGGAAGGGATCCCGCAGGACGATCAGCGCACCGTGGAGTCGGGAAGCGTGTTCTTCCATACCGTGGAGATAGACAAGGTGCCCGGAGGACATCCGAGGGACCGATACAATCCGAAGGAGAACAACGTGGAAGCGATCGTGATACGGA
>Ga0209628_10004516_pt1 | contig 10082 bp, 8 predicted proteins | sample TergutCu122P4_FD_187285 | JGI IMG/M metagenome (GOLD analysis project Ga0209628, IMG submission 187285) | Cubitermes ugandensis P4 segment gut microbial communities from Kakamega Forest, Kenya - Cu122 P4 (SPAdes) (version 2) | ecosystem: Host-associated > Arthropoda: Insects > Digestive system >... | reverse complement strand
GGGATGCGATTTTCAGTTTTCTGCATGGGCTTGCTCCGCCTTCTTTACTTCCGAACAATTGTCCGCTAAAATGATCCTATCACGCCGCTGAGAACGTAGGCGGCGTGAACGGATACCTTTTTTTTAAGGAGAGCAATTTTGAAAAAAGCAAGTGTAAAAATTCAAACGGCCGTTTCTTACTCGTTTGAAGAAAATTCCTATATTCTTTCCCTTGAGAATGGAAACGAATGCGTGATCGTTGATCCCGGAATCGCCCCGGACGAACTTCTGGAAACGCTTCGTGAACAAAACCTTACCCCGGTGGTAATGCTTATTACGCATGGACATTACGACCATATTGGCGGGATTCCTGCTGTTCGGAAGGTTTGGCCGACGTGCCCAATTTGGACCAGCGAGCAGGAAGCAAAGAAGTTGATTGACCCAAACCTCAACCTTTCCGCGGCGTTTGAACTTCCAAGAACGACACCCGCCGCTGACAAGATTCTCGAAGCGGGGGAAGAATTTACGATTGCCGGCCTAAACATTCAGACGATCCACGTTCCCGGCCACAGTAGTGGGCATCTGGTTTACGTACTTCAAGAGACGGCCCCTCTGAACGTGTTCGTCGGAGACACGATTTTCGCCGGGAGCGTCGGACGAGGTGATTTTTCCGACGGCGACTCTGAATTACTGATTGATTCGATCAAATCGAAACTGTTTACCTTGCCGGATGATACGGTTCTTTTCCCGGGACACGGCGATAAAACCACCGTAGGCCACGAAAAACGTTCCAATCCTTTTTTAAGGTAGGGCATCGGGCATAGGGCATAGGAAGGAATTTTTCACTGATCACTTCTTTCCGATGCCCGATGCCCGATGCCCGATGCCCCATCCCCCTGCCATGCTCCCCAATTACAAAATCCAACCGATCAAGGAATTACGGGATCAGCAGGTTCGGTATGCGCCTCGGGAAAAGAAAATCGAGCAGTTGGAGAGGGCGGAAAAACTTTATCGGGAAATTGATACGAAAAAAAATTACTCTTACAAAAGTATCTGTTATCTCATCACGGAATACCGACCTGAAATGTACGCCGATCTTCTCTTTCCCGGAAAAGACGTCAAAGGCGACCTTTTACGGTTTATCGATGACTTGGCGGATTCGGTTGTGATTTCCCCGGAACAGGTCAAGGAAACCATCTGGACGATTGAACAGCTTTGCGAGAGATTTAACGTTTCCTCGAAAACCATTTTGCGTTGGCGAAAACTCGGTTTATTCAGCCGCCGGTTTCTTGTTGACGGGAAGAAACGGGTTGGCTTTCTCAACGATTCCGTAGAATACTTCGCCGCAAATCATCCGGAATTGATCCGTCGCGGGAAGCATTTCAGTCAGTTGGCCCAGGAAGAACGCGACGCGATCATTGACCAAGCGAAGAAAATGATGGCCGAGACTTCTGCGGCAAGGAAAACCCCAACCGCGATTGCCCGTCAACTGGCCAAAAGTACCGGACGAAGCGTCGAAACCATCCGCTACACGCTCAAGGCGTTCGACGACGCCAACGCCGACAACGCCATTTTTCCGAAACGACACACTCCATTTTCCGAAGAGGTCAAGCAAAAAATTTACCAGGATTTCCGTCACGGAGAAACGGTCGAAAGTCTTGCCCGGCGGTATGACCGAACATTAACCGGTATTTACAACATCCTTGGAGCTTGCCGCTTCCGCCAAGTCATGGATTTGCCGTTGGATTACGTCGACGCTTCCGAGTTCCACTCCGCCGAAACGAAATTCAAAACGATTACCGCTAAAAAAATCGAAGAAGACATCGTCGGTTCCGAGGTTTTTGTGGAAACGAAAAATCCCAATGGTTCGGCAGAGCGGGAGATGGACCTTTTCCGCAAAATGAATTACCTCAAGTACCAGGCGAACAGACTTCGAATGACACTCGACAGGAAAAGACCGAAAGTTCGTGAGATGGCGCAAATCGAAGAGTTTTACGATCAAGCGGTCCGAATCAAAAACGAAATCATCGCCGCCAATTCACACTTGGTCGCCTCTGTTGCCAGGCAGCATGTTAGCCCGACTGCCGATTTTTCCGAATTGGTGAACGATGGCAACCTTGTTTTAATGAAAGCGGTCGAAGAATTCGACTACTCCCGCGGAAGCAAGTTCAGCACCTACGCGACTTGGGCAATGATGAAGTATTTTGCCCAATCGGTGCCAAACGAAAAAAAACATCTGGAAACTTTGTAATTTGCTGATTCCGCCGGAATGAGTGGCGGTTAAAATTGGATAAACTGGGGAAATTGGTATTGTAGCCTTCAGGGATTCGCTTGTTTAAGGACTAAAAGGGGTTCCCCCACTTCCCATGATTCGCTCTCCATTTAAAATCCTTTCCATTCCGTTCACCTTTACTTTAACACATTGAACTTCCATGATCGTTTCCGTTGCCAAAGAAATCAAAGAGAATGAGTATCGTGTCGCGTTGTTGCCGTTCGGCGTTTATGAGTTGGCCAAGGCCGGTCATGTTGTATTGGTCCAGAAAGACGCCGGGATCGGGGCCGGTGTTACCAATGAGGAATACCTCGAAGCGGGCGCGAAAATCGTCGAATCACCTGCTGAAATATTCGGGAAAGCCGACATGGTTCTCAAGGTTAAGGAACCGCTTCCGCCGGAGTATCCCTTGTTGCGTAAAGGGCAAATCCTTTTCACCTATCTCCATCTTGCCGCGGATAAGGCTTTGACCGCCCAGGTTCGTGATTCCGGTTGTCGGGCCATTGCCTATGAAACGCTTCAGGACGCTCAGGGACGCTTGCCGCTGTTGACGCCGATGAGCGAGGTTGCCGGACGAATGAGTATTCAGGAAGGGGCGAAATATCTTGAGAAGTCACAAGGCGGACGTGGGGTGCTTCTCGGTGGCGTGCCGGGCGTTGCTCCTGCGAAAGTGCTCATACTTGGCGGCGGAATTGTCGGGACTGGAGCCGCACGAGTTGCTGCCGGATTCGGAGCGGATGTCGTGATTCTTGACTCGAATATCGACCGACTCCGCTATCTTGCCGACGTCATGCCGGCAAACGTCAACGTTATCTACAGTAACCGACACGAAATCCTACGGCAACTTCCGACCGCCGACCTGGTGATTGGGGCAGTGTTGATTCCCGGCGCAAAAGCCCCCGCTTTGGTACGAAAAGAGGACATGTCGATCATGCAAAAAGGGGCCGTGATCGTCGATGTCGCAATCGACCAGGGGGGATGTTGCGAAACGTCCCGAGTGACGACCCATTCCAACCCGACGTATCTGGTTGATGATGTTGTTCACTACTGCGTCGGCAACATGCCGGGAGCCGTGAGCCGAACCAGTACGTCGGCGTTATGCAATGCGACATTTCCCTGGGTATTGCAGTTGGCGAACAACGCGAAAAATCTGGAAGATTACGCCAGACGTACCCCGCCGATTGCTGCCGCAATCAACACATTCGACGGCGAACTGACCTGCCGCGCCGTTGCCGATTCGTTCGGTTGGAATCATTCGGAACGGTTTGAATAGACAATTCCATTATTCCATTTTCGACCGGGATGCGGGTGGCGTTTCGCTACCCCGCCGGCAAAAAAGGGCAAATGGTGCTTTTTACCGACGGACGGTACACCTGCGAGAACCCGATCAACCTGGCGTCGCGGCTTTTTCCTGTTGCCTTGCTTTCTTTTCCGCTCGGTGATGCCAGTATTCGTCGGCCCTGCTGTTGATGTACTCGCGAACCTCAGCGTCCGTCATTCCCTTTGTATTACGATATACCCTCTCTTGTAGCTCCTTGTTTCATCTTGAGAGCGTCAAAACCGGGAATAATTTTGGGCCAGGTTATTTCATGTTTCGCCATTTGCGACCTCATAAGGGGTTCGGATTTGGATTTGAGACTCTTTTTTGTTTTACACCGCGCAAAGTGCGGCGGCTAAATTTTCAGAAATCGTCCGTCAACGAACGATCTCCTTGAGGCGTTGCGTCATTTGTTCGACCTGTTCCGGAAATTTTGCGGCAACATCCTCTTTTTGCGAAGGATCCGTACTTAAATCGAACAGTTCCGTGTGTTGCGCCCCTTGCCCCACATCCGGCACGAGATACCAGTTTTCCGTACGAAAAGAAAGCCGGCGATTCGCTTCCAGAACCAATTCCTTGCGGCCCGTTTCCGAACGTCCCAGAAAGGCGTCGAGCGTATCGATACTATCGACGTTTTGCGGCAACGGCCGGCCCGTCAGTTTCGCAAATGACGCCAGGAAATCAATCTGGCAGACGACCGCATCGCTGACGCCCGGCTTCACCGTTCCTTTCCATTGCAGGAGGAAGGGAACGTGCATCCCGCCGTCGTAACGACTATATTTCCCGCCGCGAAGAATGCCGCTCGGCGTGTGCCCCGCTTTTGTGTTCATCTCAACCGCCATGTCGTTGTACCCGTCGTCAAGGACCATGCCGTTGTCGCTTGTCAGAATAACAATGGTGTTCTCCTCGATGTTGAGTTCACGGAGAAGTTGGAGCAGTTCACCAACCTGCCAATCCGCTTCGACAATTACGTCGCCGCGCGGGCCGAGAGGGGAAGAACCGACGAACCGCGAATGGGGCACCCGTGGGCAATGCGGTTGATGCAGGCCGTAATAGAGGAAAAACGGTTTGCCGTCCCCGACCGCCCGGCGAACGTAACCGAGAGCTTTGCCGTTAAAAATATCGGCCATGTCCTCGTCAATCCAATAAGCGGCCTTGCTCCCTTTTTGAAAGCCGATACGTCCAATTCCGTTGACGATGCTGTCCACATGTCCACGATTGGCCGTCATCTTGGTCAGCAGTTCCGGGTGCGATTTTCCAGTCGGTTCGCCGTCGAAATTCGTTCGATAGTTGACCAGGAGCGGATCGTTCGGATCAAGTCCGACACAACGCTGGTCCTCGATGTACACGGTCGGCGTTCGGTCGTTGGTTGCCGCCATGATGAAGGAATGGTCGAAGCCGAGATCGCACAAGCCTGGTCGGATTTCCTTGTTCCAATCCTGGTTTCCGTCAGCAAGACCGAGATGCCATTTGCCGACCGCGAAGGTTGCGTAACCGGCCTCCTTGAACACACGCGGCAGTGTTGGTCTTTTCGGATCGATAATCAGCGGTGCGTTTCCCGGCAAAATGCTTGCGTTGGGATGCCGGATCGGATACACGCCGGTCATAAAAGCGTACCGGCTCGGCGTGCAGGTCGCACTGGTTGCATACCCCTGCGTGAAGCGGATGCCATTCTCGGCGAGCGAATCGATGTTCGGCGTTTTGTGGACGGTCGCACCGTAACAACCGGTGTCGCCGATTCCAAGGTCGTCCGCCAAAATGATGACGACGTTCGGTTGTGGGCCGGTAGTATCGGCAAAAGCGGGGGAAAACAACAAGATACAAAGAAAAACGAACAAAAAGATGCGAAGCTGTGTTATCATGGGTTCGATTGGTCAGGAAATCGGAAATAGGAAATCGGGGAAAGTTTTTCACTTGTCGGGAAAGTATAGCCCGTCCCATAAAAAGTGCAACGTCGTGAATTGACAACCCCTTGAAAAACAAAGGGAATGCCAAGAAGAAGAATAAGGTTGCAGTTTTTTTGGGAGGACCTATATAACAACTTTTTCAGATTTATCATACGCTTTGTTTTTGTAAATGAGGTAAAAATGAGGTTATTTACCCTGTTTTCGAGGCTGTTCCCTACCTAAAATCGTGGCTACACCCCTTGTTTTCAAGTCTAATGAATCAACACAGGCCAATTGTTTTACAAGTCGTTGATTATCAACAGGTTACATAAATTTTGATTATCGTGACTGAAAGCTAGTGATCCCCTAATTCCATCACCCTGTTATCGATCAACCGCGTTGTTCCGATTCGAACGGCGAGCAGAAGGACAACCTTTTCGAGATTTTTGAGCGAGTGAACTTCTTGAAGCGTCTGCGGATCGGCAAAGGAAACGTAATCAATCCCGGCCCCCTTCACCGCAAGGATCATCTGCTCCATCTCACGACGAACGGCAGCGAGATCAACGTTTTGCTCGCCGCAGATTCGCAAGGTCGCTTTGGTCAGGCATCGGTACAAAACGAGAGCGTCTTCCCGCTGCTGAGGCGTCAGGTATCGGTTTCGGCTGCTCATGGCCAAGCCGTCGCTTTCCCGGACCGTCGGACAAACGACCAATCGAACCGGCACATTAAGATCGTCGATCATTTTTTGAATCACCCGGACCTGTTGAAAATCTTTCTGACCGAAGAAGGCGGCGTCCGACCTGACCATGTTGAACAGTTTCAACACCACCGAAGCAACCCCGCGAAAATGCCCTGGTCGAAAGCGGCCTTCCAGCGGCTCGGCGACCGAACCGACCTCGACGTAAGTTTCAAACCCTTTCGGGTACACCGTTTCGACCGCTGGAGCGAACACGAAATCGACGTTTTCCCGACGCAGAAGCTCACAATCGGATTCCAGCGACCGGGGATATTTGGAAAAATCCTCGCTTGGGCCGAACTGGGTCGGGTTGACGAAAATGCTGACGACGACGCACTCGCACTGTTTTTTGGCCTCGCGAACCAAGCTCAAGTGCCCTTCATGCAACGCCCCCATCGTCGGGACAAAACCGACGGCCCCTTTCTCGTCAAGTGCCTGACGGAGTTCAGCAATATCGTGAATCAACATAACTCAAACCGTAAACAAATGGTGACTCAAAACAGTCAAGGGCATCGGGAATCGGGCATCGGGCATAGGTGATAAGTGAAAAACTTCCTCCGATTCCCGATTCCCGATTCCCGATGCCCTTAAATTTCAACACTTTTTCCAGTTTCATTACCATTTCGTTTACACTTTGAGAACACAAAAACAGAACCGGACTGTGTCCCCGGTGTGAACGATCATTGTACCGTTGTCTGGTCGCCGGGACCACTGGTCCCGGCTCTTTGCGTTTATCCTTGAACCGGGACTAAATCGCTTTCGGAATCGTTTACCGTATCGCTTGGTGCATTGGCGTCGCGGGGAATACGTTTGACGGTAACGAGCGAGTCATCGTCGTCGAGATTCATCAGGCGGACTCCCTGCGTATTGCGACCCATCACCCGAATATCCGAAACGGCAATTCGCTGGATTTGGCCTTTCGCAGTAATCATCATCACTTCGTCGTCGTCTTTGACCCGGGTAATGCTTACAACCGGTCCGTTGCGTTTCGAGGTGAGGATATCCTTCAAGCCGAGTCCACCGCGACGTTTCGTCGTGTACCGTTTGTTCGAATCATCATTTTCATTCTCTTCCAAAACATCCGATTCTTCCGTTTCCGGTTCCGTTTCCGGTGCTTCGATATCTCCATCGATTTCCGGTTTTTCCTCTTCCGGCTCGGCGTTGGGCCCGATTGCCGTTCGTTTACCGTACCCGTTGGCACAAGCGGTCAACAGCGTCATATCCGGCGACGCAACCAACATTCCGACGGCGTAATCCCCTTTGCGAAGCCGGATTCCTTTGACGCCGCTTGCCGTTCGCCCCATGGAGCGAACATCGGTGTGCCGAAATCGCATGGCGTTTCCCTGGGCGGTCGAAATAATCAACTCGTCCCCCGGCCCAACAACGGTGGTGTCGATCAATTCGTCCCCTTCCCGCAGCTTGATCGCAATAATACCTCCCTTGGTCGGACGCCGGAAAGCGGAAAGGGCCGTCTTTTTGACCAACCCTTTTTTCGTCGCAAGCACAAGGTAATGGTCCGGTTCGTCAAAATTCCGGATCGAACGACAATCGGCAATCGTCTCCCCTTCCGAAAGATTGAGCATGTTGACGATTGCCCGACCTTTGGAAGTCGGAGGAAGTTGCGGTAAATTGTAGACTTTTTCCCAGTAAACCCTTCCTTTGTTCGTGAAGAAAAGCAGGTAATTGTGCGTCGAGGAGACGAACAGGTGCTGAATCGGGTCTTCGTCGGCGACTTTCGCCCCGATTCGGCCTTTTCCACCCCGCTTTTGAGCACGGTAAACCGAAACCGGGGTCCGCTTGATATATCCGCCAGTCGAAATCGACACGACCATCGTTTCTTCGTTGATGAGGTCTTCCACGTCGATGTCCGACGCTTCTTCGCCGGTGATTTCGGTGCGACGCTTATCACCATGTTTCCGCTTGACTTCGTCCAGGTCTTCGCGGATCATGTCCCGAATCAGATTTTCGTCGGCCAAAATCTTGAGGTATTCGCCGATTTCCGAGAGGAGGTTACGGTACTCTTCGCCGAGCCGTTCCTGTTCGAGATTGACCAACTGTCCAAGCGTCATTCGGAGAATCGCGTCCGCCTGGACCGGGGTGAGAGTGTAATTTTCCGAAACGCCCCGTTCTTTTTGGAAGGTTTCGAAGCCTTCGTCGCCGAGGGCCCGCTGGAGCATGGAAGAGGGGCATTCAATCTGCATGAGCCGGACTTTCGCTTCCGCTTGCGTCGCCGAGGAGCGGATCGTCCGGATCACTTCGTCGATGTTCGCATGAGCAATGATAAGCCCTTCGATCCGGTGCTTTTGCCGCCGGGCCTTGGCGAGCAGGAACTGTGTTCTTCGACGGATCACGGAAATCCGGTGCCGGATGAACTCTTCGACCATCTCCTTGAACGTGAGGACTCGCGGTTTGCCGTCCACCAATGCAAGCATGATGAGCGAGAACGAATCCTGGAGCATCGTGAACTGGTAAAGCTGGTTCAGAACGACTTCGGGATCGGCGTCGCGTTTCAAATCAACGACCAAGCGAACCGGCTCGTTCAGGTCGGATTCGTTCCGAACGCCGGTAATGCCAACGATCTTTCCGGTGTTGACCATTTCGGAAATTTTTTCCTCGATGCGATCCCGGGTTTGCTGGTACGGAATCTCGGAAATGATGATCCGGCTTTTCTTGTTGTGTTCTTCAATGGTCGCTCTTGCCCGAACGACGATATTCCCACGACCGGTCAGGTATCCACGAGCGATTCCGCTCCGACCGCAGATGATTCCTCCGGTCGGAAAGTCGGGGCCGGGGCAGATATTCAGGAGTTCGAGCGGCGAAATTCCCGGATTGTCCAAAACGGCAATCGTCGCGTCGCAGACTTCGTTGACGTTGTGCGGCGGAATGCTGGTCGCCATACCGACGGCGATCCCGTTGGACCCGTTGACCAAAAGATTGGGAAATTTTGACGGAAGCACCGTCGGTTCCATCCGTTGTTCGTCGTAAGTTGGAATGAAATCGACCGTGTCGAGTTCGAGATCGTCGAGCATCATTGCGGCAACATGCGACATCCGGGCTTCGGTATACCGCATGTGAGCGGGAGCGAGGCCGGCAATCGATCCGAAATTCCCCTGTTTGTCGATCAGCACACGCCGGGAATTCCAATCCTGGGCCATCCGAACCAGCGTCGGATAGATGACCGCGTCGCCGTGGGGATGGTAGTTGCCCATCGTTTCTCCGGCGATTTTCGCACATTTTGCCCGTGCAGACGTCGGACCGAGATTCAGGTCGTTCATCGCAACGAGAATACGCCGTTGCGACGGTTTGAGACCGTCCCGAACGTCGGGAATCGCACGGGAAACGATCACGCTCATCGCGTAGGTCAAATAACTGTCGCGGAGTTCGTCGTTGATCGACAGCTGAACGAGCTTGGTTCCATCTTCCAGTATACGTGATCCCAGTTCCGGATGACCGGCGGAAGGGGTGGGAATATTCGGTGTTTGATCGGTCGGGAGAATTTCGTCAGAGGACAAGAGTAACTCCTTTCAAAGAGCATGTTCCAAGGTGAGTTTTAAACGCCGTTAGTCTACCAGAAAAGCAAAAAAAGAAAAGGGTGTATCGCCGGGCAGGCCGCTAACAGAAGTTTGTATGAAATGGCAGCCGGGAGCGCAACGGAGTGAAGCGACCGGACCAAATTGCGGGAAAATCCGGTCACTACGCTGCGCTCCGTTCCCGGCTACCATTATTTTTGGTGAATTTGTTAGCGACCTGTATCGCACCCCGTCGCAGTCCGTCGACAAGTTTACGATTTTTACTGATTTTACCGTCATTTCGCTTCGCTTCATTCCGGCTTTTATTGGGGGAGATGAATAAAAGCCGGAATGGAGCATCGCGAAATGACGGTCTCGATAC
>Ga0209628_10004515_pt1 | contig 10083 bp, 8 predicted proteins | sample TergutCu122P4_FD_187285 | JGI IMG/M metagenome (GOLD analysis project Ga0209628, IMG submission 187285) | Cubitermes ugandensis P4 segment gut microbial communities from Kakamega Forest, Kenya - Cu122 P4 (SPAdes) (version 2) | ecosystem: Host-associated > Arthropoda: Insects > Digestive system >... | reverse complement strand
TTCTGCTTGAGCTGTTCATATACGAACTTTGTCACATGCCTTTACAGCCTTCATATTAGTTAATTTGATAATGTTTTGTAACAAATCACACACTGGGGAACAGGTGCACCTCATGCTAGGTGTGTGGAAACCCAAAAGATGAATAACTAGGGTTATACTCATTACAGGTTTGGAAATTTTTTCGGTAGACTTTGTTGAAGTGGTTACCTCAGTTGACTAGCTACTAGTTGAAGTGCCGGTTTCTGACAGTGAACATTAAGTACTTTTCAAACTAACAGTCATGTTGCTCTCTGGAGGCCTTCTTAAAGACACCTAGTCTTTAATTACATTTCCACTTATAGTTTGGAATACCATTATACAAAATAAATTTTATCAATTAATAGTGGAGAAGAAAACCAACTCATTAAAGTTACTGAGCACACACACACACACACACGTCTTTTTCATAACTGTGACTGCTATGATTGCCAATACTGATGATATTGATATTATGAACTAATAACCAAAGAAAATGCTAAAGAAGTTAAGAATTAGAAAACTTTAGCAATAGAAAAAACAATGATTAACACTGTGCCACGATTTAATAATTATTACTATCAACCTAGTGTCTGTTTTAGTGTTGAGGGAAGTTAAAATAACTTATATAACTAATACTAATTTTTAATTTCGTAATATGGTAGTGCGAACAAAATACAAACAGAATAAACCCTTGTTTTGTGAAATATTCATATTATTCTGGATAACAACTAGGATGGAGAGAGAGAGAAAATTGTATTTAAGAAGACAGTTTTCATATATCCCACTAAGTGCTATTCTACTCGTTACTGGAGTTTAGAAAACCTGAATTTGGAAAAAATGGCTGACAGTGGGGATGATTTCTGTGATGTCACCCAGCAATACTGTACTGCATATTAGCATAATATAATATTTCAATTTCAATTTATCTCGCTTTCCAAAAATCCATTACAAGGTGTAAACCACATGGATATAGAAATAGTCAGAGAGTACATCTATACATATACACAAAATTATACAAATAATTGTTGAATACAGTGTAAGTCAGTTGGGTTAACATATTTATACAAAGGAGTACTTATTAAAGAATAACATTGTTCACAATGGTAAAGTTCATTATATTACATGTACAGGAGATGAGAATATTTAGATAGTATCATTGTTCACAATGTGAGGGGTTGAAATTATTGTTTAAAGACAATACAGTAAGTAAAAATATTTAAAAGCTCGATTAATACAATAGGCAATTGTGATGCCCCCTTATGCGAAATTGTAGAATTCATCCATTGAATAAAAAGAGTTTTCGAGTAGAAACTTCTTCAGGAGAGATTCGAATTTGTTTATATCATTAGACTCCTTTTTTATATAAATAGGAAGACTATTGTATATCTTTACACCCCTATAGAACACTACTGTCTGATGTTTCTTCAGATTAGCTGGAGGATAATGAAGGTTATGAAGTTGTCGAGTACCATACTTGTGTGTCTCATTATTTGTGGTGAAAAGTTCCCTGTTTTTTATAACAAACCGGAGAAGGAAAAAAATATATAGAGAAGGGAATGGAAGAATTTTAAGACTGGTAAACAGTTTTCTACATGAATCTCTACTTTTACTCCCCATCATAATTCTTATTCTCTTCTGCATTCTAAAAACTCTTGAACTGGGTGCTGAGTGACCCCAAAAGATTAAGCCGTATGAAATTATAGAGTGGAAGTGGGAGTAATAAATTACTTTCAGCATCTGTTGAGAGACGAACGGTTTTACTGACCTCATGGCAAAACATGCAGAGCTTAGTTTAGGTAGAATTTTATCTATGTGAGTTTTCCAAGATAAAGTATTGTTAATATTTAGCCCCAGAAATTTTAAGTCATTCGCTTTGGTAATATAATTATTTTCGTAGGTAATGTTTATATCTGAATAATTTAAACTTTTATTGGAAAATTGAATAAAATAAGTTTTGCTAATATTTAGAGAAAGTGAGTTTTGTTTAAACCAGTCAGATATTTGACCAAAAGTTGAATTAAGATCACCCTGAAATTTGTGTGCAGTTTGACCAGTAATTATTATGCTTGTATCATCAGCAAACAGTATTGGAGTAGCATTATGTATTATAGTATTTGGTAAGTCATTAATACATAGAATGAACAAAAGTGGGCCCAAAACCGATCCCTGTGGAACACCATGTTTTACTTTAGTCCACGTTGAAGCTGTCTTTGAATTTGAAAAGGAAGTATCAAGTTGAACTCTTTGAGATCTGTTTGCTAAATAGGATTCTATCAATAACTTAGATTTATCAAATATATCATAATGGGGAAGTTTATTTATCAGTAGTAAATGATCAATTGAATCAAAGGCTTTTTCCAGGTAAAAAAAATGTGGTGTATGTTTTTTTAAATTTTTATCTTTTTTATGTTTGATTTTTTATTATGGCCACATACCAGTAAATGATGGTTGGTACACCAGTAGTGGTATTCTTTCTAAATTTTGAGGAACCATGGTGCACAGCATATGGCATTTAAAGTGACAATGGAAACTGTGAACAGGTAGCCTAGTGTGTAAGAGTGCAGTGTATTGAATATAATGGCCCCATAATGTTGTTTTTGTATGACTATACAGTTATGTTGAAATGTCTTAACTTTAATGTAGTCATATGTATGAGTCTGTTTACAAGTGTTGTACATGATTCTTTGTATCTTTTTCTCAGAGAACTACATTTTTAAGTTTTTGCTAATTAATTATGTTTCAGGGAAATTTTATCTGGAATGAAAATTGACCGGAATAAGAAGGTTGGGTATATGAGTGAGGAGGGCCGAGCACAACAAGTACATAGGATTCTTGAAGGTCGCAAGATTGAAACTGCAAAAGAACGTAACTTGTCTGTTCATGAAGCTGCTACAGAACGACGGCCTAAAATGTAAGTTGTCCGTGGAATGACGCAGTGTATTATTTGGGTGAAATCTTGGTGTAACAAAATTATGGGGGTGACGCAATTATATTTGTTATAATGAAATTGTGTTATGTTGAAACACACAAAAAATTTTAGAATGATAGTTACATACATGTAAAAAACCAAAACCAGGACAAAATTACCATGTTTACTTCTTAAAACAAGTCTATAATTGTTCTCTACACCTTATTTTGATATTAATATCTTGGTAAATTCTTGGAGAATTGCAGTGCTGTCCAGTACACAGTTCAGTAAATCTGTCTTGGTCATTACAAAGTGCTGAAGATGTCATGCCATGTTGGATGCTTGTGTAACAGTAATGGCATTTTCATTATCACTGTCATGGGGTTTCTGCCACTTAATACCATGATCATGATCACTGTGTACAATTTTGTCATATTCTGTAATGAGCATACCTTTGTGATCCTTTGTAACTCCTTTATGTTCCACCTGTTTCTTCTCTTGCACATGAAGCAGTGTGTTTCCTGAAGTATGTGTCATATGATTCTTTTTTTTTTAATAATACTGGTTATATTTTTTATAAATGGGCTAGATTTTTGTTTTGTTAAACTGAAAATTTTATTAACTGGTGTCCGTTAAACTGATTTTTTAACTGTTCATAAAAGTGAAACATTTTTACAAAAGGTTGTAGAGTACATTGGCAGGCTCAGAAAAAATTTCATTCTGGTGTTCTTTGAAAAGAGGTTACACGTTACCTAGATAGTACTGTAATTTGATGAGAACATTTCTGAACTTTGTTTCTGTAAGATGTTGGTTTTGTGTCACATGAAAGTGTGCCCTTTGTTACAGGGACACCCTAAATTTTTACTCAATAGGATATGTTTGTAGGGGTTTGAATTTAATTGAAAGGTATTTGGGTTCGAGCCCTTCTGGGCCCGGTGCACCTAGGCCTTAGGACAGGCCCTTTGTGCCCCATTTTCTATTACTAAATTATAGGAGCCCTGTTCCTGTAGGGGTTACTTCTGGGGCATTCTCCTTGAACTATAACCAGAAAGTCACATGTGAAGACCACAACCATCCATCTCTCTGTCAATCTGTCTCCCAATCTGGATGTGACGTATTTTCAGTGATCCATGTTTTGGATTTTCATATTTGGCATAGGAGTTCTTATGAAAAGTTATCAAGCTCATGTGAGTAGTATGAATATCACCTTGGTGACAGTCTTACTTGACTTAAGGGCACAAATGAAGTTCTATCTGAAATTTTTATTTTTCTTCGATGATTTGGGTAAATTGGGGATATAAAATCTCCATGTATAATGCCATTTAGCAATTTTGATTTTTGAAAATTCATAAACTGAAAGCCATACTTCATTTACAGTCATAAATCAAATTTTGTCCATATTTTGTACATTTTTTGTATGATTTGGCTAATATTTGATGCTGAAGGTGTCCACAAAAATTTGTTGTGTGCCTGTGAGTTTTGTACATATCATTATATTGAAATGTATAGTTTACTTGTTTGTGTACATGAATTTCTTCCCCACTTTCCACATTCATTGTCTCATTTGGGTGAAATTTGGTGTAAGAGATCTGCACATAATGCTGTTAAGCACTTACGAGTTCAATGAAAATTGGTGCAGGTAAGGCTGTACTTTTCTTATTGGCATGAATGAACTTACATTTATTTATGTGTGCACCATGGAACTGTATGATATTCTGAAAGTAAGGAATACCTTGGGAAAACTCTTTTTACTACATCACAGACGTTGTTTGTAGTCTCCATAAAGTGTTGAGGTTAAGTACACAGTTATGTTCGGTTTTTTTTTTTTACTGATATTTTGGATATCTTCTCTCCCAGTTCTTCAGGCCACACTCTTTCAGATAAAAGATAACAAACTTTTTGTCAGGTGTCATACAGTCGCAGGAGGAATAGAGGTATGAGTGTACTTGTTCTTAACCTTGGCACTAGATGGGGTGGGTGTTCAACATCATGCCCCAGTTGCTGCACCCTTAGGAAACAGTTCCAGTATCCATTGTATGGGAGGTTTGTTTGGCCCCAGGGCTGGTCTGGAGAGGTGTGAAAGAGAAAATTTCTTGTTCCCGCTGTGGTTCAAACCCCAAACTTAGACTGTAGTGTTAATGGTGGGATGGTGAATGATGAATTGCAAAAGATTTTAAAGGAAGTGATTTGGTATAATGTAGGTAGTATCCTATTTTGCTGAAAAAACTGAGGAAAACTGTGAGAAACTTCAGTAAGGATACCCATTGTCCTGGCCAAGATTCAAAACATTTACCTGTTGACGAGTGTAGAGTATTTCTTTTACACAAGTCTGCTAGGTATCACCGGTCATGCAAAATGGGAAAACTTTGTTTTTATTATGAGTGGGTTTTCTGTGTGGGAAGGGGCAAAACCCACTTGATAAATTTAATTAAATACTGTGAAAATATGGAAAGCCACAGTGACATGAAAACACACATTTTGAATAAATATTTGAAGAACATCTACAGGTATTTAATATGAGCTGCCTCCCTTATTTAACCTGCAGATGTCCCATTGATAGCCCAGTTCTTTCCAAATTAGCCACACCATATTTCAGTGCATCTTGTTTGCTGATCCTTTTATGTGCTGCTGCAGCTCACATAGAACTGCAGACATTGGAGGAATGTACACTTCATCATCCATGAATTCCCAGACTCCAAAATTTGAAGGTTTAGATCTGGGGAATGTAGGTGCCTTACAATTGTCCATGTGTCCAATCTATTTGCTTGGAAACACAGCATTGAGACAAGCAGAGACCTCTGCAGAAATGTGCTGTTGCACCACATTGTTGAAAAATCACTGTAACATTGTTTGTGATAGTGTAGCTGTGGCTTCAGGTAATGTCACAGCATCACAAGATGATAAATGAGGTGAACCAAGATACACTGTGGTGAATGTGGAAAGAATTAGACTATCACTGGGACATGAAGGGTAATCATATGAGCTCATATCAAATGCCTGCTGATACACCTGGACGTGTTTCCTCATATTGTGTAATTGGTTTCATGTCATTACAGCCATATGTGTTTTCACAAAATTGTATTAAAGTTGTCAAGTTTACAATGCAAGTGGCAGCAACAATAAGCTGTCTATTACTGCAGCAAGTTGTGTAGTAAACATCAGAAGTGCAGAGCAGGGCACAAAATACAGGAAATGAAGTAAAACTGAAAACTGATAGTATGATGAAGTAACCATTGAAGGCAAACATAACATGTATAAATATCAAAGCAGCATATCAACAGAGTAAGTTCACTGTAACATACCCAAGACTCACGTGTACTATGCAACTGAAAAATCATTGACCAAGACCAGTGGCCAGCCACTTACTTGAAACAATATGTGGACAATTACCCATAAAATTTTATGTTTAATTTTTAATCTGTAACTACATTTTAAGAAATAGGTTCATAAAATTTCAAATAAATTTTAAAGAACATTGTAATAATCACACAACCTACATGTAATGCCATAAAAAACTACAGTATTATTCTAACAATATGTTGTAATATTTGCAAGTTCTCTCAAATAAAAACATTTTACCTTTAAGATTTTGTACAAGAACATCTGATGATCATCATTTTCAATCGAAACATGTAGCATTTGAAAATAGCAATAAAAATGTTGTTAGATGAAATAATTTGAATCTACTTGTATGTGAATGATGATTAGACACAATTGGATGGATTCTGTTAAATTAATACAGGTAGGACTATTTTAGACTGATATTTAGGTTGTTGTCTATTGTCCCAGGTTGTTTAAACCATGATGTTTTAGAAATAGGTTCTTTTTCCTTCATCAGTTGAGAGGATAAAATAAGGTTTCATATGTTAGGCCCAGTGTTGGTCTGGTTCTTCCAAGAGGCCCAACAGAGTAGGATTGCTTTCTTTATCTTCCAGCTTCGTGAAGGAAACAGTTTCCAGAATGTTAACTGGTTTGATAGTGTCCAGCATGTCACCCAGAAAGAAAGTTATGCATGATTGTCAGAAACCTTCAGACATGCTGATAGGTTATGTCATTATTTCTCTAGAACAGTACTTGGACAGTGGTATTTTTTTTTTTCTTTCGAAGTATTCATGGTTTGTATCCCTTCATATTTGTTTCACCTTCTCTGTCCTTTCTGTCATGTCCCGGGACATCATACGAGATGCTGTTGTTCGTGCATCTTGAAGAATGGCTGTACTCATTGAATCTCTATGGTTGACATTCACTCATATAAAATCATAACTGCTGTTCAGGCTGGAAAGATGTTCATGATAAAATCTCTTAATCATCATTCTTACAAGAGTAGGTTAGTGTTTGTCCATCTATCAGGTACCACACACCATCTGAGGGGTCTGTGGTAACTGGGGTTCTCACAGCCTGGGCAACCAAATTTTGTGTGTTGGTATCTTATACTTGTGAATCTTAGTATAGAACTTGCCCTTTGGGGGAAAGACAGCTGGGGCATAGGGCTGACAGCCTTACCACCTTCATGTGCCAATTGTCTAGAAACTCTGGGAGCCTCAACCTTCTGGAGCCCTAAGGGCCTGTCCAGACTTGCGATAGTATAGCTTTGCCTTTACCTTAGTATGGAACTTGTTTCATATTACCCCTGTGGTGTGCAGGATTTTGGAGTGGCCTCTGGATTTTTGGAAAATTTGTGGACTCTTACCTGAAACACAAACTCTGGTAACTTTTCAAGTTAGAATATATGCAAATAAGAAGCATAATTACACTGTTGAAACTTTGTTAAATCAGTATAAAAATTTATCACAGACGTGATAATTTCCCATGAGAATAAAACTACGATTAAGAACAACCTGGAGTAAAACCTTGACTTTCTACTGAATAGAATCCACACAGCTTGCAAACCCCTTAGGCACATCATTGACTTCCCAGTTGAGAAACACCGCATTAGGCTGAGATGTGACTGTGAACCACTTGCTTGACACTGTGACTTCTTCTTTGAAAGCAGCAAGTTAAAAGTTTCCCTTTTTATTACATTGTTCAATAATAAAATGAAATTTGAATGAGTACTTTTGAATGTACTGAATATGAGCTCATACTAGTTGCAGGCAAAGCATAATTGACATCTGTTTAAAAAATTCTTAGTTGTAGGTTCAGCTGGAAACTTTGCTGTCTTTCTCATATGTAACTTAAGCATTTGACATTCTGTGTAATTTTAGGCATGCTGGAAAAACAGATATTTTTGGTGGTGAACCTCTGGGTATCTTCAAGGTTCCTGAATCACAAGTGCAAACAGTCTCAGATGAACAACCAGAGATCACTACATGGCATCGTCTTGAAGCTCGTGAACTTCATTTAGCTGTAACGCATCCACCATCCAATATATTTGAGGAAATGATTCAGTGGACTGAACAAGGGAAGCTGTGGCACCTCCCAATCAACAATGAACAAGGTCTGAATAGAATAAACATGATGTCTTACCTCACTTGTTTTAAATAGTGCACCAGGCTTAACTTGCTTGACTTATAACTGGAGAAACTTCTTGGATACCGTAAAAGAATTTGCATACAAAAGTCTCACAAGGACACATGTTTTCTGAACCAGAGAGTTTTTCTTAATTCAAAGTCTTAAACTAAGAATGGAACTAAAGTTATTTACTGTCAGTTGCATTATGTCATTGTTTTGAGTGTGCTGTTTATTCTGTAGCATTCTTTATAGTCTCACTTCCCTCTGTAGTGATTACAAAGGATTTCTGTGTCATGAAATTAATACATCATATTAATATTTCATAATATGAAAATTTGCCTTCTGAAACAAATCTTAGAGAAGCTAAAGATGAAGGTATTGCACAGGAAATCTCTAATATGGTGAAACCATATAAGAAGTTTTCCAGTCTAGCACATTAGAATAACTTAGTAGTAATGTTTTCCTTCTGATTAACGTATACAATGCCCTTTTAATACATTTTCCACGTAAAAGTATTTGTCACGCAAGAAGCATGAGAACTTCATAATGTGTTGAACTTTCCTATCATTTAATATGTTGTTGTTGGAAATCTTCAACAGTTTTCCATTTGTTCAATTTGTCACCAACATACATTGACAAAATAATGCTCTCATTTCACAAACGTTGCTGCACAAGGTCATTTCCACCACAGATCAGAGGTACATCTAAGCAACTCAGTGTTATTCTGTGGAAACATGCAGCATGAAATGTCAAATTCGAACTGTGCTGGCATCAATTTCTGCATGTGCGTTTCTCAAAGCTTGGTGCAATGTCATGGCACATTTGTTATGTGTAACATGAATAAGCATTGTGACTGCAACTTTTTACTTTAATTCCATTAATTTGAAATATTCTGTGTACACAGTTCATGTGGATTTTCTGTTCAAATTAAGTTGTACATGTGTGTACAGTTTCTGTCCTGTAGAGCCATTATTATGTAACGTTATAATCATGGCTGCTATTTCAAAAGCCAGCATAAAACATAAGCTGCTCTCGGTGTAAGAGGAATTGGAAGTTATAAACTTGGTGAATGTTACTTAAAATTTTCCTGACCAAGAAATTGCTTAAGAACTTTGCATTTCTGTTTCAACTTAAAATACAAGACATGGTACTCAGTGAAAAAAGAAGCCAGAAACAGGTGAAAACAGAAAATATGATATGGTAGTATCAGTATTTGTGGAGTAGTTCTAGCAGGAAGGACCTTTTCATTGTACCTGATGTGCTTGTCAAAAGATCTTGTCTTGTATTCAGATTGTATCAGAATCATGAAAAAAGGAAAGACTTGAAATGTGGTTTTATGGTGAAAATGAAATTTTGTGCACAATTCATATAGGATAATATCCTGGTCAGGCAAATATCAATTTCAGTACAGAATTACAAAATAACAGTTTTGTCAGGCACCCTCTTTTAAAACCTCTGTGATTTAATAAGCCTGATTTGAATTTTTCCAAAGAAGTCTTGAGATGGAAAGTGAATGTTATATGTTAGGATGAGATCTCTGAACCCCACAGTGAGCAGTAAGATAGCATGATGGTGTGGAGGTGGTTCAGTATAATGAGAATGCAGTTCCAAGTGTGTTGGACTCAACATTCATAGAGTTTGGAACAGGAAAATTAAAAACATTTAGCTCAGCATTTTTGAATCAGTACAGAAACACCTGAATTTTA
>Ga0209628_10004514_pt1 | contig 10084 bp, 5 predicted proteins | sample TergutCu122P4_FD_187285 | JGI IMG/M metagenome (GOLD analysis project Ga0209628, IMG submission 187285) | Cubitermes ugandensis P4 segment gut microbial communities from Kakamega Forest, Kenya - Cu122 P4 (SPAdes) (version 2) | ecosystem: Host-associated > Arthropoda: Insects > Digestive system >... | reverse complement strand
ACACACACACACACACACACACACACACACACACACACACAGAGGACAATCTTGAAGAAATAATAATGCAGTATCAGCAGTTTCTAGACAATTTCTAAGAGTTTTTAATACTTTTTTCACCAGGTGCCAAGCTTGACTAAGAATTGAAATAGGTCATTTCCAATACTTACTTTAATATGCAGTAAGTTGCTATAATATATATGTATGATACATAACATTTATATAATGTATATTTTCATTGTATAATATACTGTATTTATAACAAAAATTGTTAATGTATAGTCTATGAGATGGTTCTACTTTAAGCGGGACACACTGTACTGTATAATTTTCCTTCCCTTACTATTATTTTTATCTCCATTATCTTGTTCTCTGCCTGACATATGGTTGCTAAAACTTTAAAAAAGGAAAATACTCAAATTAAGAAACTATGATACACTAAAGTAATTTAAAAAGAGGCTGCCAATGAGGATTGAAATAATATCCAAAAATTCCATGGGAATATTTACACACTGCTTTAAGAACCATGGCTACCAAATCCACTCACAACAGTATGGAGCCCTTTGAGTGGTCTTTGCTCAATATGTGGTAGGAAATAGATGTAGGGGATCATTACATTGTATACATATGGGTTTATCTCAGGTCATCCTATCTCTAATTACTGCCTTTTAATTTTTAAAAACTTGAATTTCCTTTAACAAATTTCTACTTAATGAGTGAATTTCATGAATATATCACTTTATAAAACAAATTTTTGGAGCATACAATCAAACCACAATATAGCACATCCTGCTACCCCTCTCCAATACATATTTCAATTCACTGGCATTCTCAATAAACTACCACACACTGCAGTGAACAAACAGTGACACTATATCGGGATTTCACTGTACATTTTATGAGCAAATTTTAATACCAAATTCAAAATGTATAAGTTTGAACACATATTAAAGATTCTTACTACAACTATTATAGTTCTACCAATTTATTCATATAAAATATTTTTGAAGGGAAAAAGTATGAGAGGGAGAATTTTGTCAGATCTTTATAAATTCAAGGCTATTATTTTTTATTTGTATATTGTATTTATGACTACATTAAGCAGCAACAGGTACAGGATAGAATAACTGGAGACAATGAACAAATTACATAGTAATCCTAAGGATATGTCAAAAAAAGTAAAAATAGCATGATTACATAATAAATTGCATTATATACAAAGTATCTACATTAAGTACTATATACCAAGCAATGACATTTTTTGTAAATAATAAAAATTATTACTTTTATATACTTTCACTGATGAGAGAAATACAAATCTTGGAAGATCATTGTTGATATGGTGTAACTGTATACTACTATAAGTGACGTTCCTAGTACAAAGTTTTTGGGTGTGCAAATTGATAATCATTTAAATTGGAAATGCCATATAGATCAGATTTTGCCAAAACTGAGTACTGCTAGTTTTGTAATTAGACAGTTATCTTATATACTGGACTTGGAAACATTGCGAATAGCATATTTTTCTTACTTTCATTCAATCATTAGACATGGAATTATATTTTTGGGCAATGCAACCGATAGTTGTAAGGTTTTCAGACTGCAGAAGAGGGTGATAAGACTTATGTTAGGAGCAAGACCCAGAGCCTCTTGTAGAGGTCTGTTCAAGAAACTTGAAATTTTACCTGTTCCATGTCAATATATACTGTCTGTAATGCTATTTATGATAGATAACTCAAATAAGTTTCTGAAAAGTTCAGAAGTACATGGTTTTCATACGAGAAGTAAAAATCCCTTTTTTATTCCAGCTACTAACTTGACAAGCGTACAAAAAGGAATTACATATTCTGGTATTAAGATGTATAATAGACTACCCAATAGTATTTTAAACCACCGGAATGATAGGAAAAAGTTTAAAAATGAATTACACAAGTATCTCTTGAACAAATTATTTTACTCTGTAAAAGAATTTTTGGAGTTTAGTAGAGAAAACTAAATAGGTAAAATACTTTCACTGTGAATTGTATCGTATCATTCTGTGCAGTGCTATGTTTAGAATATGTATATTATGATTGTGGTATTTGACATTTGTTCTGTTTGTTTGTTGTTTTGTCTTTGCATTGTGTTTGTTCTTATATTGATTTTATTTCCTACTGACATGTTTCATGTCCGACTGTTGTAAAACAGAAATTGAGACCTATGAAATGATATATATATATGTATGTATGTATGTATGTATGTATAGTTATTACTTTTGTTTAGTCACCTACAAATTTCAACACACAAGAAACATTACAACTAAGATTACAGTATGCTACAATGAAATGCCATATACAGGTGAAAACCAAGGATGTGGAAATTGTCATAGTTATAACTACAACTATGACAATTTCCACATCCTTGGTTTTCACCTGTATATGGATATATGGAAAATAAAGTGAATGAATGAATGAATGAATGCGGTACATATGTACCAGTATTTCAGAGGAAGGCACTGCCTCCTACTTTATGGTCGAAAAGTGAGGCCAAACCTGATCCCTATGTCATATACAACTTTCCTATACATCTTACTTCTCTTCCCTCAAGATGAAGACAGCAGGTTCCTCATGGACATTGACACCTATGTACCCTGCTGCACAGTGTCAGATACCAGAAGGCCATACTCTTAATATTCACTGCTGTTCAGAACCTCAAATCTTACATTAAAATTGTAGATTCTTGAATGTTGTGCTGTATGTAGTCTGGAAGAAAAATACATTAAAATTAGGAATATTTATAAGTCCAGTCAACCTATTCATCACTCCCTATTTAGATGCTATACAAATATATGTGAAAGAGACACTGTTGTGGTAAAATTAGTGGCATTCCACCTCTGAGTCAGTGGCTTTTACACAGCCATGGTGTTGACACCCAAGTCTACATACTTTGGGCTTGTACTATCCTACGTTAGGTGACAGAATTAAAGGTACGTCTTGTATTTTGTGATGACTTATTCACAACATATCAAAGATGGTAATGGTGTGTGTGTTGTTTGTTGCCCAGCCCCATTAATCTGTCCTAATCTATGTGATGATTTTGGCAAAACACTTACATATTTTTAGTTGTTACAAGGCAGTACTTCACATGGTATGACCTCCAGACGTGAACCACATGGCAGACCACCTCCACTGCTGGTAACTACCACACTCCTGGTTCTCTGCCGCACACCGTGCATCCCACATGTGAGGGAGCAAGGGGACCAAGATGACCATTCTGACAAAATGCAGTTAACAGGTTCAACTGTAAGGACAACGTAAATTTCATTTACTAACGTTCTTCATTTGGCATTTCCACTTCCATGTGGATCATCTAATTGTAATATTATCACAACAAAATCTTACCAGACATGCTGTAAGCTTCTGACACCATCCTATCAAGTCACTAGTATTTGTGTGATAGACATGAAAGGCTCCAAGATGTATGACAGTATCCTGATTAAAAGAATTATAAATATGCAAGCCAATCAAGAAGTGCTGGGAAGAATTTATGACATCTTGTTTCCTTGAAATTCTTTACTTTGTTTAGTGATGCTATCAGGAATTGGAAACTAAGAACTGTACTATTCACTGACTGCTAGTGTGAATTATGAGTTATATTTGTCAAACAGAACCTCAAAATTTCACACTTTCAATGCTGCACATTGTGTGTATGAAAGACAGTTCATCAACATGTGTAGGTATTGAACCCTCTTTTATTACCAACTGATTGTTGATGCACAGTGTAACCATGAAGTTTATGTGTAGGTATGCTTATTTCCCGTCTCCATACAAACTTTTGCACATTTCCTATATTACTTCATTAGTTACTGCTACAAACCAAAAGTTAGCCTAGGTTTCATAAGTTCACAGTGTTCTTGTTTCACATTTAAGCAAGAAAGAAAAGATTTTCATAATAAAAGATACATATTTTCAGAAAACTTTTTACCGCACATCATCTCAGGACCCTTTACTGAATGGTGGTGATGTCATTCACAGCACTTTATATGATCGCCACATTAGCATCACTGATAATAAATTGAAAGGTACAAATTTAAGTGGCCTCTTCTGGCTTTAAATTAATAATCCATAAATTAGATTGAAAATTACTGGAATGAAACTGGCAAATCTGGAGACATAATCATAAGCTGTGTTCTATATAAAATATGAAAGCAAGGACAATCAAAAGTTCAAGTAAAATGCAGGTATCCTTCGACACATGCAGTAGTTACATAAACAAAAGTGGTTGCATACCCTGAGATCACATAAGTCAGATATTTCTTATTTCTTTGGCTACCTTACATTTAATTTTTGTTCAAAAACATATAATTCAGTTAACTTTAAGTTCATTATTTCAGCTGTTCACAAATCATAATTTTTGGTTTTAGACAAAATTTTATTATTTTTTTACTCTTAAAATAAGTTTAAAGTTGTGCCTGTGGTTAATGAAGCACTATGCCATGAGGCACATGGGAGAGTGGAGGTATTGCTTCATGCATTCTTAACATAGACCCTTGATGGTGATGACTGGCCAGCTCATGCTGTGGTCACTTCACCCCCTGGGAAAGGATCTGCTGTTAGTAATTGGATATGAGACTAAGTGGGCCTTAGCACTTGTCTGGATGCTGTGATTAGCAGAAAACTATCTACCACTGCCGAGAATCAAATCCCAGTTTCCTGATCATTAATCCATTAGTCTAGTCACTATACTGACTGCGCAAAATAATTTGTGTGAAACTGAGTCAAAGCAAAACACACCTAAATTAAAACTTTGTTAAGTTAGTTTCATGTTGATACACATAGTGAATCAATCCATCATAAACATGTATACTACAATGGACAATCTCTGAAAGTAATCATGTCATGCTACCCTTAAATGGAGTGAGGAGCTTCAGTTTTAAATAAAAATAAAGTTGTAGACTGTACTTAACTTGTGAATGACAGTCAAGTTGTGCAGAAGTTACAGCACATACAGAATTTAAACATAGGGCGAGCTACATGCACAAGACTGAAGCAAGATGAGTAAGTGAATTAGAATGAATGAAATGGAAAAAGACTTTTAACAGGCCTGTTAGCAAGAGTGCCAAGGAGTTGACGTGACACATGTCACTGCACACAGTATACACATATATATAGTACCTTTCAAAACTGGACTAGCATCTCCCCATGTTGGATTGTCATCAGTTACACTTTCCAAATCTGCAAATAGCAATATTTCTTAATAAATACTCAAATGATTTAATGATAGTAAAATTTATAAGCTCAGTATTGGTACAGACTCAACATTTCACTGACTCTTTACCTGTACTATCAACAACTCAGAATTGAATAAGTGGATGATAGTGAATAATGGATTTTAAGATATAAGAGAGGAAGTGGTTGTGTAATTTTACGTACTTGGAGTGACTGAGCACAATAGTGACAAGCCTCAATAAGGACAGCCAGTGCCTCAGTGGAGATTTTAACAGACATCTCCCATACACAAGTCAGAAGCATTACTGCCTGGGCTAATTTGCTCAGTACATATTTTAATAAAATATGGTATAATATACGCATCCATGTACAATGCATCCCACTGATCAGGGATTTAGATGCTGGTTTCTCAGCATGATGCTTGTAACCGTCTGTCTGACTTGCCCGACTTTGGTTGCAGCAATTTTTTGTAGCTCGTCATAAGCACGGATCCTTCTCAAGGAATATACAGGAGGAATTAGAAGCCACTCTACTCTTTCACCAACTCTTTATTCGTTGAGATTCCACAACCAACTGCCTTGGTTGCTCGTAGTTCGTCGGGATTTTACAACTGAATGACTGATTCTTTACTCGTTGAGATTCTAGAACTGACTGACTTGAATCTGCATGCTCTTCTGTCTCTCTCCCCCCTCTGTCAACCTCTGTCAACGAACAGCCACTTTAGGAACAACTAAAGTGTGAACAATGAACACCTGTGTAGAGATGGCCACTGCCGTAGGCAAAAGAATCAGATCATATATGGAAAAGAAACATGTCAGAACTCTATCGTTACATCTCTCCCCTTCTGTCAAAGAAACAAGCTACTGTAGAGAAAACCACAAGTGTAAACACTCCCACGAACAATTATACACCTGCATAAAACCTTAGTGACACAGATACTGTAACAGTGAACACCTGCACACAGCTGATACCACAAAAGCATGAGAATCAAATCATATGTGGGAAGGGCAACTCAGCAATCTTACTCATATAGCCTGGCAGGTGCACATGTGCACACCAAAATAACTCTCTCTCTCCCCCTTCAATATAAACTAGCCATGCCTGATGACCAGTTTATCTTTTCATCTTCTTGGTTGCCTGGTCCGAGATTCGAACTATGAACCCTGGCCAGTTACATGCTACAGGTGACTTCATGTTGGAACAAGTACCAATGGATCAGGTTTCTCTCCAAGTGAGTTTCATCATCTTGCCCTGCTAATCATTGTTCCACCACTGCTCCATACTCACTGTCACTGCACCCTGAGACACGCAAAAGCCCTGGGCAGGCAGCACAGCTGTGCATCCCTGGTCCTTAAATTGGGTGTTTCATCTGATTTGGCACTTTGGTTAGAAAGCATGACAGTTCAATTTCATAATTTATATGTTCTAATAAAATAGTACCATACAAAACATAGGGAATTCTATGTGGCTGAATTGTGGACCAGGATGGTGTAGTCGGTATAGCAACTTGCTACAGGCTGGACGGTGCAGGGATTGAATCCCAGTGGAAGCAATATCTCCTGCACCCCACCAGACCGGCCCTGGGGTCCACTCAGCCTCCTGTACAATGGGTACATGGTGATTTCCTAGGTGTAAAGCTGCCAAGGCATGGCAATGACCACCCACCCCATCTAGCGCCAAGGTTCAAGAAAGAGTAGAGCTAAACTTTTATCCCCTCTTGGCCTTCATGGCCAGTACTAAGGTAAACTTTACTTTTTATGTAGTTGAATATACAAATACAATAACAAAATCTGGCAACCAGAATCACAACTGAAACAAATTAGCACTGTGAACCAGGCTCCTTAGTCATTCAGTTTTCAGGAAATTTGTCTCATTTTATGGAGAACGAAAGTTTATGAGCTTTTCAAAACACTCGAAACTGCACTGTACCTTAACATGGCTGACCATCCAAAACACTCCATTACACTCAACATATATCATCCTTGACAAAATGTACACTATTTACTTTAACAAACTTCCTATAAATCCACCGTTTCCTCTAATGACAAAACTTAACTCGCAGGTAAAATATCACTTATTAAGTCAAAAACCAACTAATTAACTAAACATATCAGTAATTCATGATGAAAAAAACCTTCTAGAATACATGTGTTACACAGCCCATCAAGAAAATCTTTACCTTGTAGAATGCAAAGGTTCATCAGAGTTTTTAAAAAGCTCGCCACTAAGACTGCATTCTGAACCAGTGTAATCTAGTCTACACCACTGCACTATACTTCTCTAGAACTATTTTAATATTATTCTTCCATATGCTCTTATATCATATCTACTGACTTCACTGATTTACGCTTTTCTCATGCCCCCCAGTGTGTGCTGCATGCCTCATCCATATCTTCATTGTTTAATGAGCTTAATAATATCTAGTGTCCAGTAAAATTTCTGAAGATCCTCATGCAGTTTCCTCCACCCTCCTCTCACTTCCTGTACCTAAAGTCCAAATATTTCGCTCAGTAACCTGTTCCCAAACATAATCAATCTGTGCAAGATTTACCATTTTCATGACTGTGGCTATCAACACTACAGTTTCATGGGGTGTGATGCCATGTAGTTTTGTATGTAAGTACTGATGTTTGACAGGAACCTGCTGCGTCCATCTTCCTGAAGATGGAGCTGGCCCATATCAACCAAACTACATAGTGTCCCATCACAGAAGACAAACTTCAACAACCATCTACGATTATCCCTTTGCCTGAGAAACCAAGTTTCGCAGCTACATCAAATGAGTGTAGACTGATTCACTACATTCATCCTTAGTTCTTAGGACATGGAAAGACGAAAGTTTCTAACAAACATAACAAGCAGTCCACAAATTTAATAAGCTCCTAATTTCTTTATAGATTTCCTATCGAGTTAGTATTGTGGAATTTTTAGATGTCCACTGTTTCCAAACAGAACATATTTTTGAGAAATGGCATCTGTTTTCATCCTCCTAATGAATGGTGGACAAGCACCTACTCAGTCAGTTTATCATAAAGAGATGTAATCTCCACTACTTGGCAAGTGGGTCAGGCTACTCAAAGTATATAACCTATAAGATTCCAGCTTTGTCAGTGGAAAATAATAGAAAATTTATAATAAAAACTGTGGACATTCACATTAAACTAAACTCAGACAAGAACACTTTAATTGACTGACCCAGGTTTGTCCAGTGGCTGTGAATAGTTATTTCTGATGCATTTAACTGAGTAGGTGCCTCCTCGTCTTCTTGCACGAGGATGGAAACACATCCAAACCATTATGTTTTGTTTGGAATAGATCAAAAAACCCCATCACCCTAAGTGTAACACACCACTGTAAGAATCACTAAAAATCCATCATTTTAATTACTTATTTTGATTTCTTATTTATTTTCCAGATACTTGAACTCCTGACACATCATTAAACAATTTCTTGGCACTCCATTATGATTCTGTCCTGCATTCTGGTGACAAGACTTGAACATATACTTCATATTTCTGCCTTTACTTCCAGAATAAGCTCCCTACTAGCATCTAATAGAGTTTCAGTGTTCACTTATTTGCATTTGTCTGCTAAATTAACATCAACAACAAATAAAAAAAATTATAAAAGGAGGATAGTAACCCTTACCACAACTTCTTTTGCACTTCTTTTTCTTCAACATTTTCTTTGGACAAGGCTTGCCACCGTTTCTGGCATGAACCTAGTAAGTGAAGGAAAGTTTCAGTTTGTAATGAAGATTATATTAGTAATGATGTCTCTATGTTTAAAAATAATACCCTCTTGACATGCCAAGAAATAACTATGACATTAATAATGTCAGCAGATTGTCAGAAGAAATAAATAATAATGACATTAACAGTGTCAGCAGAGTGTCTTAATAAATAAATAAATAATCATGACATTAACAGTGTCAGCAGACTGTCAGAATAAATAAATAATAATGACATTAAAAGTGTCAGCAGACTGTCAGAATAAATAAATAACAATGACATTAACAGTGTCAGCAGACTGTCAGAATAAATAAATAATAATTACATTAAAAGTGTCAGCAGACTGTCAGAATAAAGAAATAACAATGACATTAACAGTGTCAGCGGACTGTCAGGACAAATAAATAACAAGACATTAACATTGTCAGCAGACTGTCATAACAAATGAATAATCATTATATTAACAGTGTCAGCACACTGTCACAACACTTAAATAATCATGACATTACCAGTTTTAGCAGACTCTCAGAACAAAGAAACACACTCGGACACAATGAGGATGGAAATGAGAAATCAGAACATGCCAGGGCCCTTAATGCTCTAAATAGGAGGAGGTGGAGAAGAAGGAGGGGGAAGATGAGTACAATGAGGGGAGGAGGATTAAGAAGACAATGGTGATAATAAAACAAAAAAAGAAAAATGACAGTATGATCAAGGATAAGAATAATGTATAAAGGAAGATAATGGAGAAAAATGATGCAGCAAATGAGAAAGAGGTAAAATGAATAAGGAAAAGGAGTGTGAGTGGAAATAGATAGGGAGTAAATGAGTGGTCAGCTTCATGCCCCGGCCACTTACACATGGGGAAATAGTTCCCAATATCTACTGAATAGATGGATAGATGTGTCCAAGGATTTGTGTAGATGCTGCCAGGAATTGAAAGCAGATTGCTCAGTCATATGGTCCACAGCTGTCCCACCTCCCAACTTTTTTGGTGAATGGCAGAGTTCAAAATGCAAAGAAGTCATGGGAACACAAAACACTTACATACCTGGATTGTCCTAGTCTTGGTTTTGATTCCTCGTCCACAGGAGACACTGCATGGTGACCAATGGGACCAGCGAGACACTACACAGTCCACAGCTG
>Ga0209628_10004513_pt1 | contig 10084 bp, 7 predicted proteins | sample TergutCu122P4_FD_187285 | JGI IMG/M metagenome (GOLD analysis project Ga0209628, IMG submission 187285) | Cubitermes ugandensis P4 segment gut microbial communities from Kakamega Forest, Kenya - Cu122 P4 (SPAdes) (version 2) | ecosystem: Host-associated > Arthropoda: Insects > Digestive system >... | reverse complement strand
AAAGCATCGAACAGGTACACCTTGATTCCGTTGGCTGCAAAGATACCGGCTGCAGTTTCAGCAAACAAATGGCTGTTGTTGCGGCTGTCGTGAGCAATCGCTACTTTAATTGCTCCCTCTCCTGTGGAGAGGGCAAGGGGAGAGGTCGTGGAGAAGGCAGAGGGAGAGGTTCTTTTCAAATAATTACACAAACCCTGTGTTGCCATTCCCACCGTATATATGTTCATACGATTGGTACCCACACCCATCAGGCCACGTAGTCCACCGGTGCCAAATTCCAGATTACGGTAGAAACATTCCGTCAATTCATCAGGATGGTTTTCCATCATGTCTTTTACCCGCGCACGGGTTTCTTCGTCGAAAGCATCAGAAAGCCATGCTGTTGCTTTCATCTTGATTTCCAGTTGATCGTTATTCATTTGAATGATGATTATTTATTTTTTTTGATCGATCGCTGAAACGATTTTTTATCCAAAACTTGTAATTGCGATTTCGGTATCTTCGTCATCTTTGATTTGTCCACTTTAATGATATTTACTGCGCCAATAGGAGATTTGGATTTGAAACGGGAGATAGTTCTTTTGTTTTGAAGGACTGACTTTTTGGTTATTTTCGACGTTGGAGCGACAACCGGCGTCAGTTGATATTTGAGGTTAGCATACAAATCGGTAAATAAATCTACCACTTTTTTAGTGGCTCTCTCTACAACGAAAAATCCTACAACTCCGGTGAACCTCATGCCGTCTTCTTCAACGAATTGAAAACCGAAATCCAATATCCCGGTTGAACTGTAATATCGAACAGGAATTTCTGTATCCGGACTATATAACCATAGCTCATCATCCTCATCTATACACCCGGCTCGAAAATAAATGTCGTACTTATCGTCTCCACCAAGAGGCTTTGTACCATTTATAAATATACTTCCATCTTTAAAATTACAAAAATAGAACCAGTCTATATCTTCAAAATTTTCAAATGCGTAATATTGTCCGTTTTCATCATCGTGCGCCACAAATGAACCTGTCCATGTTTCAGGTCCCGGGTCGTCGAGAAACCAACTGGGAATACCCTTTGCAGTATAGGTGCCCGATTCCGGAATATCTGTAAATTCCACCTCCGGCATGGGTGTCTCATCTTCGAAAAAAATCTTTCCGGAAAACTCAAAACGCAAACTGGGATACTTATTACCTTTCTCATCTTCACCGGAAAAATCCGCTTTGAGGGTATAAACATCTTTCAACAACGCCAAAGTAAAAGACCCACCAGTAATCTCTATCTCATTCTGGTCATCTATATAAACACCACCTAAGAAAGTTTTCGCATCTCCTGTTTCTGTATCATAAATATATGTTCCCACATCTAATTTTAAATCGGCGCCATCGGGAAGTAACGTACTGAAACATTCAAAAATTACAAAGGAGTTATTATTCATCAATACGATATCATAACTGGCCATACTTGTTTCATAATAATCTCCATAATAATAAGCGTCAGCCCTGTCAAATTTGATAATTGGCGCATCGGATACTTCCTGCGTTACCTGCAATGTTGCTGATGCATTACCGGCGGTAATATTGATGGTAGCCTGACGTGACTTGCTACCCAGATTCAAAGTTTTTGGGGTAACTTTTAACGTTACACCCTGTTTTTCAAGTGATAGCCATTCGATAGAAGGAGTAATATTCCAACTTCCGGCATTTGTAGTGATGTTTACATTTTTAGTCTGGGTTTCGTTGGCAGCGAAAGTGATAGACTTCGGATCAATGGATAACGTATAATTTCCGCCAGGATCCTGCGTAACGGTAATCACCTCTTCCGCTTTGCCGGCTTTCACGGTAACGGTTCCGGTACGTTCAGCAGTAGTAGTATTGCCCGAAACCGAAACGGTAAACCCGTCTTCTCGTTTGTTGCTGACAGATATCCAGTTTTCGGATGAAGGAACTACGCTCCAATCCTTGTTGTTGGTGTCTATTCTCACTTGTTGCCCATCAGTTGTAAAGGCTGCAAAATAAAGCTTCGTCGGTGTTACCGTCAGCGTGTCTTTTACGTCATCCTTACATGCTGTGAATACCAGAGTATTTGCAGCAACAATAAATATTAACAGGATCAATCGAAATCTATTCATGATGTTTTTTAGTTTAAATGAATTTTTTGCGACAAAGATATAAATTATTTTCTTGATTACGGCCATCTTACTTCTTCCAATCCTACTGTCAGCCAATTATTCGCATTAGCCGTGTCGATCAGTTTTAAAAATTTGATATTTGTCATATTTTTAGGATTGGAAATATCGACATCGGGTTCAAGCGTGAACGTTTTTCCGTTGAACGGCGTTATCATAAAATACTGCAAGCGGGATGCATAATAATTTGCATTTATTCCGTTGGCGTTAGTGCTTGCGCTGTTGAATACAAGTTTTATCTGATTATTGCTAACGATCTGAAAATTGTATACATACGTTCCTGCCCAGGCAGTATTGTTTTCATAATCCCAACAAGCAAATGATAGTCCCGGAGGATTGTCATCGCCCAGTGCACCAAACCATACATAGAACAGCTTTTCGCCATCTTCTTCTTCCAGAGCGTCTTTGGCAGCGTTCCATGCCGGAAGAAGTCCCGGTCCGATGTTGTCCGAACCCAGGAACCAGTCGGTCGTGTTAAGGTTATCAACAAAATAGTTTGCCAGCGAAGTGAAAACAAATGAAATAACCGTCGAACCATCGTTTGAAATCAGGTTGTCTTCCTTCGAACGCCAAGTGAAAGAACTCAGTTCGACATTCAATAATTCTATTGGTTTATAGAATTTGATGCCGCCCGGGGTGACAATAAAAGGAGCATTGATTGTTTGGCCTCCTGTTTTGAAGATGAAGAGGTTGGCGTTGATTTTCTTTTCTATGGATATTTCCTTGTTGTTGACGGTCATTCTGTATGCCGGCGCGATGACATTATTGCGCATGTTGACGATGGATTTACCGTATTCGTCCCACGAACTGTTGGCTGGAATGGGTGTCATGCGAATGGTGTTTTTGGTTTTCTTTCCCATGAGGATAAATTCGGTTTCCGATCCGCTCATTACCACAAATTCGTAATCACCTTCGCGATTCAGTCCATAACCGCCTCCCAGAGGAACGGCAGGGTCGGAAAAATTGTGGTGCAACACTTCATTGTAAGAGTTGAAATTGATAGTAGGTCCCATGTCGGTTCCCATTGACCATAAACTGGTTGCAGAAATTACAGGATCAATTTCCGACTGTACGGTTACCCGCTCATTCTCAAAACGGAAAAACAGATTAAAACCGCCGTATTTCTGCGTCTTTTCTGGATAATACTCTACTAACCAGCCTTTGGTTTGCGCCGTGAGCAATTCGCGATAAGTCTGCAACGATTCAGCAATTCTTTCTCCTGCCGGTTTGTCGAAGAGGCTTTCGGTATAGGGTTCACATGCTGTCAGAAACAGGACTGCGAGCGAACATGCTATGATTGTGTTGTTTTTCATCTTTATTGATATTTTAAAAACCAAGGTTGTCAAAATCTTTATCCTGAATTTCGTTGGCGCGGCGCAGAATTACACTCTTCAACCGGTCGATGTCCACTCCCCATGCGTCTTTCATGTATTTTTTTACGAATGTGACTTTTTGCAGGATAATAGCGCTGCCGTTCGGGCCTGCCTGCGTGAGTTTGGCCTGCCAATCGGCAGTAGTGCTGGTGATGTATCGCGACAGCGTTTCCACGAAATCCTCGTCAGGCTGCGAACCGGCATAACTCGATACAAAACCGAGACGGGCAGCATCCTCGTCCGGCCTGTTGTACCACTGCGCCGGCATGTAGTTACCAACCGATATAGCCCGGAAATCTCTGGGATAATCTTTCGTTTGGGTTAGAATATGCGCAAACTCGTGTTGAATAGTATTGAAAAAATATTGATTGGTAATCTCTTTGGGGATTAAATCATTTACCTGTGTGATGGTGATTTTTAAACCTCCCTCGGCTGTTCCCAATCTGATGGTTGATTCGTCCCATTCGGCTGAACCGATGAAATGGAGAATACGTGGCACGTTGGCGCGTACAAAATGAATCCCGTCGGCTGCCACTTCCTCGTAAGCTTCCAACCACAGGAATTTAAGCAGCCACGCCATCTGTTTCGCTTTTTGAATATCTGCAGGAATCACATTGTAATCGAAATCGGTTTCTACGTCGCGCAACATGTAATATACCCGAATGTTGTAAGGCGTCACATAGTTTTGGCGCAACCACCGTTCAAACGAATTAAGTTCCGGGGTGTGGGTGTCGAAAATGGAATTGTCGGCGTCCGGAAGGTCTTCCTTGCACGACCAGAAGGTGAAGACGAAAACTGCAATGAGACAATATATTATTCTTTTCATGACTGATGAATTAATTCTTTCTTGGATTAGCCGCCAACCCCGCGCTGATGACTTCGGCGGGCAATTGTACGGCAGTAAGGTCACTGTAGGGTTGGATGATGATGGGTTCGCCCGCTTCGGTTTGCGACAGCATTTGCGGATGAACTACTGTAATACCGTGCCGTTTGATATCTAACCAGCGCATCCCTGTATGGACGCTCTCAAAACGGCGGACAGCCAAAACGGCACGCACTAAATATTCCTGTGTGCCCTGCTGAATACCGAAACGCGACGCCATCTGAACAAAGGGACTGTTGGTTTGCGCTGCTGAATAGTAACTGGCAATCTGTTGAGTGGTGAACCGGCTATGTGAAGGACTCCACGCGGCATAGAAGACATTCAGGTCGTCGGTGGCTTTTGCAAACTCGGTCAGCATGGCGTATGCTTCGGCACGGCAAGCAAGCGTTTCTTCCACCGTGAACGGAACCGCTACCGTATGCGGAAGACCGATACCGGCAGTTGGATTGGTCACTTCAAAAAGCTCCAGCAATTTGGGATACCATATATTCTGTTCACTGCCCCATGCGTTATCCATCCCGTTGGCAGTCCCTCTCCAGGGAAAGTATTGCCAGAATGTAGCGTATGCCTTATTCCGGTTGTGTGCATAGCGTCTGTTTACAGGATACGAGCGCCCCCAGAGCGTTCCGGTTTGCGGAATGATCAGGAAATTGCAGGGATAATCGCTGTTACAGTAAGCGTAGGTTATATTTTCCGCTTCCGGAAGTTTGCTCAAGGCAACATAATCACGGAACATGTCACCCGGATTTTCGCCCAGCGCTACCGAAGCATATTTCACCGTTTTGTCCCATTTACCGTAAAACAGATTAAACTGCGCTGCAAAAGCATACGCCGCCTTACGGTTGAAATGATAAGCCTCCCACCGTTGGAATTTATCTACGTGCAGCGGCAACGCCATTTCAATGTCGTCGTTGATTTTTTCGTACACCGAAGCCACCGTACTCCGTTTGTATCTTGGGTTGATGGTCGTTTCCGGTTCTTCTATGTAGGGAATACCCGGGTCTTTCTGACTGGAAACCGGGTTATACGCCTTGCTGAAAGTATTCACTAAGATGAAATGCCCGTAAGCACGGCACAACAGCGCTTCTGCCTTTGAACCGTTCAGAGAAGCAGGACTACCCATCTTTTCTATGGCTTCCAAAGCCTGATTGGCTGCTGCGATGGCCTCGTAGCACGCTTCCCACGTTGTTTTCGGCGCATCCCAGTATGGCTCGGTAATGTCCTCATAACGGTAAGCCTGTTCGCTGACTAATCCATTGCTTCTGTCAGTATATTGAGGGCCGTTGTCAGTCACATTGTCCGACATCATCTCGAAAACCATCATGGGCAACATCGCCGGATATGCAGATACCAATATCTGTGCTATTTTGGTTTCGCTGTCGAGTTCTGTCCGTTTATCGGGGGGCGTATCGAGAAAATCGTCGCAAGAAACGAGCAATAAGACGGCGAAAAAAAGCCCCCTAAATCCCCTCAAGGGGGATTTTACGACACATACGTTCATTTTTATTTGATTTTTTATTATCATTTTCAATTCATTTCATTCATTTTTCACGCCTCTTCCTTTGTTCAAGGTCACAAATTGTGACCTTGAAAGTTCTTCTTTTGTCACTTCAAACATAAAATCATCTCCCTCAAAACGCCTTATATTACGTCTTACGGCTTGTTTGAGTACCTTTGTTTCTATTCCATAAGTTTCAGCAAGGTCGAAATCGAGCATTACCTTGTAACCTCTAATAGTGTGTATCTTACTCTGAATGGGTGATAAATCCATGATTTTTTAAATTTCAATTATTAAAATCCAACTCTTACTGTCAACGTAAACTGCTGCGACATCGGTACTGCCACACCTCCCGAACGGAAAAACTCCGGGTCTTGGCCGTTCAGTTTTTTATCGGCATAGATCAAGAACGGATTAGTTGCCTGAACTTTCAAAGAAAGATGCTGCATTTTCAGTTTTTCAATCGCTGCCTGGGGAAAAGAATACGTCAGCGATATCTCCTTCATGCGGACAAAACTGCCGTCGGCTATTCTCGCGGTCGAATAATTATACGCATTGTACGCCCGGTCGAGGTTTCTGTACTGATTGGCCTGCCGGGAACTTGCAATGACCGGAACATGAGTGATTGCCTCATCGCCGGGCTGTATCCAGCGGTTGATGAAATCCCTGGGCGTTGCATCCATGTCGGAGTACCGGAGTCTGAACACAGGGTCGAGACGCAGCACGTTGCCAAACGAATAGGTGATAAATACATTCAGATGAAGATTTTTGTACGAGAATATATTGCCAAAACCGCCCATTATCTTGGGTTCTATCTGACCTTCAAATTTCAGGAAGTTTAAATAATCCATCTGCTGAAACCAAAAATCATCGTAATTGTTCTTGTTGATATCAAAATCACCCATTTCATCCGTCCACGAAAACATGGGAAGTCCTTCGCTGTCAAGTCCCGTAAAGGGTATGGAAAAAAGCGAACTCCGGTTGTAACGCTCTTTTGGAAACCCATTGCCTGCGATGAAATTCATCAGGTAGTCCATGGTTTTCAGTTTGGTAATCCAACTTTTGTTCCACGAAAAAGTAAGGTCGGTTGTCCATCCGAAATTGATCGTTTCTACATTCCGTGTGGATATGGTCAGCTCAATCCCTTTTGATGACATGTTGGCCGAATTGGCGAATTTGCTGATTTCTCCGTCAGTGCCTCCCGTCGTTACATAGCCGATGAGGTCGAACATGTTGCGTTGGTACCAGTCAACCATAAGGTTAATTCTGTTGTTCTGTAATCCTAAATCAATACCCAAGTTATATTCTATGTTCTTTTCGTAAGTCAACTCGCTGTTTTCCGAATAAGTTTTTTTTAACGCAGGTTCCCCATCGCCGGCTTTCGGTCGCCACGGAGCGAAACTACTGATGATAGCCTTTGAGTTGGATACCCACAATGGCCCCGCTTTTCCATTCAGGCTGTAGGATGCACGCAGTTTCAGATGGGAAACAGCCGGCTGTAACGCAGTGATAAATGATTCTTCGTGTATGTTCCACGCTCCGCCGATGTTCCAGGTAGGCATCCAGCGTGCTTTCCGGGCTTTGCCCAGACGATTCGAACCCTCGTAGCGTGCCGTTCCCATCAGTGAATATTTTCCTCTGAAAGAATAACCCAATGTGCCAAAAAATGCTGCGTGACGGCCGGAGGTATTATTCAGTTCAAAATAATTGGTGTTTTGTTCCCGGTACTTCTTGAATGCCAAATGGTTGGTAAACGGTATTTCCCCATTATCGTACTGCATGCCTATTCCCCTGAACCAGTCGGAGGTACGGTCGGTGGCGTTGACTTCCATGCCGCCGTAAAAGTCGACGCTGTGACGGTATTGAAACGTTTTTCGATAGCGCATGTCGGCGCGGAAATCCATACTTTTTATCTTGTATTCGCGTTTTTCAAAGAAACCACCCGATTCAAGGATAGATACCGGCAAACTGAAAGGGTTATCAGGGTCTTTATAAAGAAATGGGTTATTGTCTCTTACCACCGGATCGTCCATTGATCTGTAAGCACGGGCATAGTTGGATTTGTCCATGATGTGGTGCTGCATCGAAGAAGTGCTGTACTTGAATGCACCCAATGCGCCCAGTGTTAATTCGGGCAGTACAGTCCACCTGATTTCACCTTGAAATTTGGTATCTGCAATGTCAAATTCCAAAAAATTCTGTTCCAATTCCTCAAAAATATTGAAACTGGCATAGTTTCTGACAAAATAGTTTTCCGGTCCCATTGTTCTGGATGTATTCAGTGCATACGAGTAGGGATTGATGTCGAAATCGCGTGAAACGGTGCCGCCCACAACGTCGGTTTCCTGTGAAAGTGTACCCGGAGCAAACTGTTTACGGTAGGAACCGTTGCCCAGTATGCTGAATGTCAGATTATCCATCAACCGGTACTGTGCGTTGGCATTCAGCGTATAGCGGGTTACCTTGCTTTGCTTGTGCCAGCCCGGATCGTCCAGTGCGCTGATGGAAATATAGGAGGCAGCCTTGTCAGAACCCTGCGACAGACTCAACGAATGGTTCATCATCACAGAATATGAAAACAGTTCGTCAAACCAGTCGGTATTTCTCATTTCGGCTTTTTGCAGATAGGCGTTGATGGCTTCAGGCGTATTTTCCAGTCCGAACATGCCGGTGGTTGCGTCGTATTGTTTCACCAAACGGTAGGCTTCGCCATAAATACCGCTGTCCTTTGCACGGAACACATCAGCAAAATTCAACCATCCCTTGGCTTCCAATTCCTTGTAAATACTCATCTGGTCCTGCGAATTCATGATGTTGAAATTGCGGTAATCGGGCTTGAGCCTCGAAGTAAATTCTCCCGTATAGTTGATGCGGGCGGCGCCGGCTTTTCCCTTTTTAGTGGTGATGACGATAACGCCCGACATGGCTTTGGCGCCATAGATGGAAGTTGCCGAACCGTCCTTCAATATTTGAAACGATTCGATATCGTCGGCATTCAACCCTGCTATGGAGTTGCCAATCAGGGTGATGGCATCGCCCGATGAAAGTTGGTCGCTGGAAATATCGGCAGCGTCTTCCATAATCACGCCATCCACCACCCACAAGGGTTTTGAGTTACCGTAAATGGACGTCGCGCCGCGAATCCTGATTTTTGGCGCCGTACCGAATGTTCCTGATACGTTCTGTATGGAAACGCCCGCCGAACGCCCCTCCAATGAGCGGGTGATATCAGCGACGCCGCCCAGCATCATCCTGTCGGCGGTCAGATTGTCGGTAGCACCGGTAAATACGCGCTTATCCACTGACGACATACCGGTAATCACCACTTCGCCAATCATCATGGCGTCGTCTACCAGCACTACATTGATTTCGCGCCTGCCGTTTACCGGAATCTCCTGCGTGGTCATCCCCACAAACGAAAACACAAGTGTAGCATCCGGCGATGCTTCGATGGTGTATCTGCCCATAACATCGGTAATCACGCCGGTGTTGGTACCCTTGACGACTATGTTTGTCCCCGGCACACCGTCCTTTTCGTCGGCGCTGGTGACAGTACCCGAAATTGTTATTGTCTGGGCAAAGAGGTTTAATATGCTAAAGCATAAAACACCAATAATTGTAAAGAATTTTTTGAACATGTTGATTTATTACAATTGAGGGTGCAAATATCGTTGATTTTTCTGATATTTTTGCAAAAAACAGTTGCATTCAGGCGAAATATAACTTTATTTTTGTATTTTTTCAAAACAAAAAATGTATCTTTGCGTGATGAAGATTTTTAATCCTAATGATATGGATGCAACCGTAAAAACACGCAACAGTAAGACTGTTGGCAGGATGACCGAAAAGCAGATAAAGAGGAAAGTAGGCGAAAAAGGACATTTTGCCGTTCGCTTCTTTGGAACGCCTGACCCTAATATAATTTATCACTTATAGTCAAACAAAAAAGTTGCAAAAATGAACAAAAGAGACGATATTATCCGAAAAGTAGGACAGTTCAAGCAATTGGTCATTGACAGCAAATTTCCGATGCAGATAGAAAACGTCTATCTTTTTGGCTCGTATGCCAAAGGAACGCCACGCGAACATAGCGATATTGATGTAGCATTTGTGGTAAAACGCTTTAAAGGAATTTTTTTTAAAGT
>Ga0209628_10004512_pt1 | contig 10088 bp, 8 predicted proteins | sample TergutCu122P4_FD_187285 | JGI IMG/M metagenome (GOLD analysis project Ga0209628, IMG submission 187285) | Cubitermes ugandensis P4 segment gut microbial communities from Kakamega Forest, Kenya - Cu122 P4 (SPAdes) (version 2) | ecosystem: Host-associated > Arthropoda: Insects > Digestive system >... | reverse complement strand
GGATTTCGCCAGTTGTGGTAGGTGTCGGCTATTTTGGCAATGTCGGCGGCAGAGAGTTCGCGGGTGCGGCGGTTAATCAAATGCCCCAGATTGCGGGCGTCGATGAATAAAATTTGTTTGCTGCGGTTGCGAAATTTGCCGTTGGTACGGTCGCGGCTTAAAAACCAAAGGGCAGCCGGAATTTGTGTATTCAGGAAAAGTTTGGCAGGCAGGTTCACGATGCAGTCAATCAATCCCTCTTCAATCATCGCCTTGCGGATATCGCCCTCGCCGCTTGTCTTGGAGGTGAGCGCGCCTTTTGCCAATACCACGCCGGCTTGACCGCTGGGCGATAAATGATAGATAAAATGCTGCAACCATGCAAAATTAGCGTTTCCTGCGGGTGGAACGCCGTATTTCCATCGTCCGTCCGTACGCAACAGGTCGCCGCTCCAATCGCTTACATTGAATGGCGGATTGGCAATGATATAGTCGGCTTTCAGGTCTTTGTGCGCGTCGTTCAGAAACGAACCTTCGTTGTTCCATTTCACTTGCGAACTGTCAATCCCTCGAATGGCAAGGTTCATCTTGCACAGTCGCCAGGTGGTCTGGTTGCTTTCCTGTCCGTAAATGGAAATGTCGTTTATCCGTCCACGGCGGCTTTCTACAAATTTTTCGGATTGTACAAACATACCGCCCGAACCGCAACAGGGGTCAAATACGCGCCCGTTGTACGGCTCTAACATTTCTACCAAAAGTTCGACGATGCTTCTTGGCGTGTAGAACTGTCCGCCTTTTTTCCCTTCGGCTAATGCAAACTCCCCAAGGAAATACTCAAACACATGTCCCAAAACATCAGCGCTTCGGGCTTTGGCGTCGCCCAGCGCGATATTCCCCACCAAGTCAATCAGTTCACCCAAACTCGTCGGGTCTAAATTTTGGCGGGCATAAACTTTAGGGAGAACGCCTTTTAACGAACTGTTTTCCTTTTCGATAGCATCCATCGCCTCATCAACAAGTTTGCCTATTTGCGGCAGTTTGGCATTCGCCTGCAAAACCGACCATCGAGCTTCCTGCGGCACAAAAAATACATTTTCGGCGCGATATTCATCCTTGTCTTCCGGGTCGGCGCCGGCGGCTTCTTCCGCTTTCAGGCGTGCAAATAATTCTTCAAAAGCATCCGAAATGTATTTGAGGAAAATTAGCCCCAAAACAACGTGCTTGTATTCGGCGGCGTCAATATTTTTACGCAGTTTGTCGGCTGCCTTCCAGAGTTGCTTTTCCAAAGGCTCTTCGGTGGCCATTTTATAGCTGTTTCGTTTCATTTGAATGAATAATTTTTAAATGTTGTTCGGATAGCCGTGATGAGTTCAGCGATGCTTGCGACTGTTGTTTCGGAGGAATCAGGTCCGATCAAAGTCATCTGCTGGGGACTGTTACACCGAATACAAAAGTTGGATTCAGCAGCGGTTGATGGTCTGAAACCATGTCGTTGAAGGGCGTTGCCCACCCAAAAGGTGGTTTTGGAATCGCCTTCGACGGCAATCGGTACTGCTGGCTTGTCGATGGTCAGTTGACCAGTGGTTACATCGAAAGCGATGTTCTCTTTCTTAAAAAAAGTGGCGAATGTGCCGTCTAAAATCAGGTCTTCCGTAGTTCCGCACGCCATCGGACGTTTTTTTTCTAACAGCCACAGGCGATCGCTCATCCGGAGAGCCAGATCGAGATCATGTGTTGATAGAAGTATGGCTTTCCCCTGCGCGACTGCTAAATGGCGTAATAACGACATGATTTCGATCCGGTTTGTGACATCGAGGTATGCCGTCGGCTCGTCTAACAGAATGATCGGGCATTGTTGTGCCAATGCTTTTGCGATCATCACTTTTTGGCGCTCACCATCGGAAAGTTCGGATAGGACATGGGAAGATTTATCCGCTATGCCGACCGCTTCCATCGATTCTGAAACAATCTGTCGGTCAACCGATTTCAGTTTGCCGAAAAAACCCGTATAGGGATGCCTTCCAAGCGAAACCAATTCTTGAACGGTAATCCCGCCGGCGTGTGTTTTTTCGGTCAAAACAACGCCGGTCGTACGGGACAGTTCCGTTTGAGAATAATCAGACAGCGGTCGGCCTTTCAGCAGGATCTGGCCGCCAAGAGCAGGCTGAAAGCCGCAAAGCGTACGAAGCAGCGTCGATTTTCCGGCGCCATTAAGTCCCAAAAGAATAGTCAGTTCACCTGTAAAAAGTTGGATTTGAAGCGCATCGTGGACGATCAGCCGTTTATTCGCTTTTTGTTTGTATCCGATGACTAAGTCGGTTGTTTCAATGACCGGCGTCTGTACCATTCTAATTAAAATAAGGTATATTTTTACGGTTGACAATCACATAGATAATGACCGGAGCGCCAACAAGCGGGGTGATGGCGTTGAGTGGCAATACACTATCGGCGCCGGGGAACACTGTCAGCAGGTTGCATAATAAAGCGACACATGAACCGGCAAGGATCGTTACCGGCAATAAGAGCTGATGATTCCATGAGGTAAGCAACAATCGTGCAATATGAGGCACAGCTAATCCGATGAACGATATCGGGCCGCAGAAAGCCGTTGTAGTCGCCGTCAGTAATCCGGTACATAATAATATAAAAAGACGCGTTCGCTTCACATTTACACCAAGATTGGCGGCATACAATTCGCCGAGCAGCAAGGCATTGAGCGGTTTGATCAGGAGAATCGCCATACATAGTCCGATGCAGGAACACACGACAAAAAAGGGCAACCGTTCGATGGAAACCCCAGAAAAATCACCCATACCCCACAAAACGAACGCATGAACCCGATCAGCCGTTGAAAAGTAATTGAGAATCGTGATTACAGACGAAGCTAAATAGCCGATCATCAAGCCAATAATAAGCAGCATCACCGGGTTTGGCGCTTTAGTCGAAAAAAACAAGATAAGACCAAGGATAACGCATGCGCCGATAAATGCAGCGATGATTATCACGATAGAGCCGCTGAACGAAAATCCTGAAAAAAGCTGAAATGAACCGCCCAAGAATAACATGACCAAGGCTACCCCCAGATTAGCGCCATCGCTGATGCCGAGAATGGAAGGTCCGGCTAACGGATTCTTAAAAAGCGTCTGGAGCAAGAGGCCACAGACCGCCAATGACGCCCCTGCAAATAAGGCTGTAATGGCTTGAGGAAGGCGTGAATGAAGAATGATATGTTGCCATGCTACATGAGCGGTATCATTACCAAGCAGGATATCAACGGCTTCTCTGAACGGAATAAAAACAGCCCCAAAAAAAAGATTGGCGGCAAACATGACCGTAAGGATAACCCCCGACAGGATAAATAATAGTGTTTTTTTACGAATCATTCGGCAAAGTTAATATTTCCCTTTGTAAAAAGAAAAATTTCACCTACTTTTGCGCGACTATTTTTAAATGAAAAGAAGATGCGACACTTTTTGTTTTTTATTGCATTAAGTTTGATGGGGAGTGTATCCGGTTTTTCACAGATTACGGATGATTATACGGAATTGACAGACACCAAATCCTTTGATGGTGAACAGGTGTGGAGTAAGTTGCCGTCAACGCCTCAAATCAGTTGGGGCACTACAGATATACGCTATGCCAAATTAAACGTACCGGTTTTAAAAAAAACCAACCGGTGGCAAGCCAAAGCATGGAAAGGCGAACGGGTCAATGCGCAAGCGGTGGTGTGGACCAAAACAGCCCTGACAAATGTGAATGCAACAGTAAGCGACCTGACCAACGGCACGTCTGTCATCCCTGCATCTGCGATAGAACTTTCGTTTGTCCGCTATGTCATGACCGATGAACTGAACAAAGACGGCAAAGGCGGTTGCAGTAGCCGACCAAACAAAGCGGATTGGGATTCGTCAATGGTGGCCGATGTCTTGTATAAACCAGCATTGAAAGTTATACCCGCGAATACGACGCAACCCTTATGGGTTCATGTGCGTATCCCTGAAGATGTTAAAGCGGGCGTGTATAAAGGGACGATTACTGTGTCCGGTTCTGGCTTTGCAGATTTGAAATTAATGTTGGAAATACAGGTAGCTAATCGTGTTTTACCGCCCCCCAGCGCATGGAAGATTCATTTAAATTTATGGCAAAACCCCTATGCTGTAGCCCGTTACAATAATGTCCCGTTGTGGAGCAAAGCCCATTTTGATGCGATGCGACCGGTCATGCAAAGGTTATCCGATGCGGGTCAAAAAGTGATCGTCGCGACGATTATGCAAGACCCCTGGGGTAACCAAACGGAAGATATTTTTAACAGCATGGTTGTAAAGACCAAAAAGATCGACGGCACCTGGTCGTATGACTATACCGTTTTTGATCAGTGGGTGGACTTTATGATGAGCATAGGGATCGACAAACAAATCGATTGCCTCTCGGTCGTCCCCTGGGATTTAAAATTTGATTACATCGACCAGGCTTCAGCCCTTGTTAAATATGTCGAAGCCAAACCGGGTAGCGATGCCTATGAAAATTACTGGATCCCTTTTTTGAAGAATTTTGCCGTCCATTTGCGTCAAAAAGGCTGGTTTGAACGCACGATGATCGCGATGGATGAACGTCAATTGGAGTCCATGAAGGAAGCGATAAAAATGATTCGGAAAGCAGATGATGCTTTTAAAATCAATTTATCGGGTAATTATTATGATGCGATTGAACCTGAAATGGCTTATTATTGTTTAGCTTTCGGCCATCAGTTCCCTGAGCAGACACTTCAATTACGCCAGCAAACCGGTAAAGTCAGTACTTATTATACGTGTTGTGCGGAAGCCCGACCGAATACATTTACCTTTTCGCCTCCTGCCGAAGCGACATGGATAGGCTGGCACATTGCTCAAGGCGGATTTGACGGCTATCTGCGTTGGGCGTACAACAGTTGGACGAAGGAGCCGTTCCTTGATTCACGTTTTCGATCGTGGGCGGCTGGTGATTGCTACTTGGTTTATCCTTATGGCTTTAGCAGTATTCGATTTGAACGACTGATCGAAGGATTTCAGGATTTTGAAAAAATAAATCTGTTGCGGGAGGAATTCTCCAAAAACAAAGAGGTAGCGAAATTAAAGCAGCTCAACGAGGCCATCGCCCTGTTTTCGGCGGAGAATATCTGGAAAAGAAATGCTGCCGAAGATGTGGCTTATGCCCGCACTGTTTTAAATCGTTTCTGAGAATCTCAATTAATGCGTATGTCGAAGATTATTAGCATATTAGTCCTTATTTTCTTTATTATCCCGTTTGTTCTGCGGTCGATAATTCGTTTCTTTTTCGGACACAGCTCGTCGCAGAAAAACAAGAAAAGTGCGTCTTCATTTACACGAAAACCTTCCTCGAAAAAGAAAGTGTTTTCGAAAAATGACGGTGAATATGTCGATTATGAAGAGATTAAGGACTGAGCAACATCGAAGTCCCCGTAAGACAAGCTAATTTCAGTCCGGCTTGATGAAAAGAGCGATGAATTTCTTGATTAACTGTCGAACGGGTTTCCAAAATGTCGGCTGATTTCCGGATAAAATAGGTGAAGGTAATCACCATTCCCATATCGGTAAAGTCGGTAAACGAAACGACCCATGCTTTGTCCTGAATATCAGGCAGATGATTTGGAATATCTTTTAAAAGTTGCATAGCCGTCTGCATTTGCTCCGGCGTTGTTTGATACGTTAATTTCAGCTCGGTCACAATCCGCCGATGGGGTTCGGATGAAATGTTGGTAATGAACGCGTCCGTCAGTTTGTAGTTGGGGATGGTCAGTACCCTTTGGTCGTAATTGCGGATTCGCGTGCTTCTCAGGCCGATATCGACAACGACACCTTCAACAGAATCAAACTTAATCGTATCGCCGATGCGGAATGTTTTATCCGTGAAAATCGTAAAACCACCGAAGATATTCTTGATCGTATCCTGGGCAGCCAGCGCAAAAGCGATCCCGCCAATACCCAGCGTGCCAAGTAAGGTGGCCGCTTCAATACCGATCGTATTAAGCGCCGTAATGATACCGATAATCCAAATGATGATCAGCGTTGTCCGATTGATCACAGGCAACAATTTGAGGTCGATTTTCCCTTGTTTCCGGTTTTTCTCCTTGTCGCCTCTGAGTGCAAAATCTTCGATTAATGCGGTGAAAAAACGTCCGAAAAACCAAGTCACATCTAATACGATCAGTATGCTCAACGCTTTCGAAATGACATCAAGGCTTTCTTCATCAACATAAAGGCGGTTTGTGGCGATCCAAAAAGCGAGCAACAATACGCCAAATAAAACGGGCTTTTCAATGGCATCAAATAAAATATCGCCCATATGCGATTTGGTTTTTGATGCCATTTTCATCACCACTTTCCGATTGAAGATGACAATCAGCTTGTTAACGAAAATGGCAGAGGTAAAAATCAGGATGGAAATGCCCCAATCTTCAAGTGTATTATGAAAAAACAGCTTTTCAAGCATAACTTTTATTTTATTTAACGCAACAAAAATACGGCTTTTTCTATAAAATGTCGTATGTTTGCAGCAAATTTAATAACTAAAACGATGAAAAAGATTGTATTTTTATTTTTAACCATTTGTTTGTCGCTGCCATTATCAGCGCAAGGTAGAGGGAAGATAGCCCTTCCCGGTCTGAAAGGTTTTGTCACGTTGAAATGTGATTTTCACATGCACTCGGTTTTTTCAGATGGCAATGTATGGCCTACGGTACGTGTGGATGAGGCCTACCGTGAAGGACTTGACGCGATTTCACTCACTGATCATTTGGAGTACCGCCCTTATCTGCAAAATTTTGAAAAACTGTCGGGACTTTCTCTCAACAGCGTATCTCACAACTTGTCGTATGAAATCGCCCAAACGTACGCCAAAGAAAGAGGGATTATGCTTATCAGGGGGAGCGAAATCACGCGCTCAATGCCTCCCGGACACGCCAATGCGATTTTCATCACCGATGCCGATAAGTTGGCCACACCGGAGTATATGGACGCTTTCCGTGCTGCTAAAGCGCAGAATGCTTTTATCTTCTGGAATCACCCCGGATGGGATGCCCAACAACCTGACACGACGTTGTGGTTTACCGAACACACCCAATTGCTCCAACAGGGTTTTATGCATGGTATTGAAGTCGTTAACGGCCCCTATTTCCCCGAAGCGCATAAATGGTGTTTAGAAAAGAAATTGACGATGTTAGGCAATTCGGATGTTCATGGCCCTATGGCCTTAGCGCCGGGAAGTCACCGAACCATGACGTTAGTATTCGCTCGTGAAGCCACACCCGAAGCCATCCATGATGCGTTGAAAGAGCGACGGACAGCCGTTTATTTCGACGACTATATCATCGGTGAAGAAAAATACCTGAAAGAACTTTTTGAAAATGCATTGGAAATAACGGTGACAAAAACTGAAAAAAGAGCAAATATCACCCTCAAGAACACATCCGACCTGACTTTCCATTTGTCAAAAGCGAATTCTGATCAGCAGTTAACCTATTTGCGTAACGATTACATCTCCCCATTAATCCTTGCCCCCCAAGGCACTCAGACCATCACGGTCAGATTCAACGATGGCGTCAAGGGCGGAGACGTCAATTTTTGTATTGAGAATTTTTTGATTGAGCCGAAAAAGGGGTTGGTCTATACGGTGAAATTATAAATGTCACACGGATTATCAAAAATCGAACACGCGTTAAAATCAGCGCGTGAAACGCGATTATTGTACATCGGAACCGATTGCCTGAACCGGATTCCAACCCTGTTTATGGAGCAGTTTCCGGCAAAAAAAGCCATGATTGTTGCTGATAATAATACATTTGACGTTGCGGGAAGGGCTATATCGGACAATCTTCAAAGCGCCGGCATCAGGCAAGAAACACCGCTTATTTTTGATGATCCGGATTTTTATGCCGAGTACAAACATGTCGAACGATTAGAAAACACGCTGGCGCAGTCGGACGCCATTCCTGTGGCGGTGGGGTCGGGTACCATCAACGATTTAACAAAGCTTGCCGCCTTCCATACCCGACGACAATATTTTTGTGTGGCTACAGCCGCCTCAATGGATGGGTATACCGCTTATGGCGCATCGATTACGTATCGGGGCAACAAACAAACGTTTACCTGTCCGGCGCCACAAGCCGTATTGGCTGATGTGGATCTGATCCGTCATGCGCCGCCTGAATTAACCGCCTCCGGTTATGCCGATCTGTTTGCAAAAATTCCGGCAGGCGCCGACTGGATACTATCGGACGCTTTGGGGATTGAAGCCATCGAACCCATCGCCTGGTCGATCGTTCAGGATGGATTACACGAGGCTTTAGCTTTTCCGGAAGGCGCATCCAAAGGCGCTGTTGAGGCGATTACACCTTTAATCGAAGGATTAATGTTGAGCGGTTTTGCTATGCAATGGTCGCGCACAAGTCGTCCGGCTTCAGGCGCTGAACATCAGTTCAGCCACCTCTGGGATATGGAACACCACACATGCCATGGAAAAATTCCTGCCCATGGGTTCAAAGTAGGTATTGCCACATTATACCTCTCTGCGCTGTATGAGCAATTGATTCGTCATCCCATCGAACAACTCGATGTCGGCGACTGTTGTGCAAAATGGCCAACATGGGAACAACAGGAGGCGCAGGCCAAAGCGATGTTTTCGAATACGGATTTCCTGCCGACGGTATTAACTGAAATGCGAGCCAAATACGTCACAACGGCGGAACTTGAACGACAGTTGAATACCTTAATCCAAAGATGGCCGGTTATCAGGGAACGTCTTGAACGTCAAGTGTTGCCTTTTAACGAAGTGAAGCGCCGCCTGCGATTGGTTGGTGCGCCGGTTGAACCGGAAGCTATCGGACTCGACCGGTCACGTTTTCGTCACAGTTTTTTGCGTGCGCAACATCTCCGACGCCGTTTTACCATACTCGATATAGCCGTACGCACAGCCTGTCTCGATCAATGGTTGGATGTTATTTTTTAAACGTTGATTGATTCTTATGGCATTAGTCGAACATTCATCGTTTCCTGATGAACAGGCGCTTTTAGAACGGATCAAACAAATCAAACATGTAACGCTTGATTTGGATGGCACGATTTATAAAGGGAATACGCTTTTCCCACAAACCTTGCCTTTTTTAATGCAATTGAAAGCGATGGGCATCGGCTATTCCTTTTTAACTAATAATCCATCGAAAAGTTTATCCGACTATTTATCCCGCTTCGAGAAAATGGGGTTACAAGTTACGGTCGACGAATTGTATACATCCACACAAGCGACCATCTGCCATCTGAAAACACATCTTCCCGCAGCAAAACGTTTGTTTATTTTGGGCACCCCGAGTATGACCGGTGAATTCGTCAAAGCCGGGTTTGTTTCAGCGCCGGATAGCGCCGATGAAATCGTCGATGCAGTCGTTGTCGGGTTTGATATGACCTTAACTTATGAACGGTTGTGCCGTGCCGCCTGGTGGATCAAAAACGGTAAACCCTTCATAGCCACCAATCCTGATGGGGTATGCCCAACCGACCAACCGACTGTTTGGGTTGACTGCGGTTCGATTTGCGCTGCATTAGAAAAAGCAACCGGCCGTAAACCCGACGTGACGCTTGGAAAACCACAACCTGAAATGATGGATGGGATTTTCAAAACACACAAGTTATACCCGTGTGAAGTCGCCATGGTGGGCGACCGCATCTATACTGATATGTTAATGGCGCACCGGACAGGCGTTTTAAGTGTGCTTGTATTGAGCGGCGAAGCGACCTTAGCCGATGCTCAAAAAGCTTGTCCGCAACCGGACATGACAATTCAACACATCGGGATTTTAGGACGCTTGTTGGCAAATGCTAAGAAAGTTTAAAAAAAGACGAAATCATCGCGATTGATACGTTAAATTATATATAAAACTATTAAATATTACTAAAAAACGTAACATCTTTTTAATATTAAGAAATTACTACCTATATTTGCACCGAAATATAGATTATTGTAATGAATAAGAACTGATGAATAGGATTTTTTTACTTATTTGTTTATTTTCGTTCTGTTGTTTTTCTGTTTTCCCGATGGATGCGTTAAAAACCTCA
>Ga0209628_10004511_pt1 | contig 10088 bp, 11 predicted proteins | sample TergutCu122P4_FD_187285 | JGI IMG/M metagenome (GOLD analysis project Ga0209628, IMG submission 187285) | Cubitermes ugandensis P4 segment gut microbial communities from Kakamega Forest, Kenya - Cu122 P4 (SPAdes) (version 2) | ecosystem: Host-associated > Arthropoda: Insects > Digestive system... | reverse complement strand
CCACCCAGATATATGACTTCCTCTTAAATCGGTAATAAACCTGATGATGGCCACTGTTGGCCGAAACATGTAGTTTATACATATTAGAATATACACCTTTTTTGTAATTAGTTGTGTTGTATTGACGATCCTCCTCCCTCCCTACATGTCTGTGTACTTAGGAAGGGTTTTGTTTGTTTGTTTGTTTAATGTGTTATTATTCTGTGGTGTAATGCCATTCAGGGTCACTGACAAAACAAGCAGTGTCTTTTTTATATGAATTTAACTTTACACAGCTCTGCAAGTATCATAACAGGTGGCCTAAAAATAATGTTCTTGTAGCCTTAAAGTTTTGCATTATTGCCATAGGTGTAAATGGTGGCAGGTAAACAGTGTTCCATATTTTATGTTAACGTGTTTTAGAAATATGAAATACTTCGCAGTTCAGCAGTTAGTGCAATAGTGGTGACACACATCTTCAAGTTTGTAAGGATGTCGTGTTTTGTATCCAATATTGTGGTCTTTCAGGTTGTGACACTGTAGTATGGTACTGTCACAGGTATCTGGTCATGGTAGTGGGCTGTAGGATATCTAGTAGGGATAAGGGTGGCTAGTAGGTATTTGCGTGTATTTGGCGATGAGGCAGAAAAGTATCTGCCGTTAGGCCAGAAAATATCTTTAGGTGTGGTAAAGTTCAGCTGAGTCCTATACTGTGTGTAATTCAGGATAGAAATGTAGTGTGCTCCACTGGGCAACCAAGATAAATCACCCCATGGTAACCCTGGTGGTTCTCAGTCATCACCACAACCACAAGAATCAGACCTGTACAGATGGAGGGTACCAGAGTTTCAGAAGCTTTTATCCATGTGTTCATATAGATTGTTGGTACCTGCTTTCAGATATGGTGTCATGATACAGAGAGACAGTGTCAAGTTAGTGTTTCTGTCCTTGCCAGCAGACTCATAATTTTGTTGCATTAGTCCATTCTTGACAGCACACTAAAACAGTCAACAGTTTTTGCAGTGCACACATATTTGATAAAAATATCATACATTTTTTTTCTCTCATTCAGCTTAATACAAAGAATGCAGTTTACCATATGAAACAGAGGATCATGCAGGGTGGTGCAGAGCTGACTGACACTTCGCAGAACACAGTGTTTCCCTACAGTGGGGGTAGGGGGCCAGAGTCTGCACACCAAGAATGAGTTGATGTTGCGCTGTTTTAAAACCCGTTCAGTCACAGTGGATCAGTGTAGTACTTAACATGTCAGTGAGTGATTAAGGGCATTTTCATATGTCAGATATCTCATGGCCTGCATGATCGCCAAACCTCACAGGTAGGGATTTCTTGTTGTGGGGATCCCATGCGCTAGCAAGTATGCAGGAATTGCCCACATAGAATACAGGAGTTGGAGCGTAATATTCTCTCCATCATGAAATTGTGACCATAAATCCAGAGCTGTTGCACGAGTTTTGGGCAGTTGTGTGAATCATTTTAAGACTGTATGTTACAAATGGAGACCACTTGCAAGATGTTGTCTATCACAAGTAATAAGTAGCTAACAACTTGGTGGCATTGTACATAAAACTGGTACATTTTGTTTCATTCCTTCCTTGTTGTGTAAAACATTGTGTTAAAATAATATACAGGATGTTTCAGGAGGAATAGTAAATATTTTAGGTGGTGGTAGTATGGACTGTTCCGAGTAAATAAGTTCATATAAACATGTGTCCAATTTTCAGTGGGTGTGGAGATAGTTGGTTTGAAGTTGGTGCACACAGATCCGATTTTTGTCTGTGGGGATGGATGAAAAGTGAAGTCTACAAAGAAGAAGTAAACACAAGAGACGAACTGGTCGCTCGCGTTGTGAATAGTGTTGCCCTCATAAAGCAAGAATGCCAAGATGACCTCAGGAGAGCTATATGTACTGTTGCCAAGAGAGTTGAAAAGTGCATTGAAGTCAATGATGGGATTTTTGAACATGTACTTTGAACTGTTGCAATTTATTGATATCATTTACATAACCAGTAACTGCAATCAATAAGTCATTTGTCTTTCGTTCATACCTTTTGTAAGGCTTCTTATTTGTAATATTCAAACAGCTGTATCGCCACACCCATTGAAAATTGGACACATTTATATGAACTTATTTACTGGGAATAGTCCATGCTACCACCTCCTAAAATATTTACTATTCCTCCTGAAACACTCTGTATAAATATATAAAAATATTCAGTCCAACACAACTCTTTGTTTAGCAATTATTGTTAAGAGCTATTTATATCATATTTCACAGCTTTGGTTAAAGTAAATGTTGGTATTGCTATTGTATAGCATCCTTTTTAAGTTTTCATGTTTATGGATGTATCCTTGACTGGTATTTGTAACTCTTAGGTGCGACATCCCCTTTGTGTTCTATAGATTAAATACAATATATATAACTAGCAGTCAAAGCACAACAAAATTTTATTGCACTGTGTTGTACAATATGTTTTACAATTACATGTTCCGGCCCTTTTTTTTAGGCCATCGTCAGGTTGTATCTGCTTAGCCTTGAGAGTAATGTACCCTGATGAAATCAGGGTACATTACTATATACAGGGTGTCCCAGGAGGAATGTGCCAAATTTCAGGAGATTGTTCCGATATAACCCAAAACACCTATGTCCAAATTTGAACGGTTACGGAGATAATGGCCAGAGAAGTTTGAAACTTTGACAGCTGTTACACACTTATTGATTACCAAATATATATTAAAACTGGCAGGAATATGTGGTTTCTGTAATGTTAATATCTGTACTTAATATCAAACTAACTTGTGAGTGACATAAAGCCATTAAATTGAACTACAAGAACACTTGCACTCATGTCATAGTTGTCCTTAGGGTTCCAAGCACTATACATGACATGAATGCCAAGCACTGAAGTTTCCTACCTTATCACCAAGAAGGAAGTACATAAGCAGTTTAGAGCGAGCTTGAGCGAAATTGCCGTAATATGACACCACATTTAAGGACGGACATGGATAATGTTGTCAGCTGACAGGTACAGTGCGTGGACCCGCCAGACGACCACACTTTTCTCTGGCCATTATCTCCGTAACCGTTCAACTTTGGACATAGGTGTTTTGGGTTATATCGGTATACTTTAACATAAGGAACACCCTCCCGAAGTCTGGCACATTCCTCCTGGGACATCCTGTATAGACAAGTGTACTGGTAAAATTGTACATAAATATATAATATATTCGTTTGTTAAATATTCTTTGTATTTCATTTCATATTGGTCCGCACGCAAACAAAATTTTGCAGACTTAGTCGCACTATTCGTGCATAACTTCGATCAGGCCTGCTCTAAATACTGGGCCTAAAACGATTAATTTTTAGTGAGTTTTAAGAAATCGTTGACAATGCAAGTAAACACAAACACATGTAATATATGCCCGTTACGCGTTGTCTGTAAATATTTTGGTTTGCGAGATAGTTAAATAAGATGGGCCGAAGGCACTAATGTTTTTGTATGGTAGATACGTTTGTAAGCTAAATGTTTATGTCTATAATATATACATAAATTGCAGTCAGTATATTTTTACAAATTTTATCGAAGTGTTATAGTTAGCGGTCTGCACTGGAATCGGAAAGGACGACCAGCCATTGGAAGTTCATTTGAGCAACGTAATTAATCGCCGGTCCCAGTGGCCGCGCGGTCTAAGGCGTAGGTCTACGGCCGCTCGCCTGCTGAGATCGTGGGTTCGAATCCCACCGGCGGCATGGATGTTTGTCTGTTGTGAGTGTTGTGTGTTGTCAGGTAGAGGTCTCTGCTACGGATTGATCACTCGTCCAGTGGAGTCCTACCGAATGTGGCGCGTCGTTGCGTGTGATCAAGAAACCTCGAAAATGAGGAGGTTAAGGCCCGCTACCGGGCTGTGAAAATACAACCAAAATGGGTTGTAACGCCAGGAAAACAAACAAACAAACGTAATTAATTACACTTCTCGTACTACAACGCAATCAGCATAACTTAGCTATCGTCAGCATCAGCAAATACGAACTTGTGGTACAGTTTAAGGCTCCCTGGCAATACAGCAGTAAATCTAATGAGTCTGGAAAGCCTGCTCATAGAGCAGCAAATGTTGACATGAGAGTAATCGGGGACTGCCTGGTTTTGATCGGGAGCGAGAGACCGGCTACCTTGACTGAGATTCTCCGTGGTTTTCCACAGTCCTTCCAGACAAATCTATATTTCCCAGTTCATCATTCACGCCATAACTGATCGTTATAGAGTATTTAGAGCGTCGTTAAATGTCCCACGAAAGGAAGGCACATGTTCTTAGTGTTAATGTGAACGGACTGTACATCATGCTGGTTGAGGTTTTGCGCTGGCGTTTGCTTCTAACTGCTTCGAAGCCTTTGAAGATCATCAGCAGCCCCTAGTCTATACAAGTCGATAGCTGGCTGCTTGCTGCGTTATGCAGTCTCTAAGCCAATTTGTGTTCGCAAAGGGAGGGGGGAATGAATTGGCATGCAGCAAATTTCACTTAACAGAAGTCTGAACTTTGAACGGCAGTGGCAGAGTTACAATATTTACTCTACAAAATGGCGCTTGAAATTGTTAATGTAACTGATACAGGATACTCCACTTTTTAACAGGAGAGGGGTGCAAATGATTATTGGAGTATATGAGTTTCTATCAAATGTGAATAGGCCCTCTGTTATCGTCTTTATCACTACTATGAATAGTACTATGAAGTACTTTAACCCTTTAAAGACGAAGCGCAGACCGCTTTATATAAAGGCCCAGTCCGTACCTCGCTGTAAACACTTTTCATCTCGGTTATAAAAACCAATCAGTTTATGCTGTAAGTGGCACAAGTCGCTCTTTGTTCTGAGATAAATACAAAACACATAAATACAGTGTGGGCAGACCGTACAGTTGTTGAATGTTAAGCTGTTGGTGCATCATGTAACCAGTAGGCTTTAAAAGGTTAATGAGTCTTCCGTGTTGTACATGTTTTTGACGTTGGACACTGGAGGGATAAATGATACTAGATTGATTTCCAAATTTATTCATGCTCCAAGTCATGAATTAGAGGATACAGATATTAGTATACCAGATGCTCCGGATAGTTTAATAGCTGATACTACAATTAGCGCCAGTGTTGAATAGATTGTAAAATACATTATTTATAAATTTTCGCGTGTAGTTAGTGCAATTAATATTCATCCACTATGCTTGATGAATGAGGAGGTTAGGATCTTTCGTACTGAGGTTTGGTTTAACCCTCCAATTGATCCTACGATCGTGGATATTAAGATAATTCTTAATGTAGAGTTACTGATTTCAATCAGGTATGATATTAATGTCAATGGGGCGGCTTTTTGCACTGTTATTAATAATGTACAGTTTTCTCATATTAATCCCTCTATTACTTCTGCAAAGGAACGTCGATATTGGTAGTAAGAGAGGGACTTGCAAGACACTTGCCTCTGACCATATCAATTCGCGAGCTTTATTAGTAGCGCTGTTGAACTGTTGGAGTGTTGGAGTGTTGGACTGTTGGAGTATTGGACTGTTGGAGTGTTGGACTGTTGGAGTGTTGGAGTGTTGGAGTGTTGGAATGTTGGAGTGTTGGACTGTTGGAGTATTGGACTGTTGGAGTGTTGGACTGTTGAACTGTCGGACTCCTTACAACAAAAAATTAATTTTACAGCATTTCAAATAAATCAGAGGCTTGTTACCAATATAGAGATGGTAGTTCACTTACCGCATGAAGAACTGAAGGAAACAGCTGTAGATTCTGTAACTAATATAATCGATCAAAAAGGAAGAGATAGGAAAGAACTGGTCCAGAATCATTTCCAGTGGAGGGCTTCGATATAAGACTGATGAACCTTCGCGTCCTGCTACCAGAGTTAATTAGTAAGGTGGGGTGGATCTTAGAGAAATAGGTTGTGAGGATGGACGGTGGATTGAACTGGCTCAAAATCTTGTCAGTTGGCGGACTTTGGTGTCAGTGACTTTGAATCTTCGGGTTCTGGTACCGGAGAGCTAGATTATTAAAATGGATCTTAGGGAAACAAACTGTGGAGATGGGAGGAGGATAAATTGGCTCAGGATCGTATCCAGTGGCTGACTGTGATATTTACGGTATTGAAATTTAGGGTTTTGCTACCGGAGTTAGTTAATTAATAAGATGGGAGGTGCCTTAGTGAGATAGATTGTGAGGATGGGAGGTGGATAGTGTCGCACTCTGTAGTGGGTTTTGGTGTGAGCAGTGTCGTGACTTCGGGTACTGCTGTAAGACATTTAGGCAATTAGACAGGAATGGATCTATGGTAATAGTTTGTGAGGATAGGAGTGGATAAAACTGTCTCAGGATCATATCCAGTGGCGGGCTTTGGTACTGGCGGTATTGCATATTTGGTTTCTGTTGCCACGTAAGCACGTAGCACAAAATGATGCTTACCAGTAGGACTCGGTCTGTCTGGAGCAGTCATACCCCCAGCAATGGCCGAGGGATGAGGCACCCTCGCGGTGGCCCAAGCTGCGTACCATGGACAAGGTTTGTTTTCTGCCACAGTGGACTGTGGATAGACGGCAACAAAGGGACTTCTTCCAGAAGCCGCTGCTGCCAGAGCGCCGAAGTGCGTCATGAAGCCCAACCTGCAACGGTGAATGTAAAAATGTAATTGTATTCGGAATCCAAACAGCAAACGTGTCCTGCCGTGCGTTAGTTGTCCATCAACAGTTGAGGCAATATTCAGCCTAAATCAAGGCCGTGCATATTTCTTCACAACTTGATCACATGATCAGAAATGTGTATGAGTGCTAGCTGTGGGACTTCTTTTGTTGGAAACGGCGGTGAAATACAGACCGTTAACTAATTCAAAATTACGTTTTAGATGTTGTCAATTCTGTGGCATTAATGAGAAAAGTATCCAAAGAAAAGTTTAATAGGTTGGTACTTGTTTATATCCTACAGTCCTATGCCAGCTAACTAGGCACAACACATTTTGACACAGTAATCAAGATGGCCGCACAATGGCCAAGGGGGCCCTAAGGTATGTGCCCCCAGTCTAAGGTAATGACAGCTTAGCTAAATGAGCTACGGTAACACTATGTCTATCCTTTTATTTACATTCAGCCTTCTAAGAATATTTTTCTTTAGGATTTTCCGACGGGGCGGGTAACTCAGTTGGTACAGCAACTCGCTACGGGCTGGACGGTCCGGGGATCGAATCCCGGAGGGGGCGAGATCTTCCGCACCCGTCCAGACCGACACTGGGTCCCACCCAGCCTCCTATACAATGGGTACCGGGTCTCTTTCCCGGGGGTAAATCGGCCGGGGCGTGGCGTTGACCACCCACCCAATCTAAAGCCGAGATTAAAGAAAGAGTACAGCTATACCTCTACTCCCTCTTCAGGCCTTCGTAGCCTGTTCTAAGGTGAACTTTTACCTTACCTTTAGGATTTTCCGACTGTTGCGTCCTCTAAGCTTGTCTTGCTTGAATTTATCATCGCTATCTTGCATGCTACTTCTCCTACCCATCTTTTACTTCTGTTTTTTCTCGTCGCCTGCTGCAGTGTTATTTTCTCACAAGTACAAATCCCGAAGCCTCTCGTTATGCAATTTTCTCGAGCCTTTTCTTACTTCTACCTTCTTAGGTGCCGACAGATTCCTCAGAACTCAAACCCCAGACACCCTCAACCAAGTTACTGCCTAGCAATGGGAGACGAAATTTTGCGCAAATACAAGGAACACCTACAAAAATTTAATTTCTATTTGTTTACTTAAGAAATCGGATAATAAAGTGTTCTGAAATGAAGAGTAGTTAGCGTGCCGCAAATTTAACGCGCTCTTAACTTCCGTCAGTGCCTTTATTTTTTAACTCTTTCATTTTCATAAATTTCTTCCCAAAAATCATAATGTTCCCATATGATTCAAATTACTTTTTTTCCCTTCTTTTTTTCTTTCTTTCTTTCTTTTTTTTTTAGGCGGACAGGACGTAGACGTTACTGTCATACTCTTAGGGTAACTCTATCTTTGGACCCTAGCACAGTAGAAACACCTGCCTCTTATCTCTACCTGGGGATTAAATTCGATGAATGATTGGTGTTAGAAAACTAGGGCTGTGGACGAAATCCTAATAAATAGCTTCCAACGGTGTGTCACACTAACGCCTACTTCATTTCCATCAGTAAATTAAAGTCTAATCACAAATTTACACGAACCCGAAATTACGTCACCAGTTTTCCCACAGACAATTTCAGCTACAAATTATCAATACGCTTTATGTCACAGCACACAAATGTCCTGCAAGTATATACTTTTAACCTTGAACCTTTACAATAATATTATTAATAAGCAGGAGTCGGAATAGCGTATTTGTTACCGTGACTGGGTTTTGGGCTGGGAAACAGAGATCGTCTGGTTCAGTTCCCGGCAGTTCCTATAGCGAATCTTGGGCCACCCTGCCTCAAAATCAGTGCATGTCAGTGTCCATTTTTATGTGGGCAAAGCGGCAGGAATGTAATGGCGACAATTCTTTTCCATCTATTGCTGAGGTAAAGAATAATTGCAGCTATATCCCTACTCCCACATGTGCTTTCATAGCATGCATTGGAACAACTTTATTTTATGAATAAATATTTGACGAAATATTAGCAAATCAATTTTTACGCCATGTCATTAACTTCGAACCAATAGATTGGTACAAACAATACATGAATATTAAGCGTGAAAAACTGCGAAGAATGAACTGTGTTTTATTCTTCATAATGTGCAAATTTGCTGTATTTTTAAACCTGAAAACTTCCTTCCTTCCTTCCTTCCTTCCTTCCTTCCTTCCTTCCTTCCTTCCTTCATTCCTTCCTTCCTGCCTTCCTTCCTTCCTTCCTTCCTCCCCGAGAACCACTTTCAGCAATATCCCCACAGCAGCTTCCCATAATACGTCACGATATGCAATACTGTTACTTCTCATACTCCCACTAAGCGAAGACGTTTGTGTCTTATCGTATGTAAAAGTTACTATCTCCCTGAGGAGTGTTAAGGAACTGTAAAAACGCCATATATAGAAACAAAAACAAAAGATATGGGAATTGATCAAGAACTTTTACTGCATTGATTTTACATGCATGGCGATTCAGAAGGCGTCCCTTCCTCAGAGCGGCCCTGACGTCACATAAAGTGCACTTCATATAATCCCTGCTGTGGGACTTCTTCAGGACACTCACCGCAATGCCGGGTACTTTGCAGAGCTGATCTTCTAGAGACAGTTCTGCACATGAATCAATACTATCTGCTGACCAATTACGCCAGCCGATGTAGTGAGGCGCATTTGGACTGAAATGGATGTGCGCTGACAGGCCAACACTTCAATCTACTATTTTTAGATTTTAATGTATTCATGTTCACAGATTAACCTTATTTTTATGGGCCATAGGTCGAAAATTTGTGGTCCGCATTGTGATGTCATGTGGGCCACCGACACACCCCTACCATAAAGAAAAGCCTCTAAAAATTTCATCTTGCAGTTTCGCAAATATTCAAATTTTTTGCTGGTACCTCTCTTCAAATGCAGCTTTCCGTGGTTTTATCTGTCTTCAAATCAGTTTTTCGTGGTTTTATCTGTTTTCAAATGCAGTTTTTCGTGGTTTTATATCTTCAAGTTCAGTTTTTCGTGGTTTTATCCGTCTTCAAACCCAGTTTTTCGTGCTTCTATCTCTCTTCAAATTCAGTTTTCTTGCTGATGTGTCTTCAAATGCGGTTTTTAATGCTAGTATCTGTCTTCAAATACAGTATTTAATGCTGGTATCTGTTTTCAAATTCATTTTTTTTATTCTGGCGTCTGTCTTCAAATGCGGTTTTCCATGCTGGTGTCTGTCTTCAAATGCAGATTTTCTTTCCGTTATCTCTCTTCATGTGTAGTTTTTCATGCTGGTATTTGCCTTTACACAAAACCACTAACATCACGTCATCTACTGACAACTGCCACGTAACACACAACACACTGATCTTTATTCTGATATTTACATCTGGACACGTTTTCTGTTGACTCTGCTCACGAAATGTATCAGTACTCCCTGAGGTTGGCCACTTGAGAGCTG
>Ga0209628_10004509_pt1 | contig 10089 bp, 4 predicted proteins | sample TergutCu122P4_FD_187285 | JGI IMG/M metagenome (GOLD analysis project Ga0209628, IMG submission 187285) | Cubitermes ugandensis P4 segment gut microbial communities from Kakamega Forest, Kenya - Cu122 P4 (SPAdes) (version 2) | ecosystem: Host-associated > Arthropoda: Insects > Digestive system >... | reverse complement strand
ATCAAAATCTGGAGGAAGAAATTAGTTATCTTTTACAGTGCTGAACACCACATGCAGCAGTACACAACCTGAACTCCTGAAGATGGACATATAGATGTCCGAAACATGTAGAGTTATTTATGATAATAAATCATAATTGTTGCATCAAGTTGGCATTTCTCGTCATTTCCAGAGCCAGTCTGACTGCTGCAGAGATGACAGAAAACTCAGCCCCAGCTCGAAATTGAAACCTAATTGTCCAACTGGTAGCCTGGGCAAAATATTGACTGGGCTGTCCTGTCTGGTGTACTAGGCTTCAGGAACAAGAATTTAATGCTTGGCATCCTATTGTCTTTTGCAATAATTATTTAAGAAATATTTTCAAACCCCAAAAATGTCTTGGTCTTCTATTAAGTTCCCTACTTTCACATCTCTTAAAATGCAAACCTCGTGCACAGTTTGGTGCACCTTTCACATACACATAAAATAAATATGCCACAGTGTTTATTAACACTGCCAGGTTGTCCAACTAATTTGAAGAGTATGGACCTTAAAAGAGGGCATTCCTTTAAAAGGAAATGTTATATATCCTAATATCTGCATGCAACTGTTCAGTTGAATGACTGTTAATTTTAGTGTTACAAACTGTAAGACAGTTTGTTTTCTACATTTATTACATCACATTATTCATACACATCATCTATATACCTTTCACTCCCATGCTTGTTCATTCACTTACTATAATTATTGTAAACATGTAACCAAAAAAAAAAAAAAAAAGGGCGTCTTTGTGTTACAACCACTGTACTGTACCCACTGCCCTAATTCAGGAGGTGTGATTCACAATCTCAACAAGGTTCTATTTAGGAGAATTAAAGATCGTCCCATCACCAACCCAGTAATTTTGTATATTCACAGGTCTTTGCTTCTGTGACACAAAGAAAGAATACAAACAGTGCAGCAATGAAGAAAGACACACAAAATTTTGAGCCCACTTTGCCACAAACAGTCTAATCTGCCTGTACCACAAAAGTAAGATTTTCATTACCATTTGGCCATGTCTAACTCTCCCTGATGTAGGATCAAAACATTGAACGGCATGAAAAAGACCACGTCATTGCATACCTTAAAGGTTTGCTCTCATCATTCTAACCTATGAAAGGTTAATTTGAATTGTCTTATGTACTTCCCTACAATTTAGTCCAATGTTATCTATTTTTGAAAAAAGGATTAATAAAAATTTTCAGGAACATACCTCACGTAATGCACATTAACCTAATATTAAATACAACATGCAACAAACAGGAATACTTTCCAGCAATTTTCCAAATTCACAAATAATTTGGCCAGTTGTTTATCCCTCTACACACTTCCAAAATCATCTTGCTTGTCTTTTCCTACCATCTCAAGTACTATCTGTAGGATACTGCTACCGTCTTTAAAGGCTGCTGTTTCATCCATTTGATAGCAATAATTTTATTACTTCCACTAGGCTCTATCATTCTTTACCACAACATTCCACAACTCTGCACTTGTGTGATACTTTGCAGAATGTGCCCATAGACATTCACATACCTCAAGAATATTTCAGAGGTACAGAAATACGTTACAGCTAGTTGTGCTTAGTTGTAGATGTGTTTGCATAATTGCAAAAATTGCCTGGTAGCTTCGTCATGTAAGCCTGTATATCTGTCCATGTAACAGTGCAGCTCCCACTGGACAGATTTCTGTGAAAGTTGATACTGGGGACTTGCATGAAAATTTGTTGTGAAATTCCAAACTTGTTTAAATTCCAATAAAAATATCAAACACTTCACATGTCGATCTAAGTATGCTTTACCATTGCCAGCAACATAAATTCATCATAGAAGAATTTTTGTGTAACACCAAATATTGTTATTTTGTTAACAGTGACATTTATCTCAACAATACACACAAAATGTACTGCTGTGTTCCCATTGCTACAATGGTTATACAAACATGTCATAACATCCTGTTTACATACACTGCCTTGCTTGTTAAATTTCTTTATTGGCTTAAGTTTGGAATACAACAGCTCTAAGACAGTGATTAATTTAACTTAACTTTGTGCAGTGAAACAGAAAGTCATTCTATAATGTTTAAGTTCATGGTGACATTTATTATCATACATTCATGGCAAAGTAATATTTTATTCACATTAGGAATCAATTTACTCCAAAAAATAAATTTACTCTTGAAGCATGTGATGTGTAATGTGGCTGTGGTCAATTTTATTATGGGAATTCAAATTCTTCAGAGAAAAACTCAGTACTAGGAATTAACTTTCTTATTATGTTGCATTGTTCCAAAGATGGAGATAAGAATGGGGTTATCAAACTGTATTCCTGTGACTGACCAGGCATGACCATACTCCAAGAAATGCCATAGTACATTATCGATAAATAAATAAATATCAATATTCCCATCAAAAAATTAATATTCTTTTAGTTTAGTATAATGAACAAACTGATTACACAAATCCCCACACTTTTCACATTTGGAGGGACACGTATCTTTCATCTGAAAAGTTCTGTTCTGTTATGTTCTATTCAGAATACTAAGACAACAAACAAAGTCCAGAAATGCAGTAATAGCAATTATAAGATGCCATCCCGAGACTTACTTTGAATTAAAAAAAGCAACTTCACCATAATAACTTAGTGCAGTTGTGTAGATGCATGAAAACAAAAAGGAAAAAATAATGTACACGCAATACCTTTATTGGTTTTTCCAACACCTTCTATTTAATTTTCTTTACATTTTCCACATAACACTAGACTTGTTAAAAGCAAGGTGCAGTCAAGAAATTAAACATCTGAGATACAATATCTCCTAAAGATCTAGTTAATGAACGTCTTTATCAAAGAGGAATGCTTAAAAATGTCAGTCAGCAGAGGTAACTGGAAAGAAACCAATGCCACTGATAACATGTCAGAAAACAATTTTTAAGAAATTAATTTTTATGTCATACACATCTCTGTAATTTCCAAATTTTATGCAATTTCAATAAGAAACTGTGTTTTACAGCTATGGATGCATTATGTACAGCACAAAAAGAAAATTTGTTCACACTTTTATGTAGCCAGCCTGAAATAAATCCAGGGATTACCAACTGTAAACAATGCATAATCTACTGATTTCAATATAACGGGTTAACAGCTGCCAACAGTGATGGACACAAATCACACTATTTTGTTTTTAATATTCATTTTTTTTATTATTATTTATTACTTTCAGAAATGAAAGCAGATATGTGGCACAACATTTGTTACTTACAATATTTGAGACTGTCAATGTCAGCAACACATAGGGCAAAGATGAGGGCTGCCTGATGCCATAGGTGTGAATACCATAGCATGATGGTTTATACTAAGAACACTTAACACAATGCTCTTCAAGCAAAGCCAAGCACCAGTAACCCACCACCATCAGGGGGACAGGAACAAACTTCAATATTCTGTATGACATTAAGGTGGCTCTTCCCCAGCACTAATGAGGAATTTGGTGTCCAAAACCAAAAATTAAAGAAGACCTTGCACAAGAAAGTGAAGATTTTGAGAGCAATCAAAAAATGAAAGTACAGTAAATTATAAAGCTACTTATTGGCCAGTATTAATACATTTATAAAGTCAAAGACTGAAAGTCATTCATATTATACAGAGTCAAATGGAAGGATGATCAGTGAATAATAACTTGAGGACTTACAAGAAAGCAGTTGTGATCCAACTGCAGTTACTAATCTAGCAATTTCTTGAAGAGACTGAAGAAAACCGCGAGAAACTTCAGTCAGGACAGCCATCTTAGAGTCGAGATTTAAACCATGGATATCCAGAATATGAAGGAATACTAACCACTCAACCATAACATTCAGTAGGTCCAGCATTCTAAATATGTTTAGTTCTTACATAATATACAAATTTCAAATATTATTAAGTTCTGATATGTTAACATATTTTGTTAATAATATGAGGTTACTTCCACCTACAAGTTTTCACACAAGAGCCACCTTAACATTCACTACATGCTGCATATCTGACGAGCCACTCTTACACACACCTCTCATTCCTTCTTTCACAGCCATATTTCACACACATGAAAGCCATGCAGCTGATGGAGCACTTATGTACGCCTGCCAAGTGTATGTGTGCAAGCGGCCAGGATTAAACTAATGAGGTTACAAGGAAACTGGTTGCTGATGGTCTTGTCCTTACAGTTGTAGATGACAGAAGACTGACAACTGCCCAGCAACAAAGCATGAGCAAGGTGCCATGTCTAGGATTGGTTGTATGGCTTGTCAGAGACTTGCTCTGACCGAAGGAACTTCATGCACCAAAATTATAATTGGTATTGTGTTTTCATATTCTACTAGCCATTAAAAGGTGACATTTATATGACCTGTAAGGCAAACAGATCTTCAGGGGGAATAAATGGCTTATGTGACACAACCTTTCTTCTAATACAGTAGTCATGACAAACACACTGTATACAACCTCACACATTAACTTCATGTGTCATGTCAGAATAAAATTCCGGTTTTGTGAGATATCAGACAAAATGAATGTTCCTGCCACATGCAGTTGCACTGCATAACCAATGAACAGCCTCCATGTCCCTGCAGCAATATGTGCATATCTCCCTTAACCAACTAAACAACAAACTCCATGGAGAGGAGTCTTTCCTGATAAGCCAGCAGTTCCACAGTTAATTAAGAAGCCCTCTGCATTTCATGGAACCTGAAGGTTCTTTACTGCATTCACACTGCCACCCATCCCCATCCTGAGCCAGATCAATTCATTCCATGCCCTCCCAAATCACAAATTTAAGATTTATTTTAATATTATCCCATATCTATGCCTAGGTGTTCTAAGTTGCCTCTCTCCTTCAGCTTTCTTGACAAAAAACCTGTATGCATTTCTCTTCTCCCCCGTATGTGCCACAACATTCCTGAATATGTGTGCATGGCTTTTATCAATTATTCATGTTGTGTTATCCTTCCCAGAGACATAAATATAAATAACACATTTTAATAAGCAGTCATTACTAACTATATGCCAGTGGAACTTATAAGGAAACAGGGAATACCAAAAAATCTAGAATACAATCTGTAATACATTTTTACTGTGTACACCAGTAGTATCAAATAATACAACCAACAAGGTACACATTCATGTATCACAAATGCATGTAATACTTCCTCTGTGTTTCGCCCTTCTCAGCCATCTTCAGGGACACCACATAATACTATAAGAAGGTCCTCAAGACTATTACAAGTTTTTATTGCAATGACAACAACAAGTAAAAGAAATAAATGTCAAGTATCTTGATACAACTAAGAGCAGGAAAATAGTCAACTGAGTAAAATAAAAAAAAATTCACGTGCAATTTGGGGGATGTGATGTGCAAATCAGGGAATGTGTAATTTTTTAACATTCGCAGCATGCTACAGATGTCAAGAAAAGATATTCTAGGGGTAAGAAAAATCTTCCAGCTGGGAAACGGTAGTCAATGGGGTCCCCCAGGGTTCAATCCTGGGACCCCTGCTTTTTATAATATACCTGAATGATGTACCATATGGATTACACCAAACAACTAAACCAGTAACATATGCTGATGATACTAGTGTTCTGTTAACGGCTAAAAATGGTGAACAGTTAAAAAAACAAAATTAACTGTACGTCAAATTACGCGACAGGATGGTTCCCAGCAAATGGATTAGCTTAGAACATGGAGAAGACAAATATAATGAAATTTACTTCAAGTTATCACCAGGATGAAGCCTTCCAAATTATATACCAAAAACAGATAACTGGAACAAACAATACAGATTTTTTAGGATTAGAACTTGACAAAAATATAGGGTGGAAGAACCATGTTCAAAAAATTATACCTAAACTAAGCAGTGTCTGTTACCTGGTTAGAAGAATGTATCCATGTTGCAATTCAAATACTCTTAAAAAGATTTACTTTGCTTACTTTCATACCGTTATGGAATATGGTATCATATTCTGGGGAGTTTCAGTAGAAAGTAAAAGAATATTCCAACAACAAAAAGAATAATTAGAATTGACAGGATCTACTTCAAGGATCTCATGTAGAACATTGTTTCAGAAATTGGAAATATTGCCTCTGACTTCTCAATACATACTCTCTTCGATGAGATTCCTCTCGTCCAATTTGGAGATTTTCACATTTAATACTGCAGTACATAATATAAATACTAGACTCAAATTAAAACTGCATAAACCAACAGCGAGCCTTACAATGTACTACAGGAGTGCCTATTATAATAGCATAAATATATATAATAAACTCCCAGATGATCTCGCTGAATTAATATTAAATAAGAAACATTTCCTATTACAACTAAAAAAATATCTACCCGAAAAGCCCTTTTACTCATTAGAATATTTGAATGCATAATAGACCTATGACAATAGGCCTAATATGGCAATGCTTCGACTATATAATTCATGAAATTATGTATCGATGTATTCTGTAATATTTAGTTTTTAATATTTTGAATGTATGTGTATGTGTTTGTTTTGTCTGTCTGTAATGTTTGTCGAATATTTAAGACATGTTTCATACCCGAAGCCTAGTGACTTATAGGGATTGATGAAATGTAATGCTATGTACGAGTATATATGTAATGAAAAATATAATTTACATGTGAAGGTGTTTTTACTATTACACTGTCTTAGCTGCATCAGGGTATATTCTATTTATTTCTTGTACTTACTGCTATTATTGAAATCAAAACACATAACTCTTCAGGACCTTTTTATAATATTAAATGGTATCCATGAAGATGGTTGAGTTAGTCAAAACATATGGGAGATATTAAATAAATTTATGATCCCAGAATACATCTATGTCTACATCTCTGTAATTCACTGCTTGTTGTGAACCCTGTCCAGAAGCTTGCATGATTAGAGTGGCTGTCTACTGAATGGAAAATATGGAATGCATTTCCTGCTACATAGCTGGAAAATTTTCACTACTTTAGCATTAACACATGAAATATCTATTGGCTTCAACAATACGTTTATTTCGAACACCTCGAACACAAAGTTTCTTGGATTAGTTATTACAAATTCCCTATCTTGGATGGATCACATCACTCAGCTAATACCTAAATTAAGTAAAGCATGCTATGTACCTAGATGCATCAGACCATTTATGTCTCAGGATGCACTGAAATCCATATACTACTCCTACTTTCACTCCCTTATTACTTACGGGATAATTTTTGGGTTAACTCTTCATACAGTTCTCATATCTTTCGACTTCAGAAGAAGGCAGTTAGAATCATTACAGGGTCAAGACCAAGGGATCCCTGTAGAGAACTGTTTAAGCATTTGAGGATCCTACCGTTACAGTCTCAATACATAATTTCCCTTTTGCTATTTGTTGTGGACAATAAGAATCTTTTTCATGTAAATTCAGAAATACACAGCATTAATACTAGGCAAAGTTCTAATCTTCATCAGCCTCAGGCTAACCTAACATTGTACCAGAAAGGGGTTTACTATTCTGCCATTAGAGTTTTTAATAATCTCCCTACCAACATAAGAAATTTATCTTGTGAAGTTTAAAGATTCAAACTGGAACTAGGTAAATATCTTCATCTAAAGACATTCTACACTCTTGAAGAATGTTACAACAGCTGTAAATCTTAAGCCAATTTTTAATTACTTATATTGTATACTAATGATACAAATATATGCCCAATCCACTAACATTGTATGTAAAAAACATTGTATGTATCAATATCAATGTACAATGTAAATGATTATGTTTAGCTATACTGTATATGCTATTGACAAGTTCCACATCCATTGGTGTCTGTTTCCAATGATGGATTTATGGAATATAATGAATGAATGAATGAATGTGGCAGTTAAATGTCCAAGAAATGTCATTAAATTGTTAAAAATTAACTGTTTCAAGACCAGTAATGCCTGCTGTAACATTAAAAAAATCTCTGCTTTCTCCCCACACAGTGCACTGATGTTTCATATGATTCTCACAACCACCATTATTACCCTAAATAGCACAGTTGGGTATTTGCAGGCAGAAAAGTTTGTTCTCAGTGAGGTAAAAACTTAAATTTTATATATAATTCAGAAGAACTTGTGGAAACATAGATTGTAAAATCCAAAGAACACAGGAGAACCAAGACTTTTGACAACAGACAGACCCACCATCTTGTCAGAGATGACACTCCAGGAAAACCAAGACAGCAATTGTCAAAACAAAACTGAAATCCGGTCAGAAGCTCTAATGGGGGCATGACACAAAGATAAATGCACTAACTGGCCATCAGCTGCAAGATTACTTTAGCTAATCTTCAAAAGGTTAAAGGAAGTTACTATGAGCATTTCCCATCTACAGTCTAGCTGATGTATTTTAGTACTTAAGCTTTACAAATTTCAACTTCCGGCACTGAATGCATCCTGTGTTTCAGACACTTATAACACAAGAAGGAGACAAAAATGTTTCTCCCAGAGCATATAACGTATCATGCGTGAATTCAGGCTTCCGCTGCGATGTAGATGAGATCCCTGTTCTTCTAGGATAGTATGTAGCTTAGAGTGGTAATTCTAGACCGCCGTTTCGGGACAATTGGTCCTGTCTACAAGGGTCAAAAATTCTTTGACCACTCTACTCTGTGTAATATCATAGAAGACTGCAGATCTCAAATCATGTATCACTTTCACTTTGCAAAAGATACTCCTTCAAATGTACACTCACAAAAAAACATCAGTGGATCATCTAAAAGTAACATACTTGGTGCACAAACACCTGAAAAGACCAAAACGAAGAACTTTTTTTAACTTTATTTCTGTGAATTTGCATCCTTAGATTTCTTCCATCAGTTTTCTTCTCTCCTTTAACACTGTATACAGCTGTGTTGTCAAGACTATCATATACCTGATTATGAATTTAAATGTGCTGATCTAATGAAGTGCCTCTAAACATAAGATGGAGCATCCTTAATGTTTAAGAACATCCTCATTCCAACAAAATGTACATATTTCGCACACTAGGCTATGACATCATGTTCTTACACAACAGTGAAAGCCAAAAGAAATGTGTTGTCACATAGATAAGGGTTTCACAATGTCTGCAAAACATCAGAAAGCAAACTGCACATGTGAAAAATATCCAGTACTGAATGAATTCGTGAAAACAGACTTTATACAGTTTGATCAGTAAATCAAAATCATGTCCAACATAACCTATATAATTTTACAACACATCTGTCAATCATAATGTTAACTGTTGTTAAAATGGCAAGAAAAGGAGAAGGTACAAGAGGGTAATTCTACATGGGTTGCAAGCTGACACAACTTGTTTGGTTCAATGTAACTATACAATAATACAACACTGCACAACAGCAAAGAAACTTGACATATCACACATGTGTATTCAATACCTAACAACCTTGACAACTTAAATAAATAAATGAAAATAAAAAAAACACTGCAAGTGATACAAGCAATTCTACACCAAACTAATAATTAGTGATTCCCAATCACTCCATAAACATGTTTCTTCAAGCACAAGAATCAACAGTCCCACTCTACAGTGGCATTTCTCACCCCAAATTTCTCTTTTACCTATCTGTTTCTTGTATGCATGCACTTCACGTAGCTCTTTTCCCCAAGCAGCAAATGTCTACAGGTTCTGACTAACCACTTCTTTCTTTCATCTAGCTTACATTTAACCAGCCATTTTCTCATCTTGACTCACTTCAGCCTATGTTCTGAAAACTCCAACATTAAGATGGAAGCAGTACAGATGTCTAAAACGATGGCACCAACCTAACAGACTACAGGAGCCAAGAGCACAATATAAGCCTGTGAAATAATCAACCTCAACTATGCAATTAGAAGACTATAAAAGTTAACATGCCACTAAAATAAATACATCATCAAAACCTATATCACTATTTGTATTTCATGAACTGCCTTAAAATAACATTGGCAAGCTTTTGATTTCTGCAGAACTGCCTGAAATACTTCATGTATGCCCAAGGAGTCTGAAATGACAGTTTGGCAACCACAATTTTCAATGAATAGCCTT
>Ga0209628_10004508_pt1 | contig 10092 bp, 7 predicted proteins | sample TergutCu122P4_FD_187285 | JGI IMG/M metagenome (GOLD analysis project Ga0209628, IMG submission 187285) | Cubitermes ugandensis P4 segment gut microbial communities from Kakamega Forest, Kenya - Cu122 P4 (SPAdes) (version 2) | ecosystem: Host-associated > Arthropoda: Insects > Digestive system >... | reverse complement strand
AGCAGCCCACAGGATATCTTCCGGCGCGCCGGCCTGCACGAAATCCATCAGCACCTGGCGGCCCAGGTGACGCGGGTCGCGGATCTGGCTGTAGAGCTTGCCGTCGGAAAACAGCCCCGCGCCGCCTTCGCCGAATTGCACGTTGCTTTCCGGATCCAGCACGCCGCGCCGCCACAAATCCCAGGTGTCGCGCGTGCGCTCGCGCACCGGCTTGCCGCGCTCCAGCACGATCGGCGCAAAACCCATCCGCGCCAGCGTCAGCGCCGCGAACAGGCCGCACGGCCCCAAACCAACGACCACCGGGCGCGCGTCCCGGCATGCATCCACCCAATCCGGCGGGGCCTGCACCGGCGGCCGCCATAGCATGTCCGGGGTGGCTTGAACATGAGCACCGTGCTGCGTTTTCGATAGCAACTCAGCTTCTTGCGCGGGATCGGCCAGCGCCACATCGACGATATACACCGCCAGCAAATGCGCACGGCGCGCATCGAAGCTGCGCTTGAACACGGTGACTTGCGCGATGGCTTGCGGCGCGATGCCCAAGCGCTCGGCGGCCGCCGCGCGCAAGGCGGCGATCGGGTGGACGCCAGGATCGGCGGGATCCAGCTGATCGAGCGGCAGGCGAATTTCGGCGATACGGATCATGGCATGGCCCGTGTCAATCGGGCAAGCTATACACAAGAGTTGCGATGATACGGGCCGCTTGACTCAACCTAGAAACGGTAGTTGGACGCGCCCGAGCAGGCCGTCATCGGGTGAGCTGGCAAGACGCGAGGACGCCGCAGGCTCATGCCTGCAAGGACGAGTAACGCCGCCAGCGCGCCCGAGGGCGGTCTGATCGGGTGCGTAGCGCTCTCACCCAGGAGGAAAGGGTTATCGAAGCCAGAAAAATCAATATCCATGCGGCTTACGTGAAGATAACAAGCGGTCAACTGCCGTTTCTAGGTTCAAGGCCCAGCCGCGAAAGCCCGGCGCGCGCCCTGGTAGCGCGCGGCGAAATAGCGCGACTGCAAATCGTCCTTGCGCACCTGGCCGCCGCTGGAAGGCGCATGCACGAATTGCCCGCCGCCCACGTAAATACCCATGTGCGAAAACGGCGCGCCGGTATTGAAAAACACCAGGTCACCGCGTTGCGGTTGATCAACCGGCACGGTCACGGCGGCCCATTGGGCGGTGCTGCGCGGCAGCCGCCAGGCCGCCGCGGGCGCGGTTTGGGTGAATACGTAACCGACCAATCCGCTGCAATCGAAACCGCCTTCGAGCGTGTTGCCGCCATAACGGTAAGGCGTGTTGACCAGCAGCAGCGCCTGCGCCACGACCGCCTCGTGCGCGTCGGGAACCAGCTCGAGCGGCGTACCGGAAGGCGGGGGATTGCCAAGCCGGCCACGGCGCGGCGTTGGCCCGGCGCAACCGGCCAGCCACAAGGCCGCTAGCAACGGCGCAGCCAGCGCCCAACCAGCCGCCCTCCGCCGAGCCGCATCAATTGGCGCTTGCGGAGGTAGCGATGTTGCCTGTTCCATGCTACGGTAAGCATAGCAAATTGGGAGGATTTTGCAACACCTCTCAAAAAATTTGAGATAACGGCGGCGCACGCCGGCCTGTTAACAAAATGATACAAAATGATACAAATTCCCAGAGACGCGGACGCGGAACAACAAAATTGTTACAAAATTTTACTTATATGCGTATAATGTCTTGAAAATCATGAACTCTGAACACAATCAAGGCTTTACAGCAATCGAGTTGCTGGTGGTTGTGGCGCTGATCGCGGTGTTCCTGGCACTGGCACTGCCGAGCTTTGAGAGCACCATTGGGCGCTACCGGGCCAGTATGGCTGCTTCTGAGCTTACCAATATTCTGCAATTTGCCCGCGCCCAGGCCATTACCACTGGACAAAACGTCACCGTGGGCCGGTCCAACGCAACGCTGCTGACCGGAACGGGCTGCGCCTATGCCGACGACGACAACGACTGGAGCTGCGGCATCAGCGTTTACGTGGACGCCGACAGCAACGGCCTGCAGGACGCGGATGAAGCAGCGATCAAGACCATCCCCCCCACCGATTTTAAAGCCCTCAACGTGCAAATTGTGCCCAACGGCACCACCAGCAACAACATTGTGTACACCCCATTGGGGTACGCCACATGCAGCGCGGCAGGGTGCATCAGCAACTTCAGAGGTTTTGGAATTTCCGTTCGGCCGCTATCGAGCCACGATCCCACCCAAACCATTTGCGCCACCATGGGCGGCAAGGTTACCCAATACGCAACGGATAAGACATGCTAATAAACACTCACGGTATTGGAGGCTTGTCCAGGGCTTTTGCGTTTCGAGTTAGCCCGGCATGGCGATCGGCCCAGCAAGGCATTACGCTGATCGAGGCGCTCATCGCCTTGCTGATCCTGGCCCTGGGCGTGCTGGGTCTGGCGGCCGTGCAAGCGCGCATGCTGGTGGAAACGCGCACCACCAACTCGCGCGCCACGGCGGTCCGGCTGATCGCCGATCTGGGCGACCGCATCCGCATCAACGCCGCCGGCGCGCGGTCGCCGGCGGCGGGCGGCGCTTCGCCCTACGCCGACCCGGCAGGGGGCGGCTTTAAACCCCCCAGTGATAAGGCGCCCAGTCCCGACTGTTCGAATTCCAGCCCCCCGGCCAATCCCTGTACCGCGGCACAACAAGCAAGCTACGACCGCTGGGTCTGGCAAACCGAGGTCCGGCGCACACTGATGAATGGGGTGACCAGCATCACCCAAATCAGCCCGCGGCAATTGCGGGTCATGGTGGCCTGGCAACTCAATGAGAACACCAACATCCATCTGAACGACAACGCCGGCCCGGCGACCTTGCAATTGTCCGATCCCTTACAGATATCCGACGAGAACGGTGCGAATATTTGCCAGCCACCGAACAAATCAGACAGCAATCAATACATTTGCCACATCGATTTCATCGAAATTCCTGCCGCCTAAGCTCCATGACCGATTGTTTACGCCGCCCCTACCGTCACACCCGCCGCCAGCGCGGCATGACCCTGGTTGGGTTCATGGTGGGCATGGCCGTCGGTCTGCTGGTGGCGCTGGCCGCCGTCGGCAGCATCATCATCACCCGCGGTTCCGCCCGTAGCATGACCGACAGCGCCGCTCTGGAGCAGCAAGCCACCTTGGTGATGACCCAGATCGGCCGGCAAATCAGCCAAACCGGGGCTGTCAACCTCTATCTGAGCGAGACCGATCCCGATGCGGGCATTCCCAGTACCCAGGTTGCCGCGGAAGAGCCCGTGCTCGGTAACCAAAAAATCAAATTTGACACGCGCAACACAGGCGACTTAGACAAGGACAACCCCGTGGTATCCATATTTGGCACGGCAGGCGACGCCAGCACGCCCGACACACTCACCGTCAGCTACGCCGAGCCCAACGATGGCACGCCGCCCAATAACTGCAACGGCACCCCCGCACTCAATCTGGGCGGTGATAGTGCGCCGCGCGTCGTCAACGTTTTCTCGGTCAACACCACCACCAACGAGCTGCTGTGCGGCAGCGATGACCCCGCAACGCAACAGCCCATCGCCAGCAACGTAGTCGATATGCGCGTCACCTACCTCTTAACCGGCAGTGATAACGTGAAATACCTCACTGCAACACAAGTGACAACCAACAACGATTGGGCGGGAATCCGCGGCGTGCAAATCTGCCTGGAAATGCAGGGGGATCCTACCCAAGCGCCTGAACAAGATTACACCGGTCAAAGGAACTGTCAAGGCAAACCCCTGACCAAAAAATTCACCGACGGAAGGATCCATATCTTCGTCAGGCAGACCTTCTACCTGCGCAATGCCTATTGATGCCAACACCTATGCGCAAGTCCATTAAAAAAATCACCTGGCACGCTCAGCGCGGCGTTTCGCTGTTCATCGTGCTGGTTATTTTGCTGCTCTCGCTGATCGTCGTATTGGGCGGACTGGCGGTGTCCAACCTCAACGAAGCCCTGGTCGGCAACCAGAGTGACGCCCAGCGCGCCTACGGCGCGGCGCAGGCGCTGCTGGAGGCCGCGCAGCGCGACATACGCCTGAATGGCCGCTATTGCGAGGCCGCCTTGGGCCAAGAGGGAATTAACTCCCAGGTCGAGGGTGCACCTGTTAAGTGTACCCTGCGCTACCCCAGCGACAGCAGACGGAATGATTACAGCGACCTGGCCATCCTGATCGGCCTAAACAACTGCGGCACCGGCAAATATGCCGGCGTTTGTATTTCCGGCAACCCGACCAATCCCCAATTTCAAACCAGCCAGTTCACCAACGATAAGAACGGATTATTGAAAAACGCAGCCGACTACACCACGGGCGCGCCCGCCGGCAGCGCCGATTATGGCGGCACCGGCCGTGTTGGCGGCGGCGAGAGCGCCACCTCACTGGCGCTCGGAACAGGTAAAAATTCGAGAGGGAAATACTGGGTGGAGATTTTTCAATATAACAGCGAGAACAGCCAGAAAATCAATGGGCCGGTTCCTGATGGTACATATCCTTTCATCTTTCGCATTACGGTCAGGGTGCAAGGATTGCGGCGCGATACCGTCTCGGTATTGCGCACTTATTATATCGCGTACCCCAAAACTATTAGCGCATAAGCTGTTTTCTCAGGAGACAATATCATGAGCAGAAAATCCGCAGTGAACGAACGCCGCACTTTCCGCATCAACCGTATCGCGCAGGCTGCGCGCCTGTTGAGCATGCTGGCGGGCATGACCAGCCCTGGGCTGACCATGGCGCAGCTGAGTTTTCCCCAGTTGCCGCCGATGAGCGCTTCGGTCGGGGGGGTGCTGCCGAATGTGATCGTGGCGGTCGATGGAACAGGGTCCATGACCGCGACGGATGCCGCTTGTCAAAAAGGTTCGGTCAAGGATGGGTATGGAACAACTTATAACCTGGCTTGCACAGGCACCGCCGAATCAAGGATCAACGCCCTGAGTGACGCACTGCTGACGGTGTTCAGCGATCCGGCGCTGCTCGGCAATATCCGGCTGGCTTTTGAAGCCACGTCGGTCGATGCCGGGTTTGGCCCCAACCGGTTCAACCCGTCGACCCACGATAATTCCATGAAGGTGTTCACCAAGGAATATCAGGCCGATTTCATGAAATGGGCCAACGAGCTGAAAAGCAAATGGTTCACCTGCAATCCGACCGAAGGCATGATTGCCTATGCCGGGGAATATTTGAAAGGCCAATGGGTTTCAGCCAATGCCACGTATTATACATGCGAGCTTGGCGCCAACAATTATCCCCAATATAGAACGACTGGAGCATACACGGCGGTTGCTGGAACAGGCTCACCGACTCCGAGCCTCTATCTCAAATTCAACAGCATACCCGACGCCGACAATCCGTGGAACGGAAACGCCAACCTGCGCACCAAACTGGCCACCAAGGATGCTAGCGACGCCAGCGCCCAAGCCAATTCAGACCGCCTGTCGTGCCGCAGAAGTTATCTGATCTTCATGACCGATGGCGGCGTCAACGGCAACCAGTTTGCTCCAATCGGAACAAATAATAACAACTATGGCGGCAGCACACGCCAGCTCCCGGATGGCACAACCTACGACCCCACCAAGTATTACGGAAAAGTTTATTCGGACTATTCACCGAACAATTATGCCGACCATACCTTGTATTACTGGAGCACCGATCTGACCGGCAAGGGCAAAGGCGCGGTCAGGCCCATGATGTCCGTCACCACGAACGAGACTTTTTCGTACAAGTATGGCACCAACACATACACGCAAGCCTACGAGCCTTACTGGAACCCAAAAAATGACCCGGCCACCTGGCAGCATATGCAAACCTACACCCTTGGATTTGGCGCCAATTCCGGCGCCGGCAATCTGACCAGTGGTGCATACGCCCATCCTTCCGGCTCATCCGCGTCCCCCAAGATCAACCTGCCCATAGGTTTCGATGGCTATGACCCGGCGGGCAATGTTTTGAACTACGGTAATTTTTTCCAGATGTTCGCAACTGGCGCGCTCATGAACGGCGGCATATCCTGGCCGTGGGTTTCCGACTGCGATGGTTGCAACGCTTACTATGGGGCGGGGATTGAGGTCACCCTGGACGTGTACCACGCAGCCTTGGCCGGGCGCGGTAAGTATTATCCCGCCACGTCGGTCAATGCGTTGTCGGCTGCTTTCAAGGATATCCTGAGCACCACCATCACTCAAACCGCCCCCGGCGGTATCGCCTCGGCCTCGGCTTCGAGCAGCCGCTTGACCGGCGACACGGTAGCCTATGTGGCCGGCTATGCCTACGATGAGAGCCAGGCTGTGTATAACGCGGCCAATCGCGGGTGGGGAAGCATCACCAGCGGATCCATTACCGGCACGATCAATGGCTGGAGCGGATCGCTCAAGGCCACCAAAACGATCACAGACGGCAGCAGCAACGCCAGCAGCGTGAATGGCCCCACGTTGTGGGAAGCAAAGATTCCGGCAACCCGCAATGTCTTTACCGCCAATGCAAATGGAACGGGAATTGCCTTGGCATGGGCCGGTTTGAACGGCGACCCCTCGGTTACGGCAAGCGGCCTGACCCAAGCCGATGTCAATGCCGTTCTGAACAACCCGCTGGGCGACATCGTGAACTCGCAACTGGTTTATGTAGGCCAGCCGGCGCTCTCGAACCTGGATCCGAACTACTACACGTTCATCAAAACCGTCAACGCTTTCAATGGCTCCAAAACATACCGCAACGGCGTGGTGTATGCCGGCGCCAACGACGGCATGTTGCACGGCTTTGACGCCGGGCAAGGTAAGTCCGATCAACCCGGCGACGGCCACGAAGTGATGGCCTATGTACCGCGCGGACTGTTGCCGGCCCTGCACGGCAATACCTTTGCCAACGCCGATTATGCGCACCGTTTCTGGGTCGATGGCAGCCCGTTCAGCGGCGACGCGCAGTTGAGCGCCCCCAGCGCGGGCACCGACAGTACCAGCAATCCCGGCAACTGGGGCACCGTGCTGGTGGGCACGCTGGGTGCAGGCGGGCCGGGCTATTTTGTGCTGGATGTGACCAATCCGTCCTTGTTCTCGGCGGCCAATGCCAACAAACTGGTGCTGCTCGACGCCACCGACCCCAGCCAGATCGACCCCGCCGCATTGCCCTATATCGGCCACCAGTTCAGCCCGCCGGTGATGGAGATGTACAGCAACAACCAATCGGCGCAAATCATGCAGATCAACACCAACCAGACCATCACCATCAACGGCAAGCCGCAGCCGGTGGAATGGGCCGTCATCATGGGCAACGGCTACAACAGCGCCAGCGGGCTGCCGGTGCTGCTGGTGCAGTCGCTGACGCAAAAAGACGCCAGCGGCCGTCTGCGCCTGTACACCGTACCGGCCACTTGCACCGCCGCCAACATCAACGATTGCAAAAACGCCGGCAACGGCCTGAGCGCGCCGCGCCCGATCGACGTGGACGGCAACGGCACCGCCGATATCGTCTATGCCGGCGACTTGATGGGCAACCTGTGGAAGTTCGACATCTCCAACCCCGACCACGCTCAATGGAAGGTGGCCAACAGCGCCAAAAACGCGCCGGCGCCGCTGTTCACGGCGGTGGGGCCAACGGGCAAGGCCCAACCCATCACCACCGCCCCGGCGGTGGCGCCCAATAACGCAAAAGGCGGCTTCATGGTGGTGTTCGGCACCGGCAAGAACCTGACCAAGGACGACACCACCGACACCAGCCTTAATTCGGTCTATGGCCTGTATGATGATGAAAAGATAGCCAGCACGCTGCTCACTTTGACGGGGCCGGGACTGAAGGCAACGGTTGGCCAGGTCTTGCTGGGCAACAGCCAATCGAACCAGACCGTGCCCTTCCCCTCGCCCATATCCGCCACCTGCCTGTCGGGTACGGGAACAAACCGCTACAGCGGATGCCTGTCCATGCACAACGGCGGCGCGATCAGTACCGGCAAAACGCAAAAAACCAGCAAGGGCGTAACCGTAACCTCCAACCGATCCATTTCGGTCGACGTCGGCAATCAAAAAGCTGGGGGCTGGTACTACGACATACCCGACATCGTCAACGGCAACGCAGCCAAGGTGCTGGACAACCCGATCGTGCAGTCGTACAACAGGCTGATGTTTTTATCGCGCAACGTGGCCAGCACTACCAGCTCGGGCAGCATTGCGACACTCGGCAGCAGCACCGAAAGCTGCGGCGCGACCGCCCTCAGCAATGCAGTGGCAACGCGCAATTACTTGAATTTACTCACGGGCAATCCGCCGGACAACCCCTCCGATCCCCCAAACGATCCCCCACTAGACAATCGCTTCAAGGTAGAAGGCACGACGCAGTTCATTCTTTCCAGCACCGACTCCGTTGTGTGCGTAGGCAGCATAGATTGCCCGAACCCACCACCGGAGCAGCGCATCCCCCCCAGTGCGCGCGTCGGATGGCGCATTGGCCGGTAATATGCCAGCATGGCACGGTAGCACGGTAGGTCGGGGTTTACCCCGACATCAACACCATGCCCTCAAAACCGTCTGGAATGTTGACAAGTCATCCAAACCATGCGGCGTGATTGCGCAATGGCGGGGTGAACACCGCCCTACCTTGCTAAGCCCATTCAGGGTTGCTTGAACACCCGCCGCAGGCGTTCGCGGCGCGGCAGGTTGCGCCAGTTGTTCCAGTGCGCGTGGTGCAGGAGAAATTGGGCTGCCTGGTGTCCGTTGTAGGACGCCAGCCCAGTGGCGGTAAAACCCAGTACGCGCAAGCAATGCGCGGCCGAGCGGTTGGCTGGGTCACAGTAGCCGAAGATGTGCTCACGTCCAAGTTGCTCGAAGGCGCGCGTGAGCAGCCATTCCCCGCCGTCCAGCGCGGTGGAGCCGTTCCAGGCTTCGGGCAGCAGGCGTGCGCCAATTTCCATTTGGGATGGGTCGTCCAGCACATGCACCAAGCTGAACCAGCCAATGAAACGCCAAGTCGGCGAAGATACATATGCCAGTAACGCATCGCCGATTTCGCCGGCGGCGTGGGCGGCGCGCGCTTCGGCCACGTTTTGCGGATTGGGCGGCACAGCACGCTCGGCGCACCAAATGCCGGTGCCTTCATGGCACCGGTAGAACGCTTGCATGCTGGCAATAAAGCTTTGCGCCCGGGCTGGTTCGTGCAAAGGAAAGTCGTCCACCAACTGAGCACGCACCAGCGGCTGGGCATGCATTTGGATGATGTGCTGGACATCATGGACGGCAAATTCGCGCAGCCGCAGCCGGTTGCTGACGATCCAGGGTGAAGAAGTAATGACATTCATCATAAAACTAGCTTTTTCTGGCGCAGGCGTCACGGTACAGCTTGGGGCGCACCGGGTCAAGCAAACACGAAACAACTACTCAGTGGGTGAACTTGGAAGGCGAAACGAACGCATGCGATCTGCCCAAGCGATGTGCAGCGTTTCTTGTGCGTGCAGCCAACCGGCAGGCAGGGCTACACGCAGAGCGCCCTCGCGCCGCCAGACCACGAAGCTGCCAGCCGGGTCCGGGTCAGGTGCTTGGTCGCCAAACAGAGGTGCCGAATCGACGGCTTGCAGGTTGAGTCTTTCCAGGTCGTTAAATGGCTTGCCGGCTGCGTACTGAAACTGCACCTCAATTGGGTTGCGCCAGACTGTGCGCACGGGCTGAACCTCAACCGCGCCGTTGCCGGCGCTGGATGTGATCAACAGCTGCACGCCGCGCCACCATCCGTGGTCGATGATTTCCACGCCGTCGTTTTCGTTGCGATCTTGCAACGGACGCAACCAGCGCACGGTGTAGTCGCTGCTGGCGTCGTGACCGGTCGCCACGGTCAACGCTTGCGGCGCGCTGGCGACCGGTTCTGGTGCTGCTGCTTGCAGCGCGCTGGCCGCTGGTTCGGGCGCAGCCGCTTGCGGCGCACTGACAACCGGTTCGGGTGCAGCCGCTTGCGGCGCGCTGGCAACCGGTTCGGGCGCAGCCGCTTGCGGCGCGCTGGCAACCGGTCCGGGCGCAGCCGTTTGCGGCGCACTGACAACCGGTTCGGGTGCAGCCGTTTGCGGCACGCTGGCAACCGGTTCGGGC
>Ga0209628_10004507_pt1 | contig 10092 bp, 8 predicted proteins | sample TergutCu122P4_FD_187285 | JGI IMG/M metagenome (GOLD analysis project Ga0209628, IMG submission 187285) | Cubitermes ugandensis P4 segment gut microbial communities from Kakamega Forest, Kenya - Cu122 P4 (SPAdes) (version 2) | ecosystem: Host-associated > Arthropoda: Insects > Digestive system >... | reverse complement strand
TTGAAAAAAGGGTTAGTGGGCATACAAAGTTTCTGGATCACTTTTTTCCTGTTTTTCATGACCGGAATTGCCATTGTCTTGTACCTCAACCAGGAACCGTTTCAGCCGCGTGAACGCGATTATGCTTATGCCGGCTCTTTTTATGCGTTCTGCATTTGGATAGGTATTGGAGTTGCAGGTATAGCCAAGTTACTTGAAGAAGCGAAATTACCTGCATTAATAGCAAACACATTAGCTTTAGCATTATGTCTGATTGTGCCGATTCAAATGGTGTCGCAGACCTGGAATGACCACGATCGTTCAGGACGATACATAGCACGCGATTTCGGACACAATTACCTTCAATCATGCGAACCGAATGCCATAATTTTTACGTATGGTGATAACGATACCTTTCCGTTATGGTATGCCCAAGAGGTGGAAGGCATTCGTACGGATGTGCGCGTATGCAATACGAGTTACCTTCAAACAGACTGGTACATTAACCAGATGAAACGCCAGGCTTACAATTCTGATCCGTTACCTATTTCATGGAAACACAAGGATTTCAGGCAAGGCAAACGGGATGTTATTTTTGTTGCTCCATCAAAGACTCAGCCTTATCCATTAGGGACCATTTTGGATTTTATAAGAAGTGATGATCCACGCGCCCAACTGTCCTACTATGGTAATTATATTCCGACAACAAGCCTGTTTCTCCGGATTGATTCGGCGAATGTCGTCAAAAACAGAACGGTTAATCCTGAACATGAACCATTTATTATCAATGAGATGATTTTTAATTTGGAGGGTAAATCGTCCATCTCAAAAGTCGATGCCATCACATTAGATATGATCAACACCAATAAGTGGGAACGTCCGATGTACTATGCCATCACTACACCTCCAAGCGCCTATAGTCTTTTTTCAGACCATTTACAAAGAACCGGTATGGCCTATCAAATTGTCCCCATTAAAACATCAGAAAACGACTTGACGATCAATACACAAAAGATGTATGATAATGTGATTTATAAATTCAAATGGGGCGGATTGGAAAAACCCGGACTTTATTTAGATGAAACCGTCATGAGAATGTGCAAGTCACAACGGGGAGCAATATTCGCCGACCTTGCAAGCGCACTCATCAATGAAGGCAAAATCGAAAACGCCATTAAAGTTCTCGATCGATGTGTCGAAGTCTTTCCAGAAGAAAATGTGCCTTATGATACCTCCGCTCATCCTTTAGCCGTCTTGTATTTCACTCTGGGTGAAAATGCGAAAGCAAAGAAAATTGCGACGAGTATGATTGATAAATATTTGACCAATATTGATTGGATGTTACGATTGAATCCAAAACAACTGGAATCGGTTTTACCATTACTCAATGATAATATTCGCTATTTTCAAGAATTGTTAAGGGTGAGTTTCCAGTACGATAAAGAATTTTATGAATTGTATTCCGCTCACTTTACCAACTACATTGAGCAGTACAAGTCTCTTTTTAAGAAGGATTAGCATATGTTTATTGAACAGCCCCCCCGGATTTACCGCTGGTTTTTTCCGGGGGTTTATTGGCGAATTCCCGCTCATAAAGGAAAACCGAAAAGTGTATACTTGACCTTCGATGATGGCCCGATTCCAGAAATGACGCCATGGGTACTTGAAACGCTTGATAAATACAACATTAAGGCGACTTTCTTTTGTGTTGGCGAAAACGTACAACTGTATCCGGAGCTTTATGATCTGTTGCTCGAAAAAGGACACCGCGTTGGAAACCACACATTTTCCCACCTGCAAGGCATTTGTACCCCATCGAAAAATTACATCCGGAATATTTTGAAAGCTACTGAATATATTGACAGTAAGCTGTTTCGACCTCCTCATGGACATTTGCGTCTTCCACAATTATTACGCTTGCGGCGGTTATTCCGCATCATCATGTGGGATGTGGTGACCCGTGATTATAGCCCCTTTATGACGGCCAAAGGGGTACTTAACAACATAAAAAAATATACGCGGAACGGTTCAATCATCGTTTTTCATGACTCGCTTAAAGCAAAAGGACGAATTGAAGAATCATTGCCTCAGGCCATCGAATGGCTACAAAAAGAAGGCTACCAATTTTGTGTCTTTGATTAAACTACGAAAACATTCTGCACCTTATAGACCAATTCCATCCAAACCCAATAACGCAACGCCTTTCCGATAAGCATGGATAGAGCGACTATCCAGACATTAGCCCTTAAAAAGCCAAGCGCTACAGCTATAAAATCACCGATTCCGGGCAAAAAAACAAAAAAACCTACCCAGGCGCCTTTCTTTTGAATCTTTTTTTGGACGCGCTCTAATTTTTCAATGTCTAACCTCAAGTATTTCTTTATCCATTCGATTTTTCCTATTTTTCCGATCCAATAGCAAGTCATACCACCTAAAACATTGCCTGCAGTAGCTGCAAGCATGCACGGCAGGTAGGCCGCTCCGCCTAACAAGACCCCTGTAAGTACAACTTCCGAACTGAAGGGCAGAATGGTTGCGGCAAGAAAAGCGGCTATAAAAACACCGATATAACCATACTCAACTAATAATTCCATAGCCTTAACATAAATGAAAATGCGTTTATCGCAAGGACCAAATAAAACAGTAAAAACCGGAAGCGAGCCTTTAAATTTTCAAAGAAATAGGCCATGATAATCGAGACTGGAAGGTAAAACAGGACTATAAATGCATCGGCATCAGCACTGTAAATACAAACTAATGCTAACGACCATATGGACATATATATCAGAAAGGAAAGCATTTGACGTACGCGCACACGATTATTCATGGCATCCATTTTAATATGGAAAAATGCGACGAATACGAGTAATAACACGATAAAAAAACCGAGTTGATAATACCGGAACGATAAAAAAACGGACAAAAAATCAACTTCTTTCAAAGAAGAATAGATCAAAGTAAACATGGAATAATCATGTGTCCAGACACACCACCCCAATACAATCCAATAGATTGTCAAAACGCCGAGCAACGAGGCTACAAAACTCCGGTAACTTAATGTCAGAAATTGATACATTCCCATCCATAAGAGTGGAACAAACCACAACGCCTGAGGCATAAACAAGCCCGCAATACCGAGATAAACACCGGCATTAAACATTTTTCCTGTAGCTTCAGGCTGTTGATATACATTAAACAACGCGTAGATTACTAACACCATACACAGTAAAACAAGGGTTACCTCTTTGAATGGTAATAATCCCGCATGAGTACTCATCAGCAAAACGAAAAATAAAAACACTAACCGCGTACGTTCACTGATAAGCATTTCAATATCGCAGATGCGCTGGATTATAAAGGCCATGAATAGCAAAAGCGATATCCCGATAATATACGTTAAAAGCTTGCTTTCCACCCATTGATAGATGGTTTCAATGAATGGCAAAACCGTATGATCTGTTGTCAGAGGAAAACCCAATGATGAATAATAACCTGCTATCCAACATAACAGGCAAATTATTAAAGTCGACAACATCGTCGGCCAATCCGAAAATGTCCTTTTGTGTTTATCTGTGCTGAGATAATACCTCATAGATCAAATCCAATGTCCTGACGGAAATATTTTTTCTCGAAACAGATTGTTTTTGCCCCTCTAAATGCTTTTTCCAAGGCCTCCTCTTTGGATTGGCCCATGGCGCTAACAGCCATAACACGACCCCCGGCAGTGACAACCTTTCCTTCATGAACGGTGGTACCAGCGTGAAATACACTATATTCGGAAGAAACGTCTTCGCATCCACTTATCACTTTCCCTTTCTCGTATTCTTCGGGATAACCACCACTGACAAGCATGACAGCCGCTGCATGACAGGAATTGATGACAATCTCTCGGTTGGCTAAATTTCCTTGAATAACACCTTCAAACAGTTCCACGATATCACTTTGAAGACGTAAAAGGACGACTTCCGTTTCGGGATCGCCCAGGCGACAGTTGTATTCGATCACCTTCGGTTCGCCTTCAACGTTGATAAGCCCGAAAAAGATAAAACCTTTATAACTGATCCCTTCTTTCTGCAATCCTTCGATGGTCGGGCGAATCACACGCTCTTCAATTTTCATCATAAACGATTCATCTACAAAAGGGACAGGAGAAATGGCGCCCATCCCGCCTGTATTCAACCCCGTATCTCCTACTCCAATCCGTTTATAATCTTTGGCTTCCGGAAGAATTTTATAGCTGATTCCATCAGTAATGATAAAAACCGAACACTCGATTCCTTGCAAAAACTCTTCAATGACGACTGTACGACTGGCTTCGCCGAACAGACCTTGTAACATGTGATTCAATTCGGAAACGGCTTCGTCAAACGTATTAAGGATAAGTACGCCTTTTCCTGCAGCAAGTCCATCTGCTTTTAATACATAAGGGGCTTTTAATGTGGCAAGAAAAGCAATGCCTTCATCGAATTGGCTATCGGAAAAACTTTGGTATCGGGCTGTAGGAATGTGGTGACGAGCCATAAAATCTTTTGCAAAAGCTTTGCTCCCTTCTAACCGTGCGCCATCACGACCGGGGCCAATCACAGCAACAGATTTCAATTCCGGATCAGTTTCAAAAAAATCGGAGATGCCATTGACTAATGGGTCTTCCGGCCCTACAACAACCATATGGATATCATTTTGTAAAATGAAATCTTTTATTTTCGTAAATTCCTTAACCGAAATATTTACATTGATACCAAGGGTGGCTGTTCCAGCATTACCCGGTGCGATGTATAATTTTTCAACTTTTGGACTTTGGGCGATTTTCCACGCTAACGCATGTTCACGACCTCCTGAACCTATGATTAAAACTCTCATTTTTCTCCCCATATTAAATCCCTAACGGGATTGTGGATTTCTCTATTAACCATTAATCGTTAACCGCTAACCCACTGTTTCCTTTTCCCGCCAAACAGTTCATAACAGCGGTATTCACACTCTAAATCACCATTCATCAGCCTTATCCTCTGTTTGGGGCGTAAACCGATCAAGTCGAAATAGGCGTCATTATTACTTATTATCCAGGCTTGATATCCCATAAACGCATGCTTAAGCCGTTCACCAATCATCGCATATAATTCGTTCAGGTCATCCCCTGAAATTCGTTCTCCATAAGGCGGATTCATCACAAGTATACCCGGCTTAGGCGGTTGTGAATACTGCTGAAAGGGAAGTGTTTTTAATTCAATGTATTTCGAAAGACTCGTGTTTTTTACATTTTTTTGGGCTTTATTGATGGCTTCCGGAGAAATGTCAGAACCATAACACTTATAATTAAAAACACGTTCCGTTGAATCATCGCTATAAATTTCTTCAAATAATTCACTGTCAAAATCAGGCCATCGCTCAAAAGCAAATTCTTTTCTGAAAACACCTGGGGCAATGTTCATCGCAATCATGGCTGCCTCGATGAGCAATGTCCCCGAACCACACATCGGGTCGATAAAATGGGATTCGCCACGCCACCCGGTCTTGAGGATCATACCGGCAGCAAGCACTTCGTTGAGTGGCGCTGAAACCTGACTAATTCGATATCCGCGTTTATGCAGACTTTCACCCGAACTGTCGAGTGAAACCGTACAATCATTGTGCGAAATATGAATGTGGATATAAAAATCCGGATTATTAATCCTTACCGATGGGCGTTTATTGTATTTTTCAAAAAAATAATCGGCAATGGCATCTTTTGTACGGTAAGCAACGAATTTAGAATGATTAAAAGTCTCTGAATACACGACAGCTTCTACTGCAAATGTTTTCTCTGTGGTGAGAAATTGATCCCACGTTATTTTTTTTACGCCTTCATAAACATCATCAGCATGATCAGCTTTGAACGTCGCTAACGGTTTAAGTATTCTTAAGGCTGTCCGGCAATTAAAATTGGCTTTATAAAGCATTCCTTTGTCCCCGTAAAAAGAAACCATCCGACGACCAATGGTTACGTCCTTAGCGCCAATCGTCGTTAGTTCTTCTGCTAAAACATCCTCCAGACCATAAAGCGTTTTAGCTACCATTTCAAAATTAGTCTCTTTCATTGTTGTGAATAATTGAATTAGTAATTCAACACCACTCTGAACGTAGTTGCAGGCGGGCGATTACTCGTGTAAAAATCGCTGCAATTGAAATAAAACCGAATCTGACCAGGGGAAAAATCATACGAATAAGTTTCTGTCCAAAGATCACCATCATTATTCGCTTTGGGAACCGTAAATGGAAGAATGGTTTGAACTTCTTTGTTGTTTACCGTTTGAAACATGTAGCAAAAAACATGCCCCTTCTCATAAAGGCTACGATCTAATTCCGGAACAGTGACCTGAGCTTGAAAATAGGAGCCTAATCGATCTTCCCCGCCTATTAACTGCCAATCATTTGCTCGAATCGTATATTCCTTTACAAACCAATACGTTTCTATGCCATCTTTTCCGGCAGGACCCTCACAAGAAGCAAAAATCCATAGAGCAGACGTCAGTAAAAAAAATAATTTCTTCATGTTCTTTTCTTTATATTATGCGCACAAAGATAGTGTTTTTTAAAAATTATTGTACTTTTGCGGAATAATTCTTTAAATTTATTTCAAATTTCCATTTTAGTTATTAATAAAATATCTGACAATGATGTGGTTAATTAATTCTTCAATTGGAAGGAAATTAGTAATGAGTATTACCGGAGTGATCCTTTTGTTATTCTTACTTTTTCACTTATCCATGAATGTGGCAGCGGTTTTTTCAACAGAAGCCTATAATTCAATCTGTGCGTTATTAGGCGCAAACTGGTATGCTGTTGCCGGGACAGTCGCGCTTGCCGGCATCATCGGTATCCATTTCATTTACGCCATTTTGGTTACCCTGCAAAACCGGAAAGCGCGCGGAAAAGACCGTTATGAAGTCGACCGTAGACCCAAGGGAGTCAGTTGGGCTTCGCAAAACATGCTTGTAATCGGACTTGTCGTGATCGGGTTTATGGTTCTGCATCTGAGCCAGTTCTGGTATAAAATGATGTTTGCCGAACTGTTAGGGTATCACGAAGTAACCCTTTGTGGCGGTTCTATCCTCCACCCGCAAGACGGTGCAGGTTTCATTCATTATTATTTCAGTCATTTAGGAGTGGTTATCGCTTACCTGATCTGGTATGCCGGTCTTTGGTTTCACTTGACTCACGGCGTTTGGAGCGCCTTTCAAACCATTGGCTGGAGTAACGAAATCTGGCTGAAACGCCTGAAAGTGACCGCCTACATTGTTGCCTCCCTCATTTTCTCAGGCTTTGCTTTCGTCACCTTGTTCTTTTATGCCAAAAGCCTCTGTAGCGGATGTTGTTAAAAATCCATGTCGATCCTTCCCCCTTTGAAGGGGGTAGGGGGATGTAAAATCCATGTCATTCGTGTGCTTTATTAATCTGAAAATTATTTCTATATGTCTAAAATAAACCCCAAAATTCCTCAAGGCCCCTTAGCCGAAAAATGGAAAAATTACAAAGACCATCAGAAATTGGTCAATCCGGCGAACAAGCGTCGCTTGGATGTCATCATCGTTGGAACGGGCTTAGCAGGAGCTTCTGCAGCCGCTTCGTTGGCTGAATTAGGCTTCAACGTGCTGAGTTTCTGTATTCAGGATTCACCGCGTCGCGCCCATTCCATCTCTGCTCAGGGAGGCATCAATGCTGCCAAAAACTACCCGAATGATGGCGATTCAGTCTATCGCTTGTTTTACGACACGATAAAAGGCGGCGACTACCGTTCACGCGAAGCCAATGTCTACCGTCTATCCGAGGTGTCCGGCGCCATCATCGACCAGTGCGTTGCTCAGGGCGTACCTTTTGCGCGCGAATATGGCGGACTGCTTGATAACCGCTCGTTTGGCGGCGCGCAGGTGTCGCGCACGTTTTATGCTCGTGGACAAACGGGGCAACAGCTTTTGCTGGGCGCATATGCTGCATTAAGTCGCCAAATTGGTCTGGGACGGGTAAAAATGTACACCCGCTACGAGATGCTCGATGTGGTCATCATAAACGGACGCGCCCACGGCATCATCGCCCGCAACCTGTTGACAGGGAAAATGGAGCGTTTTGCTGCTCATGCGGTCGTGATTGCCACCGGTGGTTATGCCAACACCTTTTTTCTCTCAACAAATGCCATGGCATCGAATGGCTCTGCGATTTGGCAATGTTACAAGAAAGGGGCTTACTTTGCCAACCCCTGTATGGCGCAAATTCACCCCACTTGTATCCCCGTTCACGGCGAATTTCAATCCAAACTGACGCTGATGTCCGAATCGCTCCGTAACGACGGCCGGATCTGGGTGCCAAAGAAAAAAGAAAATGCAGAAGCCATCCGTGCTGGCAAACTGAAACCAACACAAATCAAGGAAGAAGACCGCGATTATTTTTTAGAACGACGTTATCCGGCTTTCGGCAACTTAGTCCCGCGGGATGTGGCTTCGCGCGCTGCAAAAGAGCGGTGCGATGCAGGCTTCGGCGTAGGTACAGGGCAAGCCGTATACTTGGACTTTGCTGATGCCATCAACCGGCTCGGCAAACAGGTCATCGAAGAACGGTACGGTAACCTTTTTCAGATGTACGAAAAAATTGAGGATGATAACCCGTATGAAACGCCCATGATGATATTCCCGGCGCTCCATTATACGATGGGCGGTCTATGGGTCGACTATGAATTGATGACAAACATCGACGGGTTATTTGCCATTGGCGAAGCTAATTTTTCCGACCATGGCGCGAATCGCTTAGGCGCTTCTGCGTTGATGCAAGGATTAGCTGACGGTTATTTCGTGTTACCCTATACGATTCAAAATTATCTGTCCGACCAGATACAAGTTCCCCGTTTCAGCACAGACCTCCCCCAATTTGATGAAGCGGAAAAACATCTCCGGGAGCGCATTAATCAATTGATGACTATCAACGGCAAACGTTCCGTCGACAGTCTTCATAAGGCGTTAGGGCATATCATGTGGGATCATGTGGGCATGGCGCGTGACGAAAAAGGACTTCAAGAGGCCATCAGTATGTTAAAAGACATCAAGAAAGAATTTTGGAACGATGTCCATATACCGGGCAAAGCGGATGATTTGAACGTCGAACTTGAAAAAGCGCTACGCTTAGCCGATTTCATTGATATTGGCCTTTTAATGGCTCGAGATTCGTTAGACCGTTCAGAATCGTGTGGCGGACACTTCCGCACGGAACACCAAACCGAAGAGGGCGAAGCCCTGCGGCACGACGATCAATTCGCCTATGTCTCCTGCTGGAAATACGAAGGCGAAGATAAAGACCCCATCATGCTAAAAGAAACGCTTGATTATGAATTTATTGAACGGCAACAAAGGAATTATAAAAGCTAATTGAATTCTACCGAGCTTAAACCCCTATCGGGATTGTGGAACTGAAAACTGAAAACTGAAAACTGAAAACTATTTCAATAATGGATAAAAATATAAATTTAACGCTTAACGTGTGGCGTCAAAAAGGACCAAGAGAAAAAGGCAAGTTCGAGACCTATCAGTTGAAAGAGGTCTCCCAATCCTGTTCATTCTTAGAAATGTTAGATATCCTGAATGAGCAATTAATCAACGAAGGCAAAGAACCCGTCTTCTTCGACCACGATTGCCGCGAAGGGATCTGCGGGATGTGCTCGCTGTATATCAATGGCCACCCGCACGGGCCGGATACAGAAGTAACCACCTGCCAACTGCATGTGCGTAAATTCAAAGATGGTGAGACCATCACTATTGAGCCATGGCGATCACGCGGATTCCCCATCATCCGCGACTTGGCTGTCGACCGTCAGGCCTACGACAAAATCATGCAAGCCGGCGGATTCGTTTCCGTCAATACCGGAGGTGTTCCCGATGCCAACGCAATTCCAATCCCGAAAGAAGACGCCGAAATGGCTATGGATGCCGCCGCCTGTATCGGCTGTGGCGCCTGCGCCGCCGCCTGCAAAAACGGCTCAGCCATGTTGTTCGTTGCCGCTAAAGTAAGCCAGCTTGCCCTCCTCCCGCAAGGCAAAATCGAAGCCGCCCGCCGCGCCAAAGCCATGATCGCCAAAATGGACGAACTCGG